>Ga0075030_100006390_pt1 | contig 10542 bp, 12 predicted proteins | sample LitLauG_LLR_2012_FD_71393 | JGI IMG/M metagenome (GOLD analysis project Ga0075030, IMG submission 71393) | Freshwater sediment microbial communities from Pennsylvania, USA - Little Laurel Run_MetaG_LLR_2012 | ecosystem: Environmental > Aquatic > Freshwater > Creek > Sediment | place: USA...
GAACCGAAGGTCGGAATATCGACATCAGCACCGCCGGCGGATCGGGAATCGTCCGACCGGCACGCAACTCGTCAATGCCATGCTGAACTTGGGCAACTATTTCTGGCGGCGCGCCGCCTGCGCGCACTTGGCGCACGATTGTCTCGCCAATGTCGTGCCCCTCACCGGAAACGGAAATCAGTCCGCAATTGCGAACGCGGGCAGCGGCCAGGGCGGCGACCTGGGCGCCTTCGGAGTGGCCGAGGATTGACACACAGCGCACGCCCGACCGCCTCCAGGCGTAGTTCATCCAGGCCACAGTGTCGTCGACATAGGTAGTGAAGCGCAAATCCTGTTCAGAGGCAGCCGCAGCGGCGCTGGCGCCCACCCCCCGCTTGTCGATGCGTAACGAAGCGATACCATTGGCCGCTAAGGCGTCTGCTATCATGCGATATGTATTCGGATGAATGCCTTGAACGATCGAATTGCCGTCGCGATCAGTTGGTCCCGAGCCCGGAAGAATTAATACGACGCGTCCGCCTTGGAAGGGGCGGGGCTGCCGCCAAGCGGCGTGCAATGGGGCGCGACCACCGTCGATTGTGACTTCTTCATCCGAGGCGGCGGGCGTGTTCAGCGGCGTGGGCGGTGTCGCGCATGCGCACAGAGCAGCAGTCACCACACCAAGTATCGAAAAGCGCCGCATACGCACCCCCGGGCAAATCGCTTGGAACCTATCACGGATCGACAGGGATCGGAGGTGCGCGAATGACGGGGTTCGGCGAAAAACTTCCGCATTGCCGGATTAACGGCAAGGGACTTCATGAGCGACCCTGCCGCTCACCAGATTGTGGCGGCCTGAGCCCGATTGGCCCCTTCCGTCGCGCGCCTGAACTCGCGCGGCAGCTTGAGTTAAGAGTTTCTAATGCGCCTTTAGCTGGCTGGAGCGGGTGGTTGCGCTGGCGGTTGCGCCTCGGGGGCTTCTTTTGGCGTGTCACGGGATTTGGTGTGTGACACCGCGGACATAACGCCAAAACCAAGCATCACGAGCAAGCCAACAGCGATCCAGGCGCTCGGAGCATGAAGGAGATACGCTCCGTATCCGACGCCGCCCATGAGTACGATGAAGCCTAAGGCATAGAGAGAAAACGCTGACATTGGTGAACTCCTAGGTACTCAACGTGAGCCAACCTCCTTTGTGCCGCCCGTGTCATGGTGCTTCATGCCTTAGTTGAGGGGATTGCGGTCGCACGCGCTTCCATGTCGCCGTCGAATGACATGCCGGCGTCAGGAACAATCGAGCGAGGCGCTTGTTGGCTTATATCCGCCGCAACGCCCCCGGGAGAATTTTATGACAGCATTTCTCGCCAACCGGCGCGCGATCGCACTTGGTTTGACCGCCGCCGGTCTCAGCGCTTTGGCGCCTTCGCTCGCCTTCGCAGGCGACGGTGATTATTCGCAGCCCGAAGTGATAGCCGCGGCCAACCGTTTCTTTGGCCAGGGCGCGCACGGCCTTTCGTCGATCATCGAGCACGTGTTCGCCGATAACGGCAATCCGGTCGGCTACATCGAGGGCCAGGAGGAGGCCGGCGCGGTGGGCATTGGTCTTCGTTACGGCGAGGGTCGGCTGCACATGCTGCACCGACCGCAATCCACGCGCGTGTTTTGGCAGGGTCCCTCGATCGGCTTCGACGCCGGCGGCAATGCCTCTAAATCCTTCACGCTCGTTTATGGCATGCATTCGCCCAGCCAAATCTTCCGCCGCTTTCCTGGCGCTGAAGGGACGGCCTATTTCGTCGGCGGCGTCGGTGTGAACTATCAGCGCGCCGGCCGCATTACTCTCGCGCCAATGCGGGTGGGCGTCGGATTCCGCGCGGGCGTCAATCTTGGCTATCTCGGCTATTCGAGACATCGGCAAATTCTGCCGGTCTAGACACGATTGTTCCGCGTGGAAACAGCAACGACGTCGGTACGTCTTATAAAAAGCAGGTGCTGAAAAGCGCCAGAGGTCAGTACAATGAATGTGCGTAAATTGACGCCAGTCGTCATGGTCCTGCTTCTCGGGCTTGCGGCGTGCGCCGCCGGTTCGGATGCTTCTCACCACGCGGCGCAAGGAGGCACGGTATCGGAAATCATGCTCGGCGTTTGGCATGGACTAATTGCGCCAGTCACGCTGATTGGCGAGATCATCCAAAAAGTCGCGCCGAATGCGTTGCCTTGGACCTTCCGGGTCTACGAGCCCGAAGGGACCGGCGTGCTCTACGATGTCGGATTTGTGCTAGGGCTGGTGATTGGTCCGTCGTTACTGTTGTCGCGCGTGCCTGGGCGGCGCATTGACTAACAACATCCCGGCATAGCGTCGAATTTTCCAAACACGAGCTGAAGCTACAACACTGCGAAAATAGTGTGTCCGATTTGGCGGCTTCGACTCGATTTTTCGAGTTTCACACCAATGCCACCCTCGCGTTTTAGGGGCGGCCGCGCCGCTCATTTGGCATGCATCAGTTGGATGAGTTGCTCCATATTTTGGCGCGCTGCTGCGTAAAGAACAGCAACCTCATCGCTTGGTGTTTGAAACACCAGGAATAACGCGTAACCGAGGACGAAGATGAGCGGCATTGCGCGCTCAAGCGAAAACCATTTCATGGCGCGTCTGCCGTGGAGCGCGCTCCATTCGTCGCGAATTGGGTGGGCGCCCAATTGATCCTCAAGCTGATAGATATTTTTGTATTTCGCCGCGAGCATAAGTGTGTAGTAGGCGTTCGACGTTCTCCAAATGATGCAGGTCAACGCAAGCGCGATGGCGCACCAAAAGAACAGCGCTGGGTTCAGGCGCGCGCCATCTTCTTTGGCTAGAAAACCGAGCGCCCCGACGCCCGCCAAGTTGAGCGACATGTAGATGTTGGACAGTTCGCGTCGTGCGCGTCGGGCCTCGCGGACCTCTTCGACCATCAGTCTATAAAGATGGAATGTGAGGTCGGTGCTCATGTCTTGCCCCCCGAGTTCGCCCCATGCACCTTAGCTGGACGCAATGTGGCTGCATATGACTAGGTCGGCGGCCAGCGGCGCGGGCTCGCGCACAGGACGCCGCGGCCTGGTCGGCTTGACGAGCCCGGACAGACCACCCGCCACGGCGAACACCGAACGCGGCGAGCGGCTGGGTCCGGCGAAATTCAGCCTCCTGGTACAGGCGCAGCTTGCGGTCGAACTCGGACGCTTGCGAAACTGGTAATAGGGCCCAGATCGGCCCGTCCCTGCCATTCAAGGCAGCTCGGCAACGCGCGCCTAAGCGCTGGGTTTGGCAATCTCTGCTGCAAGCAGCGGCGCTCGCAAAAGACCGCCTCATCCGGTTGCTTTCCGGTGATTTTCTGCGGAGTTGGATGGTACCGAGCCGAGGTTCGCCCATGCAACGATCGGCGTTAGGTTGCGCGCCTCGTACTAAGAGAAAGCGGGCGACGTCGCTTGACCTTGGCCGCGCGTTGCTGAGAAGGGCGCATGCCAACCACACAAGTTACGCTGCCGCAAGGCGTCGCCGAGGGCCTCGATGAAGGCGCGGTGCGTGTCTTCTTGAGCTTGCCTTATGCAGCGCCATTGACGCCCGAGCGGCGCTTCCGTGCTCCTGCGCCCCCAGAGAATTGGTCTGGGATCAGGGACGCCACCAAACCTGGATCTGCCGCGCCGCAAAACCCGCCGGAGACCATTGAAGGCATCGACATCGAGCCCTTGATGGGCAAGCCCACACCGGTCGAGCCGGATTATCTGACGCTCAATGTGTTCGCGCCTTCAGGCGCGGGCGCTAAGCGCCCGGTGATGGTGTTCATTCACGGAGGCAGTTTCGTCGCCGGCAGCAAAGATGCGCCCATTTATGATGGCCGCGCCTTTGCGCGCGACGGCGTCGTCTGCGTCGTCATCAATTATCGTTTGGGTATCGAAGGGTTTGCGCCGCTTGAGGGCGTGCCGACCAATCTTGGGCTACGTGACATGATAGCCGCGCTTGAGTGGGTCCAATCCAACATTCACGCGTTCGATGGCGACGCCGGCAACGTGACTGCCTTTGGGGAATCCGGCGGCGCCTTTTGTATCTCGGCTTTGATGACCTCGCCTTTGTGCGAGGGACTTTTCCATCACGCCATTTGTCAAAGCGGCCATCCCCACGTGACGAGGGATCGCAAAGTGATGGAACGCGTCACCAAGCGGTTGGCGCAACGCTTGCGTGTTCCGCCGACCCGAGAGGGGTTTTTGTCCGTCAGCATTGAGCGTATGCTTCAGGCGCAAGCATGGGTGATGAAGCCCAGCTTCTTTCTGGATCTTCGTGACGATCAAGGCCGGGATCCCAGTTACGGCATAACCAGATTTCTGCCGGTGCATGGCGACGACGTTCTGCCGACGCCGGCGTTTGAGGCTTGGTCGCAAGGTGCGGGCCGCGACATAGATTTGCTAATCGGCGCCACCAGCGAGGAAGCCAATCTCTTTCTTGTCCCTGGGGGAGGGCGCGATAAAGTCAACGCCTTCGTCGCCAAGCTTTTCGTTGGCCGTGCGCTGCCGCGGCGCGCAAGCGCTGGTTGCCTATGGGTTGAAAAAATCTGGAGAAAAGCCCGGCTACGTGCTGGCTCGTGCGCTGACGGATCTCATGTTTCGCGCCATGACCCGTCGCGCGGCTGAGCTGCATCAAGGCCATACCTGGGTATTCGAGTTTGAATGGCAATCACCAGCGTTCGACGGGCAATTGGGCGCTGCACATGCAATTGAGTTGCCATTTGTGTTCGACACGCTCGCATGTGCGGCCGGTCCAAGCGGGCTCCTTGGCGCATCGCCGCCGCAGGAACTCGCGGACGCCATCCATGCCTTATGGATCGAATTCGCCACCACGGGCAAAGCGCCGTGGCCCGAATTCAGCGCGGGCGAACGGCAGGTGTACTCGCTCACCCGGCGACAGGCTGCGCCCGAGGCTGTATTGCCTGCGGCGGCATTTTTGCCGTGACGCAAGACGGCACAAGCTTTGAAAGGAACCGCGTGAGATGACGAAAGCGCATGGCGTCATCGCCAATGTCGATCTCGATGACGACGATGTCGGCATTGCTTTCGTTCAAGCAGCGGGCCTTTCGCCTATAGTTAGATTGAGCGAAAGCGGGGCGCCGCCTCGCCGCACTCCCACGACAATGGCGCGCCCGACACTATCGGCGCCGAGGCCGCGGAGCAGCGAAGCGATGCTGGCCACCGGCGCCCATCCCATGTTGCGATGATGGCCTTGGTGGACGCCTGCTTTCGCACCGGGACCATCTACATCGACATGCATTGCCATCGCGCCGATCTCACTTGTCGTATCCAGCCGCACCGGACGCAAACCGAGGCCCAAATAGCCACGTGGCACGCGGCCTTGCGTTTCCAGAACCGGCGCGACGCGCGCAATTGTATTAGCTGGAATGATCAGGGCGCGTCGACGCGGTCCTATCACCGCCGTTCCGAACGCCGCACCCTCGGAATCGACCACAAGGCCACCTGCGGTCTTTGACGCGCCCTGACGAGCCCGACTCGATTTTCGGGTCCTTCTCGATTTTCTAGCCCCTCGCATCCAGGCCTCTGCGCGAGAGACCGTCATCGCCGAAATGAGCCGACCATCGGCCAATTCCGATTCGGGTATGCCATTCACGTTTGGGACTATCCTTAACCGGTGACCGCAACCGATCAGATCCCTTCGTGTCACTCGCGCCAGCGTTGTGCTAAGATAAGGAGAGACTCAAGAAGGCATGGCGCCAATGACGAGCCTGCCACGCATCGAAATCGACTTTGAAGCGCTGTTCGATGCGGCGCCGGGCGTCTATCTGGTGCTCGACGCTACCTACAAAATGGTGGCGGCCAACGAGGCGCGCCTCAAAGCCACCATGACAACGCGCGAGGCCGTTATCGGCCGAAATCTGTTCGACGTATTTCCTGACAATCCCTGCGACCCAGCCGCCGATGGCGTGCGTAATCTGCGCACCTCTCTGGAGCGCGTGCTGCAAACAAAATTACCCGACGCCATGGCGGTGCAGAAATATGATATCCCCCGCCCGGAAACACAGGGCGGCGGCTTTGAGGTTCGCTATTGGAGTCCGCTGAACACGCCCGTGCTCGGAACCGACGGCGAGGTCAGATACATCATTCATCGCGTCGAAGACGTGACCGAGTTCATGGCTTTGAAGCAGCAAGAGGCGGCGCTGCAATCGCACGCTGACCGCATCGAGAATGAGATCTATCGGCGCGCCCAAGAGGTCCAGGAAGCCAACCGCAAGTTTGAATCCGCAAACGTGGAACTGGCGCGGCTCTATAGCGAGACGCAGGACTTGGCTGCGGGCCAGCAGCGCTTCTTCAGCCAAGTCAGCCATGAACTGCGGACGCCGCTCACGCTCATCCTCGGGCCCGTCGAGGCGCTGCTTGCGGGTGGATCGGCATTGAGTCTGGACCAGGTTCGCAATCTTGAAGTCATCGCCCGCAACGCGCGCACACTTCTTCGCCACGTGAACGACCTCCTAGATGTGGTCAAATACAAGTCTGGCTCGATGCATCTCAATTATGCGCGCGCTGACCTCGCCGAACGTTTGCGTGTCGCGGCCGCGCATTTCGGCTCAGCATCGTCCGGTCTTTCGGTCAACGTGGATCTGGCAGCGCCGGCGCATCTTTACGCAGAGTTCGACGTCGAGAAAGTCGACCGCGTCCTCATCAATCTCTTGTCGAACGCATTCAAGTTCTCACCCAGCGAAGGTCACATTCGATGCACGCTCTCGGCCGATCAAGAATGCGCCACGATCACGATTGCAGATGACGGGCCGGGGGTGGCGCCGGCGTTGCGCGACGCCATCTTCGAACCGTTCCGACAGGGCGATGACGGGCTCACCCGGCGCGCCTCGGGCACCGGTCTGGGGCTGGCCATCGTTCGTGATTTCGTCGTGCTGCATGGGGGATCAATTGCGGTTCGCGACGCCCAGGGTGGCGGCGCGCTGTTTGAGTGCCGCTTGCCGTTATGGGCGCCGGGCGGCGTCGCAGTCAGCGACGCCGCGCCAGGCATCGACGACTGGAATTTCCGGCAAGCCGTCGAAGCCCAGCGCGTGACTGCGCCGCCTACGCCAATGGAATGGTCAGCGGGCGCGCCGCTCGTGCTTATCGTCGAAGACAACACCGACATGGCCCAATTCATCGCTCAGGCCATCAAGTTGGGTTGCCGCATTGCGATGGCGCGGGATGGCCGCGAAGGCCTCTCCGAAGCCGAGCGCATCAAGCCCGACCTTATTGTCAGCGACCTTATGATGCCGGGCATGAGCGGCAATCAGTTGATCGAGGCGCTCGCCGAGCGTCCAACCTTGCGCGACATTCCGGTGCTCTTGCTCACCGCGAGAGCAGATGAAGAGACCCGCATCGACGCCTTGCGTCAGGGCGCGCAAGATTTTCTGGCCAAACCCTTCTCTGTCGACGAACTCAAGGCACGGGTCGATAACCTCATTCGCACCAAGCAAGCGGCAGATGTCGTCAGGCGCGGCAAGCGCGTGTCGGAGGAGAAATACCGCCAGTTGATGGATGGCGCCCGCGACGGAATTTTCATTCTCACGGTCGAGGGCGTCATTCTCGACGCCAACCGTCGTGCCGAGGAGTTTTGCGGCTGCCCCGGCGCAAGTCTGATTGGGATGCATTTTGAAGAAGCCTTTGAGGGGCGCGACCCGCGAGGCGCAAAGCTCGATCTCGACGCCAACGCCATCTTCCAGATCGAAACCGATGAAGGTGACGCCACGGAACGTCATTTCTTCCAGGGTTCGAGCGCAGCGGTTGCGTTCGACAATGAAGCCTATCGTCTCGTCATTGTTCGCGACGTGACCGAGCAGCGCAGACTGGAGGGGCAACTACGCCGCGTTCAAGAGCTTGATGGGCTTTGCCAACTCACCGGCGTCATCGCGCATGACTTCAACAATCTTTTGGGCGCAGTCGCGCTCAGCATGGAGGCGTTGAAGGGGCGCCTAGCGGAGGGTTCTGAAGCAAAAGCAATTGCCAATAGCGTCGAAAGGGCGACCGAGAGGGGGCGCGCAATGACGCGCCGGCTTTTGGCGTTTGCGCGTCAGCAACCCGTCGTCGCACGCGAATGCGATATCAGCGAACTTGTGTCGGCCTCGCTTGAAATGGTGCAACGAACGCTGCCTCACACGATTGAGATCGAGGCAAATCTCGATCCAGGCCTAAATTATGCGTTCATCGACCCCGCGCAGCTTGAAGATGCGCTGCTCAATCTCGCCATCAATGCGCGCGACGCGATGCCCGCCGGTGGCCGGCTCGTATTCTCCACGGCTCCAGTGCGGATCGATGCGGAAGTCGCCGGATCTGCGCCCGTTGGCGATTACGTATCAGTGATCGTGTCTGACACCGGCGCTGGCATGAGCCTGGAAACACAGCAGCGCGTGTTCGAACCCTTCTTTACCACCAAGGAAGAAGGCAAGGGCACGGGGCTCGGGCTCTCTCAGGTCTATGGGTTCGCGCGCCAAGCCGGCGGTGACGTGCGCATCGAGAGTTTGCTCGGACAAGGCACGACCATCACTATTCTGCTGCCGCGGGTGCAGGTAAGCGCACCAGTGCAGGCTCAATCGTCTGCGTGACGCGCGCACTCTCGCTCAACTCGACCGATTGCGGTAGAAGCTCCGCACATTACTCGCTCGTGCGCTCGCGGACAATCTGCAGGTCAATGCAACGTCATCAAGCGCTCATCGGATCGGCGTGCTGCGCGCATCAGCAAGGGACAAAGAGAGTGGCGAGGGCGCACTGGGGGCAACAGGGGATACTCGGTGCAACATAAGGTCAACAGGGGGCGCTAGGAAAGTGGGCCCGGCAGGACTCGAACCTGCAACCAGACCGTTATGAGCGGCCGGCTCTAACCATTGAGCTACGGGCCCCCGCAGCGGCACCAGGCCCCTAGCATCTGATCGGGGGCGCCGGAAGAGGCGACCAGGCGTTATGCTCATATCCCATGTCTCAGATCTACGATGTAGTGGTCATTGGGGCGGGCGCTGCCGGCATTGGCGCGGGCAGGCGTCTGGCGCAATCGCCGGTGAATTATCTCATTGTCGAGGCCCGCGATCGTGTCGGCGGACGTGCGCACACACTTGTGCACAATCTACCGATTGATCTCGGCTGCGGCTGGCTGCACTCAGCCGACGTAAATGTGATGGCGAGCATCGCAGAAAATATTGGTTTTGACATCGATCGTTCGCCGCCGCCTTGGCAACGCCAGGCGCAGCAGCGCGGCATGAGCTTGCAAGATCAGAGCGCTTTTGGACGCGCTTTTGGCGAATTCCAAGAGCGCATCGAAACCCATGCGGAAAACGAGCCGCTCGCCGCCGCCAGTGCTTTTTTGGCGCCGGGGTCGCGCTGGAATCCACTCTTGAACGCGGTGTTCTCTTTTATTAGCGGCGCTTCGCTCGATCTAATCGATGCGCGCGACTACGTGCGCTACCAAGACACCGGAGTGAACTGGCGCGTGGCGCAAGGCTATGGCGCGCTCTTCGCAGCGTGTGCAGCGAAATTAAATTTGGCCTTGCAAACCAAAGTTACTGCGATTGCGCATGCGCCGACCGGTGTCAGAATATTGACCACTCGCGGCGCGATAGAGGCGCGCGCAAGCATCGTGACTTTGCCGAGCTCGATCATGGAGAGTATCCGTTTCAGCCCAGAATTGCCTGAAAAACAGCAAGCCGCGGCGGCACTTCCGCTCGGAAATGCGGAGAAGGTTTATTTCGCGTTGGAGGCCGCGGAGGAGTTTTCGCCCGATACCTCGGTCTTTCCGCGCACCGACGCCGCCGATATGGGATCGTACAATTTACGTCCGCGCGGAGAGCCGCTGGTTGAGTGTTATTTTGGCGGCGCGCTGGCGCGAAGCTTGGCTAAGGCGGGTCCACAGGCGATGTTTGCCCATGCCAAGGATGAACTTGTCTCGGTCATGGGGAGCGCGCTCGGGCCCCGACTTGCGGGTCTGGCGAGCTCGGCCTGGGCCACGGACGCGTTTGCGATGGGCTCTTACTCCTATGCCAAGCCAGGTTGCGCGGAGATGCGTCAAGTATTGGCTATGGCGGCGGCGCCGCTATTTTTTGCGGGCGAAGCGGTTTCCAAGCATCGCTACTCGACCGCGCACGGCGCTTACGAAACTGGCTGCAACGCCGCTCAAGATGCGGTGGCGTTTCTCACTCAATCTGCCTCGCCGCGCGCATAACCGACAATCGCTGCGCGAACGAAATCATCGAAATTGATGCTATCGAGCGAGGCGGGGTGGGCTGCCCAGGGTGGGCCGTCGAGCATTTGTACGGTAATATCGGGCTTGCCATTGCTGCGCCGCCGCCGCCTGAGGGCATGTTCGGCTTCCTTTTCCACCCATTCTGAATTTGCCGCCGCCTTCGACCAACAGAGGTGGAAAAGATCGGCGCGATCGATCTCTTGGCGCAGCCGCGGGCTCCACTCTTCGCCGGATTTAAGCGACGAACGGTCCCAGAAATAAGCGACGCCGGCTGCCTGATAGGCTGTGGCGATCGTTGCGACTGTTTCGCGATCGTGACTTGA
>Ga0075030_100006392_pt1 | contig 10541 bp, 8 predicted proteins | sample LitLauG_LLR_2012_FD_71393 | JGI IMG/M metagenome (GOLD analysis project Ga0075030, IMG submission 71393) | Freshwater sediment microbial communities from Pennsylvania, USA - Little Laurel Run_MetaG_LLR_2012 | ecosystem: Environmental > Aquatic > Freshwater > Creek > Sediment | place: USA...
TGCGCGTGGTCCTCCAGGTCTTTCCAGGCCTCGACCAGGTCCTTACGCGGGATCGCGCGCCGCAAATCGGAAATGTCTTTCTCGCCCATCCGGTCGGTCAGGAAATACAGTACCGCCGGAGCCGCATCGGGCGCGTAGCCGAGTTCGTTCATCTGCTGGCGCGTCTTCATCAGCGCGCCCAGGCCGGTGCTATCCGCCTTGGCCGTGCTCCAGCGCGGATTCAGGACCTTCAGCCATCCTTCTTTCTCGTAGACCTTCAACACGCTGAGCGCATCGTCCTCGTAGGCCAGTTGTTCGATCTCGTACCCGATGCTCGAATGCCGGATGTAATCGATGTAGTTGTTTTCCTTGGCGGATACATAGCGCGCCTGCGTGCGCTCCTCCATCGGCCAGTGAAAACGAGTCGTGAAGCGTGACGCGCGGATCAACCGGGAGGGATCTTCCAGGAACGCGTAGTTGTGCAGGACGCGGATGACTTTGGCCTCGATATCCGCCGCGCCATTGAACGGGTCCATAAAAAGGCCGCGCGACCCTTCGTTCATCGACAGCGCCATGGCGTTCACCGTGAAATCGCGGCGGCGAAGATCTTCGATGATGGTGGCAGGCGCAATCTGCGGAGCCTTGCCCGGCTTGTCGTAGCGCTCGGAGCGCGCCATCGCAATCTCGGCGCGCACTCCCCCTTTGAAGGTGAGCAGCAAGGCCTTGGTTTCGTCGTCGGAATCGCCCACAACCGCGCCCGCCCGCTCCAGATCCTTCTGAAGTTTCAGCGCGTTGCCCTGCACCGTAAAATCCAAGTCGCGGATCGGGAACCCGGTGATGATGTCGCGGATCGCGCCACCGGTCAGATACAGATTCATTTCTGCCGCTTTGGCGGCGTCCTGGACCACAGTGACGGCTTTGAATTGGTCCGGCGAGAGCCGGGTTTCCAGGGTGTAGATGTAATCGGCCATGCCTTCCTAGTCGCCGTGCCGTGGCTGGACCGGGGGGATATTCACAGCTTTTCCACAGCGGGATGCCAGTACAACCCCGGCTTTCTCCAACTGCAGAATCTAACTCTATCTATACATTAGACTTATACCGCAACTCTCCACGGGTAGCAAACTAGAGAAGTTAACACAACGTTTACCCGTTTGGCTACTGGTGGCGGGGCAAACTCGCATTATTCAGCGCGTTAGTGCGAGAATCGCCTTTGGAGCCTGGAGTCCGCTGTCGCGGTGCGTGTTCCTCGCGGAGCCTGAGGCTTCTTGTCTCTAACAGGCTAAGAAAATTGACCTGCAACTGGGAAGTAACGCTGGCCGATCCCTTGCACCGGGAGTTTGGGTGGCGCAGCGCTTCAGTACTGCGACATACCTTCTTTTCCATCGGCGGCTTCAGCCGCTGAGGTCAGGATATTGGTCGCGAAAGGGTTTTGTTGCGGACTGCGAAATGGCTTCAACCCACAAAAAGGTGATCGTTCACAAAGCCGACCGCGATACCCTCAACGGATTCGTGGCTCCGGCAAGTTTTGTGGTCGACGGAAAACTGGAGTTGCTCAACACCACGGGCAATGTTGTTGCCATTGACCTGCGCGACATCAAAGCAGTTTACTTTGTCCGCGAGTTTTCGGATTCCGACGTCCTCGCCCGCAAGACCTTCACCACCCGGCCAAGAACGGAAGGCCTGTGGGTGCGCCTCAAGTTCAAAGACAGCGACGTGATCGAAGGCATCCTTCCCAACGACCTCACCCAGAATCCCCCCGAAGGATTTCTGATGAACCCTCCGGACCTGCGCTCGAATACGCAACGGGTCTTCGTGCCGCGCACCGCCTTGTCGTCGATGACGGTGCTGGCAGTGATTGGAGCCGCGCGTCGCCGCCGAAAACTCACCGACACCCGGCAAGTCCCCATGTTCGAAGAGTGAGAGAGCGCCCAGACTATAACGAATGGAGCGCCGGGCGTCCCCGCCCGGCTGACAAGGGAATAGAGGCGACGGGCCGCAGAAAAACTCATCGCAGCGAAGCGAAAGCACGCATTGAAAGAAACAGAGTTACAACTGGCGTGCTGGCAGCATTGATGGCGCCGTTTGGCACGGTCCTAGCGCTTGTCCACGGCGAGCCAGGACCTTCCGCGGTAGGAATCCGCCACCACCCAGGCGCCCGCCGTCAGCGCCAAAGAATCGATGGTCTCGCTCCATTGGAAGGTGTCTTTGGACACTGCCATCACGATGGGTACCCACACCAGCAGCGTGAACATGCCCATTTGTAACGCCGAGAGCGCGGCTGCCAGCGGTGCATACACGCCGATGAGCACCGCCACGCCCGCCGCGACGAAGGTACAGCCGAAGAAATACGCCCAGGCGACATGCCATGGCAGCCAGCCCGGCACCAGCGCGGCGGTGTCTTTGAGATAGACGAAATGGCCCACGCCGAACGGGATCAAGGCCAGGCCGTAGAACACCCTCGCAATGCGCACACCCTTGTCGCCGGTGGCGAAACCGAGGCGCTGCCTGTCCCATTCAGTGGCGAACCAGGCATACAGTACCCAGGCGCCCGCCAATATCACCGCGGTCTCACCGCAGCCGAACCAGGAACCTTCCACAGCGGGCGCGTGGAAGATGCCGGGCACTCTTATCAGTAGCAACCACAGCAGGAGAAAAGCGAGCAGTACGCGGACGGCGGCGGCGCACCGCTGCCAGAGCAGGCCGATGCCAGATGCCAGGCTGACGAGGGCGCAGAGATACACCAGTACCTCGCGTGCGGGCACACCCTTCGGTACCGGCTGCCATACCGCAACGAAATCGCCTTTGATCACGGCCAGGATTCCAAGGGCCATCAGGGCCGCCGCAAAGACCGCATGACCCACGCTTGCGATGCGCATCGCTCTGTCCTCCGGTGGTGTGTCAGTTCATCGGGTACAGGCATCCTTGTATGCCAGATGCCCGGCATTGCACAAGGGGCTCGACCATTAAGGCTGATCCGGTGTTCATGACCTCCTTTGGAGGGCTCAGAAATCACGTACATGCCTCGAACTCGCATCCGTGACGCGCGTCACTGCCACTCGGCGTCGCTGGCGGCGACACTTTTTGGAATGTAATGTGACAGAGGAAGCGAGATGAGCCTATTTGCCACGAAAGAAAAGAGCACGAAGTATCATGCGGACCTCCGTCAGTTGTGGTCAGTGACGGACGCTGAACTTGAAAAATTTGCGAACGACCCGGACTGCATCAATGCAGAAACATGCGTCGCAGTCTTGGCAAAACGGATCGCCGAACGTGAGGAAGCCCAAAGACGACAGGACGAAGCCAGAGCCACAAAACGAGCAGAGTTACAAGACAACCCCTTCGATCCTCGTACCGAAGTCTCCGCGGGTGCCGCGCACATCGCTGGGAGAATCGTCAAGCATCTCTGGATCATTTTCGTGCTGTTGCCGGTGGTGCTCGCGATTCTTTGGGAGATTGTTAAGTAGGCGTTTGACACCCATTTAGCCGTGCTCGACGAGGTAAGCCAGAAGCCCCACGATTACCGGAACAACCCAGAACCAGATGAAGATTCGTTTCCAAAGGTACTGAGCATCGGCTGAGACTTCGGCCCTTGGGTTGAAGGGTCTAATCAACTCCACCGCCAGTCTGCGCTGTTCAGCCTCTTTGATGTTTGCACCAGCGACTTCTTCTTCCGTGGCATTCAGAATTGTGTTCACCATTGGCAGGTCGCTCCTCGCCGTAGTATCACTGTAACGGTTGCAGTGCGTCAGTGATGCTCGGCACCTTACTGTGTGCGGGCATATCCGGCAGACCAAACGGTCAGGGACCCGGATAACCAATCCGAAGTGCCTACGTGGGCTTTAGAATGTCAATACGTAGTCGCCTGAATACAGAACGCTGTGACCAACCTCACAGCGGCTAGCTGACAGGTGCGGCACAGTATTTGTGTGAAACACCTACTACTCCTTCTAGTTTTGACGCTCGGCGTGTGTCTCGCCAGCGTTGGCTGCTGTCATTGTTCAACGCAAACGACGCCGGAAGAGGATCACCACGCAGCAACGATGAGAATGCTGGCAATCGAAACTGCCGAAGTGCGATGCCAAACCGAACTTGTCGGTAAAATCCTCGACTACGATGCGAAAGAATATTGCCATCATCAGCTTCAACCGCAGTGGGATCAGTGGACGCATGAGTTTCCGAACGCGGCACGGGAACGGGCTTTGTCGCGGCAGCAGTAGGCTTAACGCTCCGTGGTAGCTAGTTGCCATTGCCAGCTTCACTAGCGAAGTGGGCCCGTAGCAGGTTGCCCGGCCGTTCCGCCGTTACCGTTTTACTCCTCGTGATTGCACTGTTTGTCTGGATAAACCCTCAAGTCTATGAGCTTACGACCGAACAACTCAGTTTTTGGAGAGTACCGCCGCCGACCCCTTCGCCACCGACTCGACGCAAAGTTCACCGGTTGACTCAAGCGGTTTAGCGAAAATTCGTGTTCTGACGCTTCTGATCCGAGGTCATGCGCCACGATTACGCGCCGTGGCAGGTCACCAGTCTGCTGCCTGACTCCGCTACAATCTCCCTTCACACAGGTGCCCTTATGAAACTTTCCCAAATCGCTGACGCTCTCGGCGCGAAGATCGATAACGCCTCTCCCGACACCGAAATCACCGGCGTCGCCGGCATTGAGCACGCGGGCCCGGGACAGATCACTTTCGTGGCCAACGTGAAGTACACGGCTGCCGCGAAAACGACAAAGGCGTCAGCCGTCATCGTGGCGGAGAACTTCCCTGCCCTCTCGACCGGAATGCTGCGCAGCAAAAATCCGTACCTGGCTTGGGCAAAGGCGGTCGGTTTATTTTATCAGGGCCCCCGTTATGCGCCGGGTGTACATCCGACGGCGGCCATTCATCTCACTGCCAGGATTGGAAAAAACGCGCACGTAGGCCCTTACGTCGTAGTCGATCAGGACGCCCAGATCGGCGACAACGCCGTGCTCTTGGCCCACGTGGTGATTTATTGCGGCGCCCGGATTGGCAACAACTTCTTTGCGCACGCCCACGCCGTGGTGCGCGAGTTCTGCGAACTTGGGGACAACGTCGTCTTGCAGAATGGAGCCATCGTGGGCTCAGACGGTTTCGGCTTTGCCAAGGACGACGCGGGACACTGGCACAAGATCGCGCAAGGAGGCTTCGTCGCGGTCGAAGACGATGTCGAAATTCAGGCCAACGCCTGCATCGACCGCGCCAGTGTCGGCGAGACCAGGATTGGACGCGGCGCGAAGCTGGACAACATGGTGCATGTCGGCCACAGCTGCACCATCGGACACGACACTCTTCTGTGCGCCCAGGTTGGCCTCGCCGGAACAACCGATGTGGGCAATAACGTCGTTCTCGCCGGACAAGTCGGCGTGGCCGGGCACGTGAAAATCGGAGACGGCGCCATCGCCATCGCACAAAGTGGCATCCCGCAGGATGTGGCCCCCGGAGCCATGGTCAGCGGCTCACCCGCCATCGATCACAAGCTGTGGTTGCGATACTGCGCCGTGTACCCGAAATTGCCGGAGATTGCGAGAGCCGTGAAAAAGCTCTCCGAAAAAGAATGAAACGCACCCTCGGACGGAATTGCCGATCGTCAGCCGCGAAGCGGCGCAAGATACAGACCCACGTCGCAACAGGCTGCGGGAAAACTCCGGTTTGGGTGGCGCAGCGCTTCAGCACTGCGATAAGCCCCTGACTTTCATTAGCTGCTTTAGCCGCTGACGTCCCTCACCAGACTTTTTCCGCAGCCCTGGCAAACCGCGGGTGCAAATAGAAAACAACCGAAGGACGGCATCGCCGATCTTCAGCCGCGAAGCGGCCCAAGAAACCCACCGGCGCAAGCCGTGGGTGGGTGCAAATGGAAAACGACCGAGCCGCGGAGCGGCGAAAGAAGAATTCTCATACCGACTCTCCGGGCTCCAACGCCTGCTCCAGCGCGAAGTGGGTCGCCTCTCTGCCAGACCGAGGAGTGCCCACCAAATCGCGAATCCAAGCGCTCTACAGCACTCCTCCCGAAACTGCCGCTCGTTTCCTTACGCTCGCGGCCACCGCCGCGACCTCTTCGGATGGTTCCTCCTCCCAGTCCGGCGACGACGACGCCCCGGCTGCGCATGCCAGCTCGCTCCCCCGTGGCTGGCAACGTACAACGCCAGTTCCAGCCTCGTCCACACCCCCAACTTGTCGAAGGCGGTTCGCAAGTAGTTCTTCACCACCTGTTCGCTCGTGCCCAGCACCGCTCCGATATCTTTGTTGGTGAGCCCTTGCCACACCAGCGTGGCGACTTGTATTTCCTTGCCGGTTAAGCGATCACGTGGTTGCATGGCTGCACCTGCTCCTTGATGAACATCGCCGTTGCGAGTTTCACCCGCTTCCGCCCTTCTTTGATGCCCGCGCGCAAAAAAAGCGTGCGCAGGTGCTGCTTGACCGTTCGCGGACTGATACTCAGCTGGCTCGCGATCTCCTTGTTGCTGCACCCTTGTACCAGCAGGCTTAGCACCTGCTGGTCCCGGGGCGTAATCTTGATCTCATTCAGGTTAATCATGGCCTTTTCTCATGCTCCTTCAGTTCAGTCTTGAGGTCGCGACCCGCTGACTGTTGAAGCAACCCATTCGCCAAACGTTCGCTCACACCTACATCCTTCTAAACACGCCGTTTGCGCCTTCTGCTCCCATCTCCTCTCACTCGCCTAAGCCCCTTTTCATGAGCCGGTTCCCACTTTGGAAATCCTCAATCGGGAATCCCCCGGCTCCGGCTCATTCCAGCCCGCGCCCGGCCCGGCCAACCCTCAAAAATTCCCGTTCTGAGGCTTAGCACCTGCACTATAATGGCTACAGTCCAAAGTGCTATCCTCCCTCGCTCAAAATGTCCTCGGTCCGGCCAAAGTTGCAACTCGATGAGCAGTCCTTTCAGGGCTTGCTGGCGGCTGCCTTCACGATCCAGGAGCATGCCGACCTGCTCAAACACGTCAAAGGGGCAGTTTCTAAGGCTGCTCCGGAGCCCGACACCGCAATCCGACTGTGTCCGCGTTGTGCCGCTCCTTTCACTGCGGGGGAATCCCGCTGCTCTAAGTGCAGCCCAGAAGAGCTTCGCCCCGGAGAGCGCATGCAGCGGAGGTTTGCTTCGCTCTGGGAAATGACCCAGGAACACTCTGTCCGCCAGGAGCGGCCGCCAGAGCACAGCGAAGAATCGGTAGTCGAGCTTGCTAGTTCTGGAATTGCCGCTTCCCCTGAGCCGGCGGGCCAATCTCCAGCGCCCGCCTCCGAGCCGGAGAACCCGCACCATGAAAAGGAATGGGAAACGGGTTCGCCGATCGAAATGGACCATGCGATCCACTCAATTCCTATGTCGATATTGGAAGAGGACTCGCTGACAGCGGCACAAGACCTCGACACCCGCTCACCGAACGTTCTGCGGGATCTCCGGCAGTTGCTCAATCTTCACCGCGCCGATTTTTACCTGGGGATCGCCCTGCTAGTGGCCGTTTTTGCTTTCCTCTGGCCGGCTCCGGTTGCCCCCCAGAAACCGCGCCTTGAGCCCTGGCAGCGGGTCTTGGTGAAATTGGGCATCGCCGAGGCTCCCGCCCCGCAAGTCCACTATCGAGGAGACCCCAGCGTCCAGGTGTGGGCCGACCCACACACCGCTCTCTATTACTGCGCGGGCGACGAACAGTATGGGAAATCCGCCGACGGACACCTCACCACTCAGCGCGACGCGCAAGCGGACCAGTTCCAACCCGCCAATCGCGCTGCCTGCAACTGAGTCCGTTTTTCGTGATCCTGGAAAAAACAAAAATGGGGAAGCACTCCTCGCGCAAGAGTGCGTCCCCATTCTTCCAAAAGACGCTAGCAGAGGGTTCTCCGCCCGCCCCGAAACATGCCTCGGGCGCGGACGGCTTTCCTCAGGCTTGGAATGCCTGTTGGTATACCTGTTCGTGCCGCCGCGCCTCGTACCATAGCGCCAGTTCGACCCGGTTCCATAGGCCGAGTTTGTCGTAGATCACCCGCAGGTAGTTTTTCACCACGTGCTCTGTGGTCCCGAGGGAGTCGGCAATTTCACGGTTCTTGCAGCCCTCGGCTACGCGCTGAATGATGAATTGTTCGCGTTCGCTGGGCCCGCGGCCGTTTGCTTTGTCTCTAACCATAGCTGTCTCCTGTAGAGCAGAGTCGCAAGTTTTACCCGCTTGATGCCGCCTTTAATTCCAAACCGCAGGAACAGGCGGTTGAAATGTGCTTTCACGGTGCGCTCGGCTATGTGCAAATCGCGAGCGATTTCCGAATTGTCACACCCCTGTAGCAGCAGTTCGATGATCTGCTGCTCCCTGGGTCCCACTTGACCGATCATTTCTTCCATACCCTGCACCTCACCGTATGCGCTCGGCCATGCCACAAGTGGCAATCGGCAATCAGGTCCGATGTGCGCTTTTAGACTTTGGGTACTCATGTTCTGTACCCCTGCATCCACCCCGCCAAACCCACCCCTCGCCGGTTCCGAAAATGTGAAAATCCGTAGAACTTCTCATTTTTCACCCAAAAAGCGATGGTTTCTTCTGCTCAAACGCCCTGTCAGATAAGGCTTTTGCCCCTGCCGAATCATCGTTTTGCTCAACGTCTAGGGTGAATAACTTAGGACAATTTTCCGACATGTGCTTCCGGGTCGGCATGAATTACACGGAAGTGCATTCGGCTGATCCACGGGCCGGCCCCATTCCGCCCAGCCGATCACGCTATAATCCAAAGATTCCCACTCGCCGGATTCGGTTTCTGTGACCCCATGGACTTCAAACTAGTCAGCAGCTACAAACCCCAGGGTGACCAGGGCCAAGCCATCGAGGGCTTGACCCGCGGCGTCTTTGACCGCGAGCAGCACCAGGTCCTGCTCGGCGTCACCGGTTCGGGCAAGACCTACACCATGGCCAAAGTCATCGAGGCAGCCAACCGCCCCGCCCTCGTCATGGCCCATAACAAAACTCTCGCCGCCCAGCTCTACCACGAGTTCAAAAGCTTCTTCCCCCACAACGCCGTAGAGTACTTCGTCTCTTACTACGACTTTTATCAACCGGAGGCTTACGTTCCGGCGGCTGATCTTTACATTGAAAAGGAGTCGACGGTTAACGACGAGCTGGACAAGTTGCGGCTCTCGGCGACTCGATCGCTGTTCGAGCGGCGGGACTGCCTGATCGTTGCTTCGGTAAGTTGCATCTATGGGTTGGGCTCGCCTGAGGCCTACTACGGGATGCTCCTGTTTCTTGAAAAAGGGCAGAAGGTCAAGCGGCAGGACATTACGCGCAAGCTGGTCGACATCCTGTACGAGCGTACGGAAGGCGAATTCCGGCGCGGGACGTTTCGTGTGCGCGGCGACGTTATCGAAATCTATCCCACTTACGACGACATGGCCTACCGCGTCGAAATGTTCGGCGACGAGATCGAGTCTCTCTCCCAGATCGATCCACTGTTCGGGACGGTCAAGCAGCGCTACATGCGGCTGCCGATTTATCCGAAGACGCACTACGTCATGAAAGAAGAGACCAAGGCTTCGGCAGTCGAGTCGATCAAGAAAGAACTCGCCTGGTGGGAAGTGGAACTGGAGAAGCAAGGACGCGCCGTGGAAGCGCAGCGCATTCACCAGCGCACTATGTACGACCTCGAGATGATCAAGTCGGTCGGCTACTGTCACGGTATTGAAAACTACTCGCGCCATTTCACCGGACGTCTCCCGGGCGAGCCGCCGCCCACGCTGCTCGATTACTTTCCGCGCGACTTCCTGATGTTCATCGACGAGTCCCATCAGACCGTCCCGCAACTGCATGGCATGTATCACGGCGACCGCTCGCGCAAGCAGACGCTGGTCGAATATGGATTCCGCATGCCTTCAGCGCTCGACAACCGCCCGCTCACCTTCGAAGAGTTCGAGCACCGCACGAACCAACTGGTCTACGTCTCCGCGACTCCTGGGCCCTACGAACTGACGAAGTCTGCCGGAGTCGTGGTGGAGCAGATCATCCGTCCCACCGGCCTGATCGATCCACCGGTTGAGATTCGGCCGGTCAAAGGCCAGATCGACGACCTGCTGCACATGATCCGCGACCGCGTCGCGCGTGGCGAGCGCGTGCTGGTCACGACCCTGACCAAGCGCATGTCCGAAGACCTTTCCGAGTACTACAGCGAGGTGGGCGTCAAGTGCCGCTACATGCACTCGGAGATCGAGACCCTGGAGCGCGTCAAGATCCTGCGCGACCTGCGCAAAGGCGAGTTCGATGTATTGATCGGCATCAATCTTCTGCGCGAAGGCCTCGACCTGCCGGAGGTTTCGCTGGTCGCCATTCTCGATGCCGACAAAGAAGGCTTTCTCCGCTCTTCTGGTTCGCTGATCCAGACCATCGGCCGCTGCGCACGCAACCTGAACGGACGCGCCATCCTGTATGCCGACGTCATGACCGATTCGATGAAGAAGGCGTTGGACGAAACCAACCGCCGGCGAGCCATTCAGCAGGCCTACAACGAAGAAAACGGCATCACTCCCGAATCCATCATCCGCCCGCTTGACATGACG
>Ga0075030_100006393_pt1 | contig 10540 bp, 7 predicted proteins | sample LitLauG_LLR_2012_FD_71393 | JGI IMG/M metagenome (GOLD analysis project Ga0075030, IMG submission 71393) | Freshwater sediment microbial communities from Pennsylvania, USA - Little Laurel Run_MetaG_LLR_2012 | ecosystem: Environmental > Aquatic > Freshwater > Creek > Sediment | place: USA...
TCCCCGTTCACAATGGTTACTCCGCGAGGTGGCGAAAAGTGGAATAGCGGCCGGGCGAGGTGTGGATCTAACTGCCAGTTCTTGAATTGAAATTCGATGATTACGCCTCCCGGATCCTTCACCTGCACGCGAAAAAGTTCTCCTGTAACTCGCTGGATTTCGAAGAAGACTACTTCGTTGTCTATAGCTGCCGCAGATGTTTCGGTACGAGAACGGTCCTGCGAATCTGCTTTAGGGCCTCGAATTTTGCAGTAAAGGACCACGTTTGCAACGTCTGACGGCTTTTCGTCCTTAGCGAATCCTACACTCTTGCAGATTCTTGAAAGCTTGATCTCCCCAGCGAGGAGCGAGAGAGGGGTGCGCCAATCCGAACTCTTCCTGGCAGGAACCCGCATAACCGTATGGTCAGCCGGCACGTAAAACCATGCGTTCTTTCCGTCCACCAGGAACAGCGTGTTTTCTGGTGCCGCGTAGTCCCAGCGCATTTTGCCGGGCTTCTGGAAATAGACCGTACCGGCTTCGCTGCGCGTGATTCTTCCCTGCTCCCGATACTGTTCCAAGAACTGCGCTTGCAGTGATTGGGCTGAATGATAGTGGGATTCAAACACGGCTACGGCGGCCTTGGCCTCGGGTGCGACCAGAATTGATCCAAACCCCCAGACCACCAAGGAATTTAGCAGCAAGAGCATGGAATCAGTCTAGCAGGAATCTGCTTGGCGCATAGGGTGAAGGCAATTTCAGACATGAAGAGGGCTCCAGAAAACTCGTTGCCAGCCCGGGCCAGCTCCTTAGCGACGCTTATCTCTCTTTGCACTCCCTGAACTTATTGGATGGTAGGAGAGACGGGGCAGCTACCCAGGGAGTGGAATCCGCCTGGCCACCCCCGAGCCATCCAGATTGTGCCACTAAGCTGCGTACGGAACGAATAAACGGGTTGCCAAGTACGCGCATTGCGCTCGACCTGGAAGTTGCAAGCCCAGCGGCTGTCCATCAAACTGGCAATTATGTCCGAAACGGCATCAGAAACTCCCTCGACGCAACATCCAGCTGACAAGAGGAGTTCTACCGCCAAATTGTATGCCCTGCTATTTCTCAGCGGATTCATTCTGCGTTTTGGTTTTGTACTCTGGAAGAAAACCTACGTCGGTACGCCTCCCGGAAACCTTCCGTTTGGAGTAGAGGTGTGCAGTATTGCAGCGCACATTGCCAGAGGAGAGGGCTTTTCTTCCCCCTTTTATCAAGACACCGGCCCAACGGCCTGGATTGCGCCGCTTTATCCATACTTTGTTAGTTTCGTCTTCCGATTGTTCGGCATTTATTCGGCGACATCCGCAATTGTGATACTTGGAATTCAATGCCTCCTGGCCGCCGCGACGAGCATTAACATTTGCGCACTCGGTCGGCGCACGTTTGAGGGTAAAATCGGGTTTTACGCTGCTTGGATCTGGGCGCTCAGTCCGATCTTCTTTCGATGGGCTGTTTCTTGGATTTGGGATTTCGCAGCCAGTGCCTTTCTACTCTCAGCAGTTTTCATCGTTACGCTTGACGTCGCCAGGCATAATTCGCGGAATCTTTGGCTTGCACTCGGCGTGCTCTGGGCCATCATTGCGCTGACCAATCCTGCGCTACTAAGCTTGATGCCGTTTACCTTCTTATACGCGCTCTATTTGAATCATCGAGCGGGGCGGCGCTGGATGGCATCCCTGGCACTGGCGGGCGTTGTTTTTGCTGCGATGATTGCCCCGTGGCTGATCCGCAACGAGGTCGTATTCGGGCGTGCGATTTTTCTACGCAGCAACTTTTGGTTTGAGTTTCATATGGGCAACTACCACTTTAGCAATGGCCTCGGTTGGGCCGGCAAGCATCCAGCGGGCAACCCGGCCGAGTTTCAAAAATATGCAGCCATGGGGGAGATGGGTTACATCGACCACTACAAGCAAGTCGGTCTGCGCTTTGTCCGCGAGTATCCTGGCGAGTTCCGAGAGCTGACACTACATCGCGCCTTGTGGTTCTGGGATGGGACGCCACTGAACTATCAGGCTCGGGAGTGGTGGCAGCCCTGGGAATTCTGGCCGCTTTCTGCCCTTGGCTGGCTCGGTCTGATCTTCGTACTCACTCGACAGTCCAAAGGTTGGTTTCTCTTCGCCGCGGCGCTTATCGTCTATCCCCTTCCGTACTATTTTGTATACCCTGTCGCGAAATATCGACACGCTATTGAGCCAATGCTTCTGCTTCTCGGAGTTTATGTCGCGCTCGTGTTATGGGCAGAAATCCGTGCCTTAGTGCCTCACCGAACTTAATGCAACATAATGCCCACAGCACATATCGGAAATTACTTCCCATGCTCCCAGCCCGGCGGCGGACAGCTCGATAAGTATGGCTTTAGGTTTGGCTGACTAATGGCGCCCCAGCAACTGGCATTTGTAAACCAGCCCGAGTCAGAAGAGAACTACCACAAGGCTAGAAAAATTGCGTGAACTCGGTCTTGTCCACGAGCTCACTTCGAACTGTCGTCTACTGGATATTTGGAAGCCCGGTGGAATCGCAGGGGTTCGGTGGAGTTCCGCCTGCCGCGTCAAATCGGATAACACCGGTCTGGTCCGAACAAAAAGAACGGACTCCCGTACTCCCCGGAGTTTGGGGCATGGCGTTCACCGAGTATGTGACATTCGGGGCGGCCATCGTTCCCAAGCTTCCAGGCGCAAGAGTCTTTATGGAATAACCACTTCTTGCACCCGACGACAAAAGCTCATCGAGGATGCACGCAGTGGTTGAAGTTGAGGTGCATGGAGTCGCCCCGCCCAAGTTAATAAGAGGAGCAAACCCAGTCCCGAACGAGGTAGAGTAGGTCAGCTCAGCGGTATCGACAGAACGCATTGCTTGTACCGCTGCCGATTCGTTCGCAATGGAGCGAGATCTTAAAAAGTTAGGAACGGCGATCGCAGCAATGACCATAATGATAGCGACCACGATAAGAAGCTCAATCAGTGAAAAGCCGAATGCCGACTTTTGCAAATTCGTATTGGCTCTTTTCATCTCTCCCTCTGAGCACTTCTGCTATTCATCGAATCATAAGAGCACTTTGGGTTCCAATAGAGCCCGATTCTCTTGCCAGTCTTAAGTCTGTAACCCCCATTAGGATGAGTCTCTTAGAGAGATGCCAAGCAAAACGGCACATCAAGCCGAGGTCGTAGCAAAAAATGTCACCATCTAAGCAGATTTGAGCCCAAATCGGTCACGGCTTATCGAGACCAAGCAGGTCAGAAGATTCACTAAGAAGCTCGGTTCCCGTCCCTGTCCAGTCTTGCCCTTCTTAATTCAACCAAGCGCCAAATGCTAATCCGTATGTTAGTGTGCCCGCGTACGCAAGAATCTCGACTGAAACCAGCTAAGAAGAAGAAGGAGGAGACTTAACTCAAAAGCCGACTCCCCCGCTCCGCCTAGTCTTCTAATTACTGGATGATCAGAGCAATCGCTGCGCAGCTGCCCGTAGCTGTCCCGACCGCACCGCCCGTGGTGTTGTAGCGAATCACGCCGCTTTCGTCGGCGCAGAACGCGCGCTGGCCAGTTGTCCCAACCGTGACCGGCGTTGAGTTAATTTCAACCGTCGTGTTCGGCGACGCAGTAGTGCCAGCACCGCCAGCCGCCGCCAACGCATAGCTATAGCCGCTCTTGGCTCCTCCGGCTGTTGCAGCGGTCAGGATTGGGTCGAGCAAGCATGCATTGGTCGAAGACGCCGTGCATGGCGTTGCCGCGCTACCCAGGGCCGAATAGGTTGTCGTAAAACCGGTTCCATAGGTACTTGAGTAGCTCACTTCGGCTGTATAGATCGTGCGGGTCGCTGCCACGGCAGAGGATTCGTTGGCCGAAATCTTTGCCCGCAACAGGTTCGGAATGGCGATAGCCGCGATGATCAAAATGATTGCCACGACGATCAAAAGTTCGATGAGCGAAAAACCCTTCTGTTTCTTCATTGAATCTCCCCTAGGGTAAGTTTGATGCCAGAGCGCACAGACTTGTGTAGCAACCCTGAGGCCAACGATGTCAGAAGTCCAGACGATTCAACTCCAATCTATATTATTGATACGACAAGACTTATCTCTTCCCTTCAGAAGTTGGCAGTCAACTGATTCCCGAAAAAACAGCCACCTAAGTCTCCAGACTGACCTTTTTTGTCTGTGCGAGCAAACAGAAAACGGCATGTCAGGATGCGAGGGTAAGGCTTGTGAACCCTTTAACCGCGTCGATCGAGCAAGATCAAAGGTTGTGCTTCTTGGCATAATGCCGGAAAGAGCGGTAACTGATTTTCAGTAATTCGGAAGCTTTAGTCCTCACCCCGCCAGACTTTTCCAGCGCTAGGTGCAAGTACCGGCGCTCAGCCTCAGCGATCTCCTTTTCAAAATCGACGCCCTCACTAGGAAATGCATTCGCGTGACCAGAACCATTGGGACTAGGGCGAGAACCGGAGTAGCCAGCGATGCGATCAGGAAGAACGCGGAGCGTAATCTCATTTCCTGATTCGAGGGCCACCGCTCGCTCCAAAGTATTCTCGAGCTCTCGTACGTTGCCAGGCCAATCGTAGGCTTCGAGCCGCGACATGGCTTCGGGTGAGATGGATTCAATCGGTTTCTCCATGGTCTTGCGGAAGCGCTCGAGGAAATGACGCGAGAGCAGGGGAATGTCCTCCCTTCGTTCACGCAGGGAAGGCAATTGGATGGGGATGACGCTCAACCGGTAGTAAAGGTCTTCGCGAAAACGGCCTTCGGCGATCTCTTTTTCAAACGATTTATTTGTAGCCGCTATGATTCGCACATCCACGTCTGATTCTTCGGTGCTCCCAATTGGCCGGACTTTTCCTTCCTGCAGGACCCGGTAGAGTTTCACCTGCATGGTAAGGCTCATATTGCCGATTTCATCCATGAAAAGAGTTCCGCCATGCGCTGCTTGAAACAGTCCCTGTCGGTTTTCGTTCGCTCCAGTAAAAGAGCCTTTCATGTAGCCGAAGAGTTCAGACTCAAGGAGCGTCTCCGGGAAAGCGCCGCAGTTGATGGTGATGAAAGGCGCCTGGGCCCGCAAACTATTTTCGTGGATGGCGCGCGCCACGAGTTCTTTTCCGGTACCGCTTTCGCCGGTAATCAGCACACGGCTAGTTTGAGGCGCAATGGTCTGGATCAGGTCGAAAATCGACCGCATGCTCGGACTCTGACCGACGATATTGTCCAGTCCGGTCAGACGGCGAAGTTCGCGGCGAAGATAGCCGGCTTCCTTTTTCCATCGCATACTCTCTGAAACTTCCCTGACGGCGTGCCGCAACTGATCCACGAGCGCATCGCCTTTCACAACGTAACGGTCCGCGCCGGCATTGAGCGCAGCGATGGCCGTATCCAAAGCGGGAACTCCCGTCATGAGGAGAAAAAAAGAGGAAGGACAGATTTCCTTCGCGAACTTCAGCAGATCAACGCCACTGTCGCCGGGCATACGAATGTCCGAGATGATGATGTCAAAGATCTGAGATTCTAGCTTCCGCTTGGCGGCGCTGGAGCCATTGGCGATTTCAACTTTGTAGCCCTCCTTACGGAAAGTAATTTCAAGGAGCTCGCAGATGGACTTCTCGTCGTCAACAACGAGGATCTTCGTCGCTTCACGCTTCAACTCTTGGGCGGCTATTTTGGTTGCTTGCATAACGCCTCACGCGACTCGCGGCAGTTCGACGATGAATTCGGCGCCACGGTCTTTCTCCGAGATTACGGTGATTTTTCCACTATGGGCCTGCACGATCTGGTAGACGATTGCCAACCCGAGCCCGGTGCCACCTTCGAATCCGGACTGAAGGGGTTCAAAAATCTTTGCCTGGCGTTTAACGTCGAGGCCGATCCCGGTATCCTTGAAGGAAATGCTGAGCCAAAACGGGTGTTGATTCAATTTAACGGTAAGAGTTCCTCCATCGGGCATTGCGCGGAAAGCGTTGTCGCACAAGTTCCAGAAAACCTGCTTGATGCGGTTGGCGTCCACACGGGCCCGCAACTCCGCGCCATTAAATTCTCGGATAAGTTGGTATTTCGCTCCAATCTCTGGCTTCTTTTCAAGCAGCGTGAGTGTCTCATCAAGGAGAGACCTGACGTCGGCTTCCTGCAGTTCATACGTCTTTTCGCGCGAATAGTTTAAAAAGTCCGTAATGATGTTGTTCAAGCGCTCCGACTCCCGGCTGACAATATTCACCAGGTGCTTTTCGTCTTCTTCGAGCGGAACCAGTCGTGCCAATTCCTTGACGGCGCCAGCCATGGCCGTAAGCGGCTGACGGATCTCATGAGCGATGGCTGCGGAAAGCCGGCCCAGAGCTGCCATCCGTTCCTTTGTGGCCACTTCCTGCTCCAGCCGGCGGAGCTCTGTGAGATCTTGGAAGTTGAAGACGTATCCGTTGCGCTTCACGTCCCTGGATCGCAGGGGAGAGATGCTGATGCCCAGGAATCGTTCCTCGCCGGAAGAAGTGCGAAAGTCGATTTCCTTTCGCAAGGACAGGCGCTCGGCGTCGGCGTACTGACCGGGGAGCCAAAATTCCGCGTTCACCTCCTGCAACTTCTTCCCTCGAAGGTCCGCGAAGGAGCGATCTAGGATCTCTTCTCCCGTGCGATTGAGAAGGATTATTCTTCCTTCCAGATCTGTGGTTAACAGGCCTCCGCGCATGGAATGGATGATGTCCTCTGTAAAATCCTGCAAAGTAAGAAGTTCTTCGCGTTTTTCTTCGAGTTCCAGCCCTTTGCTGCGCAGGGACTGTGCCAGGAGACTGGCAAGATAAGCGACTGCCAGGAAGGCGAATAGGTTCGTGACCAGCCAGGTTCGGAGCGATTCAACCGCGGGAATTCCATTGTACGTACGCGGAATTCGCAGGGTGAAAGCCAGTATAGTCATGGCGGAAAGGAATGCGATGCTTACTCCCGCGACAAGAAAAGCGATTTTCCGGGAAAACAAAATACTGGCTAGGATAATCACGAGAAGGTAGAGCGGAAGGAAAGAACTTTCCTGGAGGCCGGTCACGTAGACTAGGAGAGAGACCATCACCACATCGCCAGCCAATTGGATTCCGCCGTGCCAACCGCTCTGGCGGAGCCAACGCAGCAGGATCATGTAGTAGATCCCCAGCGTCAGCCAGAGGATCATCAGAGGGAGGAAGAATCGGTTGGTACTTGAAGCTTGTACGTATTGCGGCCAGACGACACCGACCGAGAGAATCAAAGTGATGGTGAGCAGGCGGACTCTTGTCAGCCACTCGAGCCAGTCGTTGGTAGCAAAGCTCTTATCCATTGGGGCCGTGTTTTTCCTTCCCATCGCCAGACGGGACCACGCACCGAACGGAGAAAATCGGAGCGGTGCATCGCGCACTGCCCCGGGTAAAATCCGACCCGCTAAGCCCGAGCCCGCCCTAGTGCTGGCTAAGCTTGCCAATGAGCGAGAACAGAGGCAGATACATGGAAATCACGACGCCGCCGACGACCAAGCCAAGGAAAACAATCATGATCGGCTCGAGTGCGGTCAGCAAATCTTTGACCGCCGAATCCACTTCTTCCTCATAGAAATCAGCAATCTTTTGAAGCATGGCATCCATCGCGCCAGTCTGCTCGCCGACGGCGATCATCTGTGTAACCATGCCGGGAAACACCTCTGATTCCTTGAGTGGTTCTGTAAGTGATTTTCCTTCTTCCAGGGATTTCCGAACTTTTTGGAGCGCTTTTTCGACCACCGCATTTCCAGCTGTTTTCGCGGTAATGTCCAGCCCTTCCAAGATGGGGACGCCGCTGGAGATGAGCGTTCCGAGCGTACGGGTGAATCGGGCAACGGCAATTTTTCTCATCAAGACCCCCAGGATGGGGATCTTAAGAATTGCGGCGTCCATTATGTAGCGGCCTTGCGGTGTGCCGTACCAAACCTTCAATGCGACGATCCCTCCAATAATGCCCATCAGGATAAGCAATCCAAAGATGCTTCCAATCAAATTGCTCAAACCGATGACGATCCTGGTCGGGAGGGGGAGATCGACGCCCAAACCAGCGAACAGCGTGGCGAAAATAGGGACAACCTTCCAAAGCAGCAAAGTGATGACTCCCGCCGCGACGGTCAGTACGCCTACCGGATAAACGAGAGCAGATTTCACGGCGCGCTGCAGCTTCACGTTCTTTTCGATGTAGGTGGAAAGCCGCTGCAGAATAGTGTCAAGAATACCGCCTGTCTCGCCGGCTTCCACCATGTTGCTGTAAAGCGGATCAAAAACTTTTGGCGTCGATTTCATGGCGGTAGAAAGTGTTGAGCCGCCTTCAACCTGCGCTCGAGTGGCTGCAAGTACTTTCTGAAAAGTCTTGTTCTCCTGCTGGCTGGCCAGAATCTCCAGGCACTGAACCAGCGGTAAGCCGGCATCGATCATGACTGAGAATTGGCGCGTGAAGATTGCCAGCTCTTTCGAGGTCACGCCACCGCCAAACGTGGGCACGTTAAACTCTTTGCCCTTCTCGGTCATCTTTGTGGCGGTAATCTGCTGGCGCTTCAGCATGGACTGCAGTTCGGACTTATTTGAGGCCGTCATCACTCCGCTGACAGTCCCTCCGGAGCGGCTGGTACCCTGGTATTTATAGTCAGGCATTGAACTGGCTCCTTACAATTTGATCTTTAATGCTTGTCCGAAACCGGCAAAGCCGGTCTCCTAAACTCTTATCTCTTCGCTGGGACTGGTGTCCTAACTCCTGAACCAGGAGTGGACACGCCACGATTGATCATGTCCTGTAATTCATCTGGATTGGATGAGCGGGACAGCGCCACGTCAAGCGTGATCATCTTGTTGAAATAGGCGTTCGCGAGACCCTGATTGAAGGTCTGCATGCCCGTCTGCCCGGTACCGGTCTGCATTGCCGAATAGATCTGGTGAATCTTGTCTTCGCGCACCAGATTTCGAATCGCGGGTGTGGGAATCAGAATCTCCATGATCATGGCGCGCCCGCGGCCATCGGTACGCGGCAAGAGTGCCTGGCAAAGAATTCCTTCCAACACCATAGAAAGTTGGGCGCGAATCTGCGGCTGCTGATGTGATGGGAAGACGTCAATAATACGGTTGATGGTGGAGGCGGCCGAATTAGTATGCAGCGTTGCGAACGTCAAGTGACCTGTTTCCGCAATTCTCAGAGCAGATTCGATCGTTTCCAGGTCGCGCATTTCTCCGATGAGGACAACGTCGGGGTCCTCACGCAGCGCAGCGCGAAGCGAGTTTGCGAAAGAGTGCGTGTCGGAGTGCACTTCTCGCTGGTTTACTAGGCATTTCTTGTGGTTGTGAAGAAACTCGATGGGGTCCTCGATCGTGATCATGTGCTCATCACGTTCGCTGTTGATCTTGTCCAGCATGGCAGCAAGAGTGGTGGACTTACCCGAACCAGTTGGACCTGTAACCAACACAAGCCCGCGAGGCTTATCGCACAATCCTCTTACGACATTCGGCAATCCGAGAGCGTCGAAACCTTTGATCTCCCAGGGTATCGTACGAAAAACAGCTCCGGCGGCTCCGCGCTGATTGAAAACGTTTCCGCGGAACCGGGCTAGATTCTTGAGGCCGAATGAAAAATCCAATTCCAGATTCTCTTCAAATCGGTGTTTCTGGGCGTCTGTAAGAACGCTGTACGCCAGAGACTTCGTATCCGCTGCTGTCAATGGCGGCATATCGAGCGGGCGCAGTTTGCCGTGAACGCGCACGCGAGGAGCGCTGTTGGTGGTAATGTGCAGGTCGCTCCCTCCCATCTCGATCATCTTCTTCAGCAGTTCGCTCAGCGTAATTCCGGCCATTTGACTCCCTCGTTTCTATAAAACCGTCTCGCGCAGCACTTCTTCCATGGTGGTGAAGCCCCCTGCGACTTTCGTCAGACCGCTGCGCCGCAACGTGATCATTCCCAGTTCGATGGCCTTCTTTTTCAATTCCAGCGCAGAAGCGCCAACCAGGATCAATTCACGAAGCTCATCTGTAACTTCCATCACCTCATACAAACCCGTGCGGCCTTTGTAACCGCCTTTGTTGCAGGTAGAGCAACCCTTCCCGTGGTAAATCTTCACCGTCTTGGCTTCCTCTGCTGAATATCCGGCATCGATCAACGCTTGCGGTGGAACATCGAGTTGCTCCTTGCAATTACTGCAGATGCGTCTCACAAGGCGCTGCGCGCAAATCAGATTGACTGAAGTCGCCACCAGGAATGGTTCAATACCCATATTCATCAAGCGGCTGATGGTCGACGGCGCATCGTTGGTGTGCAGGGTGGACAACACCAAGTGGCCTGTGAGCGCTGCTTTTACCGCGATTTCGGCGGTTTCAAAGTCTCGAATCTCTCCGACCAAGATGATGTTAGGGTCTTGCCGAAGGAAAGCGCGCAGGGCCGCAGCAAAGTTCAGGCCAATCTGGTCTTTCATCTGGACCTGGTTAATCCCGGCCAGTTGAAATTCCACGGGATCTTCGGCGGTCATAATGTTGGTGTCCACTTTGTTCAGCGTGGACACCGAAGAATAGAGCGTGTTG
>Ga0075030_100006394_pt1 | contig 10540 bp, 10 predicted proteins | sample LitLauG_LLR_2012_FD_71393 | JGI IMG/M metagenome (GOLD analysis project Ga0075030, IMG submission 71393) | Freshwater sediment microbial communities from Pennsylvania, USA - Little Laurel Run_MetaG_LLR_2012 | ecosystem: Environmental > Aquatic > Freshwater > Creek > Sediment | place: USA...
GGCCAAAAGCTGACCGGCCTCCGGCTGGAGGAGACATGAATAGCTCGAGCCTGATTAACGCACTCTTTATATTTGTGTTGGCGGGGTTCATCGGATTTGAAGTGATCCGCCGAGTCTCGCCCTTACTGCACACCCCCCTGATGTCGCTCACCAACGCGTTGGACGCAATCGCTGTGGTTGGAGCGATCGTTCTGGTGGGCGAGCACAAATCCACCCTCTCCGCCGTCTTCGGATTCATTGCCGTGGTGGCGGCTACCAGCAATATCGTGGGTGGTTTTCTCATCACCGATCGCATGTTGAAAATGTTCAAATCGAGCCGTCCAGCGGCTACCCCGGCGGCCAAGTGATGACAACTGAATTTGCAGGCGGCCAGGTCATCATCGAGCTGGTATATCTCGTCGCGAGCGTGCTCTTCATCCTCTCACTGAAGTGGATGAGCTCGCCGACCACCGCCCGCCATGGCATCTGGGCGGGCGAAATCGGCATGCTGCTGGCCATCTGCGGCACGCTGCTGCATCACGGCATCGTGGACTACCGGCTGATCGCCATTGCGCTCGTGCTCGGCAGCATCATCGGTGTTCCGCTGGGACGAGTTGCCATGACCGCTGTTCCGCAGCGAACCGCGCTCAGTCACGCGTTTGGTGCCCTTTGCGTGACGCTGGTCGGCTCCGCCGAATTCTACCTGCGCTCTCCCGATATCTCGCGTTTCATGATGTCGGTTCTCTCGGTCGAAGTGATTTTGGGCGGACTGACTGTTACAGGCAGTTTGATGGCGGCAGGGAAGTTGCAGGAGATTCTGCCCCAGCGGCCTCTTACTTATAAAGGACAGAACCTCGTCAATTTCCTGCTGCTCGCGGTGGCGATCGCGCTCGCCGTGTATCTGGTGTTGCATCCGGAAGCTCGGGTCCTGTTTCCGTTCATGATCCTGATTGCGCTGGCGTTCGGCGTGTTATTGATCATCCCCATCGGCGGCGCGGATATGCCGACCGTGATTTCGTTGTTGAATGGTTATGCGGGTCTGTCGGCGGCGGCGATGGGTTTCGTCCTCGACAGCAAACTGCTCATCATCGCGGGCGCGCTCGATGGTTCTTCCGGCCTGATTCTCTCCATCATCATGTCGAAGGCCATGAACCGCTCCTTCACGAATGTGTTGTTCGGAGCGTTCGGTCAGGTGCAGGCCTCCGCGGCCGCGGGAGAAGAAGCCCGGGCCGTGCGCAGTGCCACTCCCGAAGAAGCCGCCGCCATTCTTTCCGCCGCGAACCGGGTCATCGTGGTCCCGGGATACGGCATGGCAGTCGCGCAGGCGCAACACAAGGTGCGTGAGTTGTACGATGGTTTGACCAAGCGTGGCGTCGATGTCCGTTTCGCCATTCACCCGGTGGCCGGTCGTATGCCGGGCCATATGAACGTCCTGCTGGCGGAAGCGGATATCCCCTATGATCGTTTGATCGAAATGGATGAGATCAACGGGGATTTCCCTCAGACCGATGTCGCCCTCGTGATCGGCGCCAATGACGTTACCAATCCCGCGGCTCGCACCGACGCCACCAGCCCGATCTATGGCATGCCCATTCTCGACGTCGACAAATCCCACACCGTTATGGTGATCAAACGCAGCATGAACCCCGGCTTTGCCGGTATCGATAACCCGCTCTACTATCTCGATAACACCTTGATGCTGTTCGGCGATGCGAAGGCTTTTGTGGGGAGTATCGTACGGGAACTGAGCGGGGGGCACGCCTAGATAGACTAGGAAGTTGCCTGCCGTCCAGCAGACCTGAAGTTCGGCGGGCTTCAGCTTAGCCGGGGGAAATATGGCAAGCCTCAGCCCGCCCTTGGATCAGGCTGCTTTCTTCATTTGCCGCATCTTAGCCCAACGCGCTTTCTGCGCAAGAGAAATTCTCCTACGGCCTGCGGCGGAAAGAACCCGCTTGGTCCGGTGTTGTCCACCAGAATAAGATGCGCCTTGACCTCGGGTTAGCTTTTCCAAAACTGAAATCGCTTCCCCAAGTTTTTGTAGCTGGTTTTGCGCTTCCCGGCGTTCTTCACGCAACCGCGACAGCGCCTTCGTAATGTTCGTCATCAAATACCCCCTCGGGTAACTACCGCCGGTTATTGTATTACTTAGATTACGTCTCTGCCAGATTTATTACAGCAGAACTAGGAATAGTTTGTCGGTAAGGTGACCTGAGGATAAGGTGAATTCCGACAAGGGTCCCAGCCCTGAAGTCCAGCCCGGACGACCCAAAGAGAGACAAGTCTCATACTGGCAGAGTGGAGATCGCTGTTACGAAATCTCGGGAGCGAAAGCCGGCAGTGCTCGGTTGTCGACAGAAGTATGTTTCCATCAGAAAAGCCCTGCCCCAGGCGCGGTTGCGCAGCCTGTGGCAGGGCCATGTGCCGGTTCGCGGAACGAAACCAAAATCCTTGTGCGGTTACTCGGTCGAAACCTTCCAACCGTAGTAGTTCTTCACCAGAGCCACCGCAACCTTGGTCGGCGCCCCATGATAGAATGCTGCGCCATACTTGTCGATCAGCGTGGAGCGATCCCAGGTGCCGAACTGCTTCACCGCTGGACCCGACGCATCAAACAGGTCACCGGCCTTGGTCGGTTCCCATTTCCAGGAATACTCAACCACCGCCTTGTTGGGGGCCAGCATCGTGATCTTGCTGATCTCCACCAGTTTGCGTTGCCCGAGCGGCACGATGTAGTCGTCGTTGCCGTCCTTGTCTTTGGACTGTTTTACGCCAGCGGTTTCAGCCAGGAATGCCTGGCCTTCGGGCGTCAGTGATACTGGCGTCTTCGAGGCGGATTCCTTGCCGATCTTCAGGTAGCCTTCTTTTTCCAGCAGGCGATAGTTCGGCTCACGCAGCTTGTCGCTCACGCTCGCGCTGATCTTTCCAGTCTGGAAATGCAGGACCGCCGGTTTCTGGTGCTCCAGCAGTGACAGTACGACCGGCGTAGCCTCGGCCGTGCTCAGCACTCTCCGGCTCTCCGCCACGAAATACAGCGCCACTCCCACAATGCCGACGATCAACAGCACAATCAGAAGCAGTGGAATGATGGATGAATTCTTTTTCTCCATCTCAAGCTCTTGTTCAAACATGACACCCTCCAGGCACATCCCGCGTCCGAAAGAAACAATCGCCACTCCGACTTCATTTTCCGCCAAGCAGGCCCCACGCCCTGTGACGTAGCTCACACTGCAATGTTTTCAAAGTCACCGAAGCAGTCTCCCGGGCAGTCCTTTCCTCTCGGTGACTTGCAAGGTCTTTCATCTGCCGTTCCAACAGAAAGTTCGCTTGTGCTTGTAAGCGGTTGATAGCAGAAGAGTTGGTGCTCGCAGCGCATGGAAGGTGAATTGCCGTCCCTGACAACGATGAAGTGTGCGCGGCTGCCAACGACGACGATGACCGCGAAGGTGCTCACCGGCGCCGCGCTCCTGGCACTCGCCGCCGCCGCGGCAAGGTGCGATGTAGCCTTCTCGCAGAAAGTTGTTCCGCTCCGGACGTCACTGGCTCAACTGGAGCAAAACGTGCGCCGCACACCCATGCATATCTCCGAGTTCTCGATGGTTTCTCGGCCGCACGCTTGGACAGGCTGTGGAGAGGCTCGCCCCCCGGAAGCCTTGCTCACTCCAGACCCGATCCTGCAGCTTCAGGATGACGATCTTCACGTACAGGTCACCTTTATCGTGGGTTCCGACGGGCGCGTGCACAGCGCCTTCATCCTCGACAGTGGCGGACCCGATCAAGACCAGTTGATCCTGCGTGCCGTTCGCCGCTGGCGTTATCGCCCGGCACTTTGCAACGGGGTTCCGACCGATTCCGAGGCACGTGTACGATTCGCCCTCCGCTAAGTTGACAGTTTCTCCTACAATGACAGGGGTGAGGTGGACGTGAGCCAAGAGAATCCGAATCCTCCAGACACTGAAAACGATCAACCCGGAGAAAACCGCGAACTGGAGGAGTTCTTTCAGCGGCTCCCAGCCAACTTTCGCTGGCCGAAGCCGAATGACGAGGCGATCGCGGCGGCCATGGAAGCGATTCAGCGCATGTCCGGCGGAGTAGCAGGCGCGGAACTCGCGCTGGGCGGATCCGCCGACACGGGAAGTGCCTGCTCCGGATGTGGCGGTTTTCTGCCCGAGGCAGCGCGCTTTTGCGTCTGGTGCGGTGCGCCGAAACAGTCCGCGATGTCGGGGGACATGGCAACTCCTCCACAACCTCGTGCCGGCGAGCAGCACCATTATCACCACCACTATCACCACTTCGTTCCGGCGCAAGCCAACGGATCGGCTGTGCCCCCATCCGAACTCGAAACCTCGGCACGGCGGGGCAAAGCTCCGGTTCCGGGTTCCCCGGGCTCCACCGGTGGCCGAGCGGAAGCGTCCGCTCGCCAGGTCGCCCAGGATTGGGCCCAGGCTTGTAATACCAAGCACATGGACGATCTGCTGGAACTTTATGCTGCCGACGCCACCCTGATCCGTTCCAGTGTCCCGCCGGTGCGAAGTCTTTCCGCCATTCGTGAGTTTCTAATCTCACTGCTCGAGGCCGGGCTGGGCGACGTTGAAATGGAATCGCTGCGCATCGAGATGATGGGCGAGATTGCGATGGACATCGGCCGATGCAAGATGCTTGTCCCCGTCGCCATGGGGAAGCGCAGGGAAGAGCGCGGGAAATATCTGCTCGTTCTGGTTCGCCAACCCGCCGGCACGTGGAAAATTATTGCCGATTGCTGGTCCGCCGACTTGGCCGTGAGTGCGCCGCCCACTCCGGACCCTGCCCGAAAAGGAGTGGGATCGACTTTGCCCGCAGGCAAGCCCCGCTAACTTCAGCGGCGGTACACCGTAGTTTGCGGATGGTAGTTCTTCCAGTCGAACCAGAAGTCTTTCAGGAAACTGATTTTCTCCAGGCACTGCCCGGTTGCAGGTCCGGCGATGGCGCAACCCTCAAAATTCCAGGCGTTCCCCTGCGAGTCGATCAGCCGCCACTCCGCGCTCTGCGAATCGCGGAAGAGTTCCGTCTCTGATCCGTTCCCCTGCAAGCGAAAGGCTCGCACGGATGCGCCATCCTTGCCGGTCACGAGTACGATCGGAATTCCCGCAATTTTGTCCTCGACGGGACTCTGCGTCAGCACTCTGTCCAGCGGAAACGCGCGCGCCTGTCCGCCTATCTCAACTCCCAAAATCACGTCGCGATCCTTCAGCCCCTGTCCGGGAAAACTCACGGGCACCGGATATTTGGCAACTTCCTTTTCCCAGTCGTTGTCGTAGTCTTTCTCGCGCCCCGCGACCGGCGCCAACACCATGCCGCGCGGCGATCCCGACTTCCAAAGGCCGAAGGTCACTTCATCGTAGGGGGCAAGTTCCAGGGTCGCGCCTGATAGCGCTCCGGAAATCGCCCGGCCCGTGACTTGCTGCCACCACGAACCGGTCTCACGATCGCGCATCAGAAAGTTCTGGTTGTTGATCCCGGCCAGATAGAAATGTAATTCGCGTCCCTGCGCCGTCCGCTTCCACACCAGACCGGTGTGACAAAGCGTTCAATAGGTGACGACGATCGGAACCCCTCCGGCCGTGTCATTCAGAATGTGATGGTACGCCATCTGGCGGATCGGGTACGCCCGCGCGTCCGATCCCATCAGGACCGTCATCACCATTTCTTTGTCGGCAAGATGGGCGTCGCCCGCCGCCACAAATCCCGCCGCTGGAATCGGCCGGAACATCCACTCAAAGTAGTTGAGCCGAGCCAAAACCGCCGAGGCTACACTCAGCACCAGAGCCGCGACCAGGCTGGCCCGTGCCGCCCTGGAGGCGGTTCGCCACAGACTCACAGCCAACAGCAATACGCCCGCACACGCCAGGGCCGTCAGCGCCGGTGCCACCCATTTCACTCGAATGGCCAGCGACAAAGCGTTCGCAGACTGATAGCGGAACGGTCGGATCACGAATGCTGGAATCAGAAACAGCCCAACGCTAGCGATGGTCAACAGAAGAACCACCGCTCCCAAAACGCGATTCCGAGCCTCGGACATGACCAGCAGACTCCCCACGGATACGCCGATGACTTCGAGGATAACATCTCCCGAACACGAAGTTGCTGCCACGATCTCCCAAATGCAAAAAGCCCCGATCCTCGCGGATCGGGGCGCTTGGGCTAGTTGAGTTGAAGTTTAGTTTGTGCGAGCGGTGAAGAGTTGCCGATACCCCAGACTGTCGACATCGCGGAATAACGGTGTTCCGGGCGGCAAACCTCCGGGGTTGGAGAAGTCCTGGTCAAACATGTAGTCACGGGTCGGCGGGGAATATACGATGGTGCAGCACTTGAATATGCCCGTGGCATAGGTTGAGTAATACAGGCTGACCAGCGAACCCTTGTAATGGAGCGTTTTCCCGCCCCAGTTTTCCAGATAGCGCAAGAAATTGTGCACTCCCCCATCGGTACCGAAATCCTGGCCGACACCGTTCCAGGTAGGCTGCGGGAAATTGATATTTTTCCCGCCCGCGATCGCCACCCGATACCACGTGTCAACCGCGGTCCGCCCGGCCTGGCTGGTCGGTTGACCGGTCATGCTGTTTAAGTCCGCCCAGTTGTTCGACAGGACGGTGACGGAATCGGCAATAACTGCAGCCGCCGCGTGTCCCGCTTGATCCGCTCCACCGCCCCAGGTCGTGTCGGTCGAATTGCTGTTGTAGTTTCCCAGGATGTACACGGGATTTTCCGACGCTATCGTGAACCCACCCGTGTTGGGCGCTGCCGCGTCCGTCCTTAGCGGTACGTTACCGAGCGAACCATCCACCAATCGGAGTGCGTGTCGGGCGCCACTCACCCAGTTCTTGCGTCCCGTCGTACTGCAGGAATCAATTCGAATGTAAGGATTGTCTGGGGCTGCGCCGGCGATCTGGGCGTTGAGGTTCTGGGTTGCAACTCCCCCAGTCCCGTAGAAACCCAGCCCGAGGTTCGCCGCCCCGAAGTTGTCCAGAACTCCGTTCTGATTGACATCCTCGGGAGAAAACGTCTTGCCCGCCGGAATTGGGTCCCTCACGCCATCCGGCGTCCCCGCGGCAGTCGATGCGTTGATATCATCTTCCAGGCCCGAGTCTCCGGACTTCACATTCCCGCTGTTGGGGTTCGGCAGCATCCCCCGGCGGTCGGAGAAATACATTACATAACCGTTCTGGGTCACATAATCCACGTTCGTGCCGTTGGTACCGATCTGACCCGCCAGCCATCTCTTCAGATTGCCCAGATCAATTTCGACGGCATTCATCACACCGTTCGCCGTGCACGTGGCGTTGCCGGTAGCGTTGTCACGAACCTCGCCTTCGCGAGCATCGTAGAAGTTAATGGGATACCAGTTGTTTCGGGTCGTTGAGGTCGCCTGCGAACTGTCTCCGTAGTAGACGCTGGCGGTGGTCGCATCGGTCAAGAGTTCCGCCGGCCGGGGTTTAGGGGTAGAGCCCGAGCAACCGCTACCCGCGGCATCAATCACGCCATTGCCATCCCGGTCCGCGGGTTGCTGGAAGAGAAGGATGGCATTCGGATGCAGGGGATTGGGTTGAGCCGCTGTGGGTGGAGTGAGGCCACGCGCAAATCCCAATTCCAGCCACTCCTTCGTTACCGGGTGCCAGTTCCCAGCCGTGTCTTTGTATTCCACACGCAAGTAGCCATCCAGCAGATTCCAGTTACCTGCGGTCGCGAGCAGCGGCGCCTTCGGAGCGGTTGGCTTCAAAGTCTGGTACGCTCCGGCATCCGCGGGCGCATTCGGCCAGTCCGGGGTTGCCTGAAGCGCCGTGAGCTGTGCGTTACTTAGGCACTGACCGTATCCGGTCATGTTATTCACTGCCGCCGAGGTCGTGCCTTCTGCGAAGTACGTTGTCCAGGTTGGGTGGCCCGCGATCGGCACCGGAACTCCCGTTGTGTAATCGGGCCCCGCGTTGGCGCTGTTCGAGAGGCGAATATTCCCGGCATCGCTCGCCCCCCCCGGCAACTCCGCTGGGTCATCGCTGAGCAACACCCGGATTTGCGCCAGATTGTACTCGCGCGACTGCGCCAACGCTGAGGTTGTCGATTCGCCCGCCGGTGGCCGCCGAATAATCTGGTAAGGGAAGTTGCTTCCATTCACAAACGGCAGAGACAGCTTCTTGGCGCCGGTTCCGCACTTGGCGGTGCCGCTGGTGCCGCAAATACTAAGGTCATAACCGCCGTTAATGATTCCGCCATTGAAGGTGGTCAGCGAGACGTTCGACCAGTTATTGTTTGGGCCCGACTGCGGGGGATTGCCGCCCGCCCCGAGCACGCTGCCATCCGCGAGTCCGAGTGCCTGGCAGTTGGGTCTCGACCCGTCACAGCCTGCGCTGGCGGCCGGAAGATCCACTGTCCCGTTGTACTTGGTGGCGGTCGGAAACCCGTTCGCCAGCATGGTCCGAATCACATTGCCATACGCTGACACCTTGTCGTGGAACGTCAGGGTGCTACCGGAACCGACTTCCGGGTATAAGTCGCCGTTGGTATGGACACGCCCTGCAAAGTCAAAATTGGGACCGCTGAAGAAGGAGCAATCGCCCTCGCAGAAAACGCCGAACTGAAACACTGGAATCAACGCCACCTGCGCCTGGCGCTGCATGCTCACTTCCTGCCCGCCCGGTTCGGCCGCAGTGGCCAACATGGTGACGGGAATGATCTGCGCCCACAAACCCTGGTTCGGCCCCGAAGTGATCTGCCCGAAGTTCGCGACCAGTGGACCGGCACAACCCGATCTGGGCGCCACCGAGTAGTCCTTCCACGTTACGCCCGGCATGTTCGGCTGCAAATTGCTCAAGTTGCAGATCTGGGTGGCCGTGGGCGACTGTGCGTTCTGAAACGTTGCCGCCAGGTCCGCGCTCATCTTCTCGATGCCACCCTCGGCGCTGTGATAGGCAGCGTTATTCTGCAGGTCGGATCCCCCAACTTTCGATTCCGCGCCTACCATCATCATCAAGCCGATCGCGATCCCCGACAAAAGCAGCAGCAGCAGCAAAGATGCAATCAGCGTAAACCCGGATGATGGACGTTGCGAACTACTCATAACTGATGTCCCCCGTAGATCCCACTCAAACCCACTTCAGGCTGTCTTCACTGCTGCGGGTAGTCGTTCCTGAAAGTTAGGTCCCGTGCGCTCACTGAGGTCTGCAAATCCAAACTCTGATAGCCGCCTCTGGCTCCTTTCAAAGTGCTGGCCATGGCCATGTGCAGGATATTGATCTTCGTGATCTGGTTGGGAGTAAGACCCTGCGATGCGCCTCCATCTGCCTGGCTGGTGACGATCGTCCCGCTCGCCGCGTTGTACAGGTCGTAGCTGACCTGCAGATACACGACGTTTTCCGCCACTGGCATAGGGTTGTGACCGCTCACCTGCCGCATCAATCGTGGTGGACTGATGGTGTTATCGATGTAGTAGGTGATGACCAGAATTCTGGTGGCCGACCCAGTCCAGTTCGGGACGTTGACCAGTGCCCCGCTGGCGGCCGCGGTCTGATTCATCTTCAGCGCATCTCCAGCGGCGAACGTAACGTCGTAGTACTGGTTCGGAGTTGTACCGGACAGCACTCCCACTCCCGTCACTTCTGCAATCACCGGCGAATAGGTGGCACCCGCGCCCACCCCGTTCGTGACGCTGAACAACACCAGGTCTCCCGGCGTGAGTCCGACCACCGAGTCATTCACCGCCTGGGGCGCCGTCAGGTTGGCGGGCAGCACGCAGTTCGCCGGCAGAGTCGTGGGGACCGTGAAGCGCACCGTAGTTGCCGACGTGACCTTGGCGGAGTAACAGTTCACATAAAAGTTCGTATCTGTGTAGACCACCGTCACGGTATCAGTGGGCCCCTGGGCGCTGTTCAGGGTCGGGCCAAACTTCCATCCCGGCATCAGCCCGTAAAGATACGGTTTCGAACTCTGGGTTGGATACGCTGCCCCCGTTCCGTTTAGATAGCATGTCGTCTGACCGCATCCGAACACCGGAAGCGTCCCCGTACCCGCGGGTAATGCGATCTGTACGTTGTCCCCTAATCCCGAACCCGCCAGGCTCAGGTCGCGCGTCAGCATCCCCGAGGCAGCGCGAAAATCCTGCTGCAGTTCCGCGCGCTGCGACACTGACCACGTCGCGCTCACGCCCTGACTGTACAGTTGCACAGCCGCGGCCAGCACGGTCAGGCCCAGAGCCATCGCCACCAGCATCTCGACCAAGGTGAATCCACGTTCGCGGGTTTTCGAGCCAGAGCGCATATCTCCCCTTCGTTATTACCGGAACTGCGAAATGAACGAACTCAGAACGTATGTCTTGGGCGTGCCGAGCCGGGGAGTTGTGTATTGGATCGTGACGTTGATGGCGCGCAGAGTGTTCACCGTGTTTCCGTTTACATCCAACACCGGTGAAATCGTGACCTGGCGCTGAAAGTTGCTCAATGGAAGCTGGACGTCGTCGGAAGTTCCATAAATTCCGTCCGGCCCCGGTTCTGTCAGGGTCTGTGGACCCGCCGTCGCATCGTCCTTGGTGCCGACG
>Ga0075030_100006395_pt1 | contig 10537 bp, 10 predicted proteins | sample LitLauG_LLR_2012_FD_71393 | JGI IMG/M metagenome (GOLD analysis project Ga0075030, IMG submission 71393) | Freshwater sediment microbial communities from Pennsylvania, USA - Little Laurel Run_MetaG_LLR_2012 | ecosystem: Environmental > Aquatic > Freshwater > Creek > Sediment | place: USA...
CCCCCGCACCTGGGCGTTGCAGGCTGGCACGCACAGTGGACCGCCCCCTTCACCTCCGCCGGAACGGGCGAGCGTCGAATCCACCCGAAAACCCCTCGTTCCACCAGATCGAGGGCCGCCGCGCTGTTGTGGTCAGCCGCCATCGCGACAACCGGAAGTGAGCCACGCCGGGCTGCCTCGAGAACTCCGGTCACGCAAGCCCCGGAGGCTCCGTCAATATCGAGAATCAGGACGTCGCACGCGCCCTGAAGCATCAGTTCCTTGCATCGCTGGCTGTCGGATTCCACCACCAGCCGAAATTCAGCGCCAAGGGCCGGTCCGAGCACGATCCTCAGTTGAAGATCATGGGTGTACACGAGAAGGCGCAGCATTCTGGTAGATCCCTCTTACGTCCGTCTGTTTAATGCTTGTGCCAATCTATCGGCATGCCCAGGTGAAAGGGTTAGAGTCGGCCGGCTTCGGAGCGCTTGTGAGCTGCATTTTCGCGCTTCGGTCTCTTGGACGCGTGATACAATCCGCTAGTCCGTTCCGGGGTAGCCAAGCGGGGATGACCATGAACACACAGCCACTCAGCGTTCGAAGCTGGCTCACCTTATTCACGTCGTTCGTCATTCTGACGGTCGCCTTCGCTTTTGGCCTCTTCTGCTGGCCTGCCATTTACCGGCCCCTGACGAAGGCCTACGGCTGGAACTTCGCCAGCGCCAACGCGGGCGGCTCCATCGTGCTGTTCCTCATCGGCGTGCTCTCCCCGTTCGTCGGAACGCTGGTGGATAAATTCAAACCCAAACGCGTGATTCTCGGTGGCACCTTGATCGTGGCCGTCGCACTGGCCCTGCTCTCCACCATCCACTCGCTAGGTCAGTATTATGCGTTTTGTTTCCTGCTGGGGACCGGCGCTTCGGCCGTCTCCATCCTGCCGACTTCCATTCTGATCGGCCCTTTCTTCTCCCGTTGGCGCGGGCTCGCCGTCGGGTTCATCAACGCGGGCATCGGCCTCGGCGGATTTATCGCGCCGCGCCTTGCAACCGCACAAATCGCAAAGCGCGGACTTTCCGGCACGTTCCTTGTCCTGGCCGCCTGCATGGCGATTCCCTTTCTCCTGACGCTGGTAGTCGTGAAAAACGAAGATTCGCGCCCCCGAACTTTTTCGGCTCACGCGCCCTCACTGCCGCAACTCGTGCGGATGCCCATGTTCTGGATCTTCGGCGTCGCGCTCTTCTTCAGCGCCCACGCCATGCTCGGCGTGCAGCAGAACCTGATCTCCTATCTGACCGGCTCTCATGTATCTCCGAAGGAAGCCGCTCTCATCCTCGCGATTGCCCTCGGAGCCGCCGCACCCGGCAAACTGATCAGCGGCATCCTCGCCGACCGCGTGAACGCGCGCGCCGGCATGATCTTCAGCATTGTCTGCGTGGCTCTCGGAGTGCTGGCTTTGCTGAATACACCGCCGCAGTCGGGAATGGTCTACTGGCTCGGGGTTGTTTTCGGTTTGGGCTACGGCGGAATTTTCAATGCCGCTCCCACCATCATCTTTGAGCACTTCGGGACACATCAGGTGGGCAAAGCGCTCGGCGTGTTCTACGTATTCTTCGGCCTCGGCACCGCCAGTGGCGGCGAGGTCGCCGGCTATCTTTACGATGTCACCGGCCGGTGGTCCGTTCCCTTCACGGTTGACCTGGCGCTCGCCTGCGTCGGCCTCGTAATCCTGCTGGTGAGTGCACGCCAGACGCGCCCCGCCGGGGTTCCTGTCGGCGAGGCACTCTCCGCCACATAGCATTTGCGATCCTGAAACCAGCCGCCGGCATCGAACGATAGTGAATCAAACCCGACATGACAGACAAACTTATCTTTGAAGGGAACTGCTGGAAGTTCGGCCCCAACATTCCCACCGATCTGATCACCCCCACTCACATCATGTGGAAGGGCGTTGGCGAGATGGCCAAACACGTACTCGAAACAGCCAATCCCGATTTCCCCTTAAACGTAAAAAAAGGCGACATCATTGTCGCGGGACGCAATTTTGGCTGCTCCTCGGGACGCGCGCTCGCTGCAAAGGCGCTGAAAGCGACCGGCATCGGCGCCATCGTCACCGAACTGTTCGCCCGAACCTTTTACCGTAACGGCCACGAGATCGGGCTCCCCCTGCTCGAAGTTCCGGCGGTGCACGAAATTGTCGAGACCGGCGATCGCATCCGTGTCGATATTCAAAGCGCCACCGTCGAAAACCTCACCTCGGGCAAGTCGCGCGAAGGCCGGCCGCCCTCCGGCTTCCTGCTTGAAATGCTGCAGGCCGGCGGCTTGATCCCTCTTTTGAAGGCCAGCCCCGAATACTTCACCCGCAGGCAGGCCTCTTCGTAATCGGACAAGCCCATGATTCTGTTGAATAACGACGAAGTCGAGCAGGCGCTCACGCCGCAGGACGCCATCAGCGCTACGGAAACCATCTATAGGGAACTCGCCGAAGGAAAGGCGATCAACCGGCCGCGCAGTCAGACCTACATGCCTGTGGAGTCCAAAGAGAATCCCGGCTTCAAATACCGGTTCAAGTCGCAGGAAGGCAGCGGCGTCGAAAGCGGCGTCTGGGCTCTGCGCATCACGTCCGACATGGCGGGCTTTTCCTACACTGCGGGTGTCAAGCGGCGGCGCATCCTGCCCGTCGCAACCGGTAAACGCTACTGCGGCCTCGTCATCCTCTTCGATCTGGAGCGCATTGAGCCGATCGCGATCATGCCGGACGGCGTGATTCAGAAAGTTCGCGTCGCGGCCCTCAGCACAGTGGGCGCGCGCTATCTGGCGCCGGAAAAACCAAAAGTTCTCGGGCTCTTCGGCAGCGGATGGCAGGCTGGCGCGCACCTCGAATTCCTTTGCAGCGAATACCAGTTCGAGAAGGTCAAGGTATACAGCCCCAATCAGGAGCATTGCCGCGAGTTCTGCACCCGCATGAGCATGCAGCTGGGCCGTTCCATCGAGGCAGTCGCGTCATCACGCGAAGCTGTCGAAGGCAGCGATTTCGTGCAGGCCGCCACCGCCGCCTGGGATGCCGTTTTCGACGGGCATCTTGTTGAAAAGGGTATGTACGTGTGCTCCATCGGCGGCTCCGACGCCAGCAACAAGCGCCGTGAAATCGACGACGAGACGATCCGTCGTGCCGACCTCTACGTAGTCCATTCCAAAGAGGTCGCCCGGCTCGACCAGTCGCCCGATGTTTGGGAAGTCGCGCAGCGCGGCATCAAGACCTGGGAATCCATTCAGGAAGTGCAGGATCTGGTGGCCGGCAGCATTCGGGGCCGCACGGCTCCCGATCAGATCACGGTTTTTAACAACAACACCGGGGCCGGCACTCAATTTGCCGCCGTGGGCGCCGCGGTGCTGAAACGCGCCCGTGCCATGGGTCTCGGCCGGGAAATCCCCACAGAATGGTTCCTCGAGGACGTATCTCCTTAAGATGACGATCAATCAAACCCGCTTGCACCAACTAACCAGCCTGATGACCGAACAGGGCTGGGACCTGCTGCTCTTATACGGCCATACCTGGAGAAAGGATTTCTTCCGTTGTCTGGTGAATTTCAACTTCTCCGGGCCTCATGCGGTGGCAGCCGTCGACCGTTCCGGCGAAGTCCGCGTCATCGTGTCCGATCAGTGGGATCTGGAAGGTCTCGCCGCGGAAGGACGCGCGTCCTTCGAGCCGGGCTTCGCCGCGGGATTGAGCCGCTTCATTACTAACTCGGGCAGCGCCAAAATCGCCGTTGCCGGCAAAGAACTAATGCAGTCCCGCTTCACCAGCACGGACCATGCTTCCGCAACCGCCGCTGTCGAAGAGCTCCGCCGAGTCAAGAGCCCGGAGGAAATTACGCTGCTTCGGCAGGCTGCCGAGCTATCCGACCGCGGCTACCAGCATTTCGCCAACGCCGCTGAACCCGGCATGACGGAGTACGAGTTAGTCGCCGAAGTCGAATCCTTCCTGAAGACGAACGGCGCTGAAGATAACTTTATGCTGATCGCGTCCGGTGGCACCGAAGTGGTTGGTATGAAGCCGCCCACTGAGAGAAAGCTGCAGGTTGGCGATTCCGTCACCACCGAACTCACTCCGCAGGTTGACGGCTACTACGCGCAAATCTGCCGGACTCTCGTCATCGGTGAACCCAGCGCCAAACAACTGGAAGCCTTCGCAATCTTCGAGGAAGCCCGCCAGGCCGCTGAGGATCTGTTGAAGCCCGGCGTCGACATCGCCGATGTCGCCCGCGTCCAGAATGATGTCTTCCGTAAGTTCGGTTATGGCGAGTACACAGGATCGAAGTACACGCGCGTTCGCGGCCATAACCTCGGCCTGCATCCCGACGAAAGCCCGTACGTCCTCGAAGACGTGAACTACATCGTGAAGGAAGGTATGGTCGTGATTGCTCACCCTAATACTTACCTTCCGCTGTCCGGCTACATGGTCTTCGGTGACACTCTGCTGGTGACTGCCAATGGCTGCACGTCTCTGAACACAACAGAAAGGAAGTTGTTCCGCAAATGAAGCGCGGCTGGATTACCTGGGATAAAACGGAGCTTCCTCCGTCTGCGTTTGAATCGCGTCTTGCCGTCTTGCGGCAGCACCTTGCAGCGGCGGATCTGCCGGCGGTGGTTATCTACACGGATATCTGGAAATCCAACCAGGGTCGCTATTTTTCCAACATCATGCCCTATTGGAATCGGGCGCTGCTGGTCATCCCGCGCGATAGCGCTCCGATTCTGCTCTGCGGCCTCTCGCCGCGCGTCTACCCGTGGATTCGCTCCGTCACGATCCTCGATGAAATTCGCCCGAGCCAGAATATCCCGCTACAGCTGAGCCAACTCCGCACGGAAAAAGGCTGGACGAAGGTCGGCGTCCTCGATCTTCCGCAGATCCCCTGGGACCTTGCCGTTCCGAACGCGGTTGACGTTCCCTGGAATTCAGTGCGTCCGCAGCCGGATGACGCCGAACTCTCTATGCATCGTCTCGCAGCGAAGATGGCGCGTGAAATTCTTGCGGAAGAAATACCGCACGGCGTGGACGCCATCGATCACGCCTTCGTGGGACGCCTGGAGCGCAGGTTTCGCCGGGCCGGTGCGGAAGACTTACTCATCCTGCTGACTAACGGTGCCACGCCTCCGCTACCGCCCAATGGATCGAATCTCGGGCAGTCGTTCTCCCTCACACTGGCCCTGGAATACCGTGGCCACTGGGCAAAGATCTCCAGATCGATAGTGCCGCATGTGCCCGGTGACTCCAATTCGAAGACCGAACTTCTTTCCGGGCCGTATCCCTGGGAAGCCTGCAACGTCGCCGACCTTACATCCGGCGCATTGTTTGCGCTCCACACCGAAACCCGGCAGGACGGCCGTCGCCTGTTTCAGGGTGACAGTTACTGGCAGGGCCCCAACGGAGCAGAACTTCTATGAACGTGATCGAGAAAATTCTCGCCAAAGCCAGCGGCCATAAAGAAGTGCGCCCCGGAGATGTGGTGGTCGCGAATGTCGACCTCATGGTGATGCACGACCTCAGCTCCAACTTCGTCATGAAGGTCTTCGAAAACGAGATGGAGAACGCGAAGATCGCAGACCCCTCCCGCATCACCTTTGCATTCGACCACAATTTCGCCCCCGCCACCCAACAATCGGCTGAGGCTTTGGCAGCAGTGCGCAAATTCGCCGCGAAGCACGGCATCCGCAACGTCTTCGACTGCGGTTGCGGAAGCGTCCACCACGCCATCATCGAAAGCGGCCTCTGGAAGCCGGGCCAGGTGATCATCGGCTGCGACTCCCACACTCCCATCTATGGTGCGCTCGGTGTCTTCGCGACGGGAGTTGGAAACAACTCGATGGCCGCCCTCGGCTTCCAGCACAGCCTCGGCTGGTTTCGCGTACCCGAGACAATGCAGGTCCTATTTCACGGCACCACCGGCCCGCTGGTGACGCCGCGGGATATCTCGCAATATCTCATCGGACGTCTGGGCGAAGACGGCGCCGTATATAACGCCATTGAGTACGCAGGCCCGTATATGGTCTCGCTGCCGATCGAGGACCGGATGCTGTTCCCCCTCCAGTCCATTGACGTCGGCGGCAAATGCGGCTTCATCAATCCCGATGAGAAAACCATCGCATTTGCGAAAGCGTTTTCCGGTTCGAAGGACTTCGATATGCCGGTGAACGATACCGGAACCACTTACAACGAAGTTCTCGATATCGATGTAAGTAAGATCGAACCTCAGATTGCCTGCCCCCCCACCGTTGGCAACGTGAAACCGATTGGAGAAGCCACAGGTATTTCGGTCAATATCGCGGAGGTCGGCGGCAGCACCGGCGGCCGTATCGAAGACATCCGTATTCTCGCCCGCTGCATGGCGAATCGCAAGGTTCACCCCGATGTTCGGCTTCAGGTAGTGCCCACAAGCAAAGGCGCCTATGGCGCGGCTCTGCGAGAAGGGTTATTCCAGATCCTCCACGATGCCGGCGCCCTGATCTTCCCCCCCAGCGCAGGCTCCAACCAGGCCTTCAATATGGGCGCGATGGCGGAAGAAGAAGTGATGATCTCCACTCAGGCGCGTAACTTCCCGGGTCGCAATGGACACCCGAAGGCCCGCCACTATCTGGGTTCCACACTGACCGTCGCCGCATCGGCCATCAATGGCCGCATTACCGATCCGCGGGAAATGTTCTGATTACGCCTGCAGCTGAGTCTTCAGATACTCGGCAAGCCCGCCGAGTTCGAGAATCTTTCGCACGGACTCGGGCATTTTCGGGAACGGATACTCTTTGCTCCCGAGCCGAATCTGTCCTGCTTCGAGGTCGATGCGGATCTCGTCGCCTTCCTGCACTGCGGCGTAAAGATCCGGGCACTCCACAATCGGCAGCCCATCGTTGATCGCGTTGCGATAAAACGTCCGTGCGAATGAGGCCGCCACCACGGCCTTGATGCCAAGCCCTTGGATCGCCGTCGCCGCCTGCTCACGCGCGCTGCCGCAACCGAAATTCCGGCCCGCCACCAGGATGTCGAAACTCCGCAGTTTATCCCCAAAGCCCTCACCGAGCATTTCAAAGGCATGCTGCCCCAGCCGCTCACGATCGATATAGATCAGATAGCGGCCCGGAATAATAATGTCGGAGTTGATGTTATCGCCGAACTTGTAGACGCGGCCCTGAATGAAGGATTCCATTACTCTGTCACGAACTCCCGGGGATCCGAAATTACACCCTTGATTGCCGAAGCGGCCAATGTTGCCGGGCTCGACAAGTAAATTTGCGATTTATTACTCCCCATGCGCCCGATGAAATTTCGGTTCGCCGTCGAGAGACAAACTTCGCCATCGGCAAGCGTACCGCCATCCCCGGCACACGCCCCACACCCGGGATTAGTCACCATGGCTCCGCTCTCCAGAAGCGTCTGCAGGATCCCCGAATTCATTGCCTGCAGCATGATCTGCTTCGAGCCCGGCGTAACGATCATGCGCACGCCGGAATGAATTTTCCGGCCCCTCAGAATCCCCGCCGCCACCACCAGATCTTCGTACTTCGCATTGGCGCAGGAGCCCAGAAATACCTGGTCTATATGTGTGCCGGTCACTTCCCCGATTGGCTTCGTATTTTCGACTTCGTGCGGACAGGCGACCATCGGCTCCAGCGTCGAAAGATCAACGGGAATATCGCGTTCATATTTGGCATCCGCATCCGCCCACACCGGCTGATACCGTCCAAAATCCGCTAGCCGGCCCTTAAGATACTCCGCCGTCTTATCGTCCGGCGGAACGAACGCACACTTCACGCCCATCTCCATAGCCAGATTGGTCATCGTCATCCGCTCGGAAACGCTGAGGCCGGAAACCGACCCGCCGTAGAATTCCACCGACTTATAGCCGCATCCATCGGCGCCCAGCTTACCGATCAGATGCAGCATCAGATCCTTGGAATACACGCCGGCCGGAAACTTGCCCTCCAGAATGATCCGGACACTTTCCGGAACCTTCAGCCAGAGCTTGCCGGTGATCCACACGGACGTGACTTCGGTATAGCCGATGCCGGTTCCGAGCGCGCCCAGGCTGCCGTAAATCGTGCAATGGGAATCCGTGCCAACGATCAGATCGCCTGGAAGGACGTGCCCCGCTTCCATCAGCACCAGATGCGCGATGCCGGCGTCCACATCGTAGAACTTCGTCACACCGTTCTTGCGCGCAAAGTTTCGGGATGTCTGCTGATCCGCCGCGTACTTTTCCGTCTTAGCCGGCGAAATATGGTCCAGCACAATCGCGAGGCGGTTGGGGTCGTACAGCTTAGTGGCCCCGATCCGCTGCATCACGCTGGCGGACCGCCACGTCGCCGTGTGGCTCATCACCAGATCCGGAAAAGCCTCCACAATCTCGCCGGGCGTCGCCGAACTTTTCCCGGATTTAGCCGAAAGAATTTTTTCGGCGATCGTCATTCCCAATTCGATTTCTCCGTTGCTTCACAAATCTACCACGCGCCGAATTTGGTGAGGCACCGTAGTCCGGCCGCGTTACGATACACTCTCTTGCTGGAGGCGTCTTGATCACGTCACGCTGGCTCGCTGTCTTTTCCGCCCTGCTGATCGTTCCCGGCGCTTCGGCCCAGTCACCGCCGCTGCAGAAGATCACCATCAACTACGCCACCCGCACCGGTACCTCGTGGCCCCTCTACATCGCTAAAGAAGCAGGCTACTTCAGGAAATACGGTCTCGATGTGGATATTGTCTTCGCCGTTCACCCCGCCGGCATCGCGATGGTGATCAGCGGCGAAGCCGCTATGACGAACTATCCGCTGGAACAGGCTATGCTGGCAGGTTCCCGCGGCGGATCTTTGACTATCGTTGGCAGCCCTTATAAGAAGAGCCTTTTCGCCCTGATGGCCGATAAGAGCATCGCCAGCGTCCGCGACCTGAAGGGCAAACGGATCGGCGTCAGCCAGATCGGCGACGCACCTTATAACTACGCGGTGGGCCTCCTCGCGAAATCCGGCCTCACGCCGCGCGACGTGCAGTGGCTCCCCATCGGCACCGATGTTAATGGACGCGCCGCGGCACTCGTGGGCGGCCGCGTGGACGCCACCATGCTGACTGCGCCCGTCTATTTCAAGCTCGAAGAAAAAGGCTTCAAAAGCCTCGCCAACACCAGCGATTACGAAGACCTCTACGCCCCCACTGTTTACGTCTTGAAGAAATCGACCGTTGCAGCCAATCCAAAATTGCCCGAACGCCTGATTAAGGCCCACACGGAGGCCATCAAGCGCTTTTACGATGACAAGGACTTCGCCCTGAAGGCGTACATAAAATACACCCCTGAAGATCCCGTCGATCTCGCTCGCGTCTATGATCGTTACGTCAAATCCAACACTTTCGAGAGAGTCCCCTACGTGATCGGCGCCTCGGTTCAGTACATGCTCGACCATCCGGTCGACGACCAGTCGGCCGCCATGATGAAGGCTTTCGATTTCCGGACCGTAATCGACAACAGCACCGTGGAGCGCCTCGTACGCGAAGGCTTTTTCGAGCAGCTCTTCGGCCCTGGCATCAAACCGGAAGAAGCACAGAAAGCCAAACTGGCGTTCCGCTGATCATTGGCAATCGACTTTCTGAATGGCCGGCAACCCCGCGATCGTCTCGCCGCTTGCGTACGTCACCGTGCATGTTCGCGTCTTCTTCGGCAGTTCCCGCGTCAGGATTAAGTTCGTCCATGCGTACCGGCACGCCACCCATACCGGCCGGTCGCCTGCACCGAACCTCCAGGTTGACACGATCTTTCCTTTCCCCGGCGCTTCCTTATCGGGCGCGAGCGAAGCTTTGTCCTCCGGCTTGCCATCGAAAAAAGTCAAGCCCGCCAGTTCGTGCGGCAGCCCCTCGGACGTCGCGGACCATCCCGGCACCGGACCCGCGAGTTGTTCCTTCACGGCAAGCCGGAGCGGGCATCGCACCAAATCCGCGGCAGAGCCGGCAGACACCGCCAAACCAAGCGCCATCGGAATACAAAGCAGCCGCATCGTTCCACCTCGCCGTATCATCGTGCGTCCATTCCCTGTCCCTGTCAAGGCTGCGCCGACACTCATATCGATTGGTATGATTTCTCGGTGACGCTGCCAGACCCCATCACCAGCCAGTTCCTGCAGATCCTCGCTGCGAATCCAGGTCCGGCCATCCATGAATTGCCCGTCGCCGAAGCCCGCGACGCGGCCGTCGGCATGCGCGCCGCTTTCGCCGACACCTTCGAAGCACCTCCGGTGGAGATTGAGGACCGCGTGATCCCAGGTGGTCCCAACGGCGACTTGCTCATCCACATCGTTCGCCCGCCCGGCCAGCCCGGACCGCCTCCCGCAGTGATATTCTTCCACGGCGGCGGCTGGGTGCTTTGCGATTTGAACACACACCGGCGTCTGGCCTGTGAGCTGGCTGTCGGTTCGGGTGCAGTGGTGATATTCCCCGAATATTCCCGCTCCCCCGAAGTTCGCTTTCCCGTTGCCAATGAGGAAGCCTACTTCATCACGAAATATGTCGCGCTGAACGGCCCCGCCC
>Ga0075030_100006397_pt1 | contig 10534 bp, 8 predicted proteins | sample LitLauG_LLR_2012_FD_71393 | JGI IMG/M metagenome (GOLD analysis project Ga0075030, IMG submission 71393) | Freshwater sediment microbial communities from Pennsylvania, USA - Little Laurel Run_MetaG_LLR_2012 | ecosystem: Environmental > Aquatic > Freshwater > Creek > Sediment | place: USA...
TATCTGGTGACCGGCAACGAGAAAGGGCCTGGTGTAAGGGCCCCAGGCATACCAAAGGGCCAACCCAAAGAGGTTGGCCCTTTGCAGGTAGTCTGAAAGATCAAACTCCAGGACAATCTACCTGGCGAAACGAACCTTTGCGCCCTTCACCTTTGCTACACGGACCTTTGCCATACGGACTTTTGCCATTCGAACCTTTGCCGTTCTCACCTTCGCCACCTTTGCCGAGCCGATGCTCGGATTCTCTTGGGCAGGGGTGGAACTGGCTACGATGGCCTTGTTGGTGGTGTTCAGGCTGCTCAGCAGGGACTTCTTCTGGATCGTCATGTTCATTTCCTCGCTCGCAAGATTCTTTTGATTCCCCTTGGACGAAACACTACATAGCACGGACATCGCCAAACTATTGTGTGATTGTGCGTTTCGCGGCTCGATCGCAAAATCAACAACATACAATTGTGGATGGTTGCAAGGGGCACTCGGAGACGGGGAATAATTCTCTTGCCGGTTAAAAATTAACCTTCTAAGGGTTAATTTTTAACCTTACTGACTTGCCGGAATCGGCTCAAAGCTTGAGTTTGCGGCACAGGTACTTCATGCGTTGCGGGTCGATGCGCAGGAGCGCGGCCGCCGCCGACTTCTTACCTCCGGTCCTACGCAAGGCGGCGTTCAAGTAGGCAATTTCGATTCGTTCCATCTCGGTATCGAAGTCGACGCCTTCCTCGGGGATCAGGATCGCTTCCTGGCTGACGGCACTGGAAAACAGGACCGGCTGGGGCAGGTGATGAGCCGTGATCATCGATCCGTCGCTCATCAGGACCAGGCGCTGCACTACATTCTCCAGTTCTCGCACGTTGCCAGGCCAGGAATAGTGGTCGAGAATCTGCATCACTTCGGGTTGAAGTTGCTTTACCGGCTTCTGATTGGCGGTGCAATAGAGGCGAAGAAGGTGTTCGACCAGCAAAGGGATGTCGCCTTCGCGCTCGCGAAGGGGCGGCACGACGATCGGCACCACGTTGATTCGGTAATAAAGGTCTTCGCGGAAGCGTCCTTTCTTGACCATGTCTTCCAGGTCGTCGTTGGTTGCGGTAATGAGGCGGAAATCGATCTTCTTGGCCGCCCTTCCGCCCAGCCGTTGTACCGAGCGCTCCTGGAGAACTCGCAACAACTTGCTTTGCAAGCCGTGATCAAGTGTGGTGATCTCGTCCAGGAACAGCGTTCCGGTGTGCGCCATCTCGATCATTCCGGGCTTGGCGCAGTCAGCTCCGGTGAAGGCCCCCCGCTCATAGCCGAACAGTTCGGATTCGATAAGGCTTTCAGGTAGAGCGGAGCAGTTCAGGCAGACAAAAGGTCTGTCGCGGCGGGTTCCAGTCAAGACGATGGCTCGAGCTACCAGTTCCTTCCCGACGCCGCTTTCTCCCCGGATCACCACGCTGGCGTTGCTGTTGGCGACCGCTTCGATGGCCTGATAGACCCTGCGCATCGCGTCGCTGCCGCCGATCAACCCGCAGAACACCGTCTTGTTTTCGACCTGGTCCAGCATCCATTGCCCTTGCGATTGCAGGGCCCTCTTTTCCAGGGTCTGCAAAAGCAGCGTTTCGATTTGACCAGAGTCCACAGGCTTGAGGAAGAAATGGTCAGCTCCCGCCTGGCTGGCCATGAGAGGAAGTTCACTGCTGGTCGAACTGGTGATGGCCACCATGATCAGGTCTTCCCGCAAGCGGCGGATTTCCTGCAGCACTTCCACCCCGTCCGAAGGTGCATCACCAATGCTTTCCAAATCGAGCACAATGCCGTGCACGTCGGGATCGTCAATGAGAGTCTTGATTTGCAACTCGGTGCTGGCCATCGTGGTACGAAAACTGGGAGAAAGAGCACGGCGCATCTCGCGGAACGTGGACTCTTCCAGCGTGATGATCGCAATGGAATAGCGCTCGTTCGAGAGTGGAGGACCCATAGCCAGATGGAAATCCGCGCCGGATTATACGGCAAAGCGGGCCTTTTGGCCGGGGTTTTCATGCCTGGGTAGTGGGCTACCCTGTCATTCAGAGCGAAGCTCGAGGTCTGTGGTGCCAACATGCAACAACCCAGATCACTCTCTTCGTTCGGGATGACAAAAGCAGCAAAGCAGCGCACTACCCACACCCGTCAACCCGATAGTGTGTGACTCCCTCCGCCTAGCTCAGAGGTTCGCTACGAACAATAGTCAAGTAGCGATGCGGACCGCTCCAGGAGTGCGAGGGATGAAGGAGAGAGTCCGATTCTCTCGCGTCAGTTGTGCCAGCCACGAACGCCCCTTCTCCTGTACGCGTTCGATCTCGATCCCGAGAGCCTGTTCTTTTTCCGAAGCCCATCGGACCGTGCCTTGCCCGGAGAGCGATTGTTGATCGGCATTAAAGACCAATTGAAACTCGATTCTCGAATCCTCAGGAAATATCTGCTCGGACCTGAGGCAGAACCCGCCGCGCCCAAATGCGATGGAATCCGTTTCCAGGGCGGAGTGCAGGCTCTCAAATGAAGTGCTTAAAGTCGGGTACGTACCATCGCGAAAGGGAAGAGCCCACAATTGCTCGCGATCCGCCAGCGCCTTTGTGACGGCCGCGATCAGAACCTTGCGAGACACCGGCTTCGACAATTGAGACTCGATGCCCAAGTCGTATGCGTCTCGTATCGACAAATCGGAAAAGCCGGTAAGAGCGACGGCCGTTGGCATATAGGAGCCGCCAGCCTTCAACTTTTTTACCAGGGCGACACCGTCCATGCGTGGCATGCGAATGTCGGTGATGATCGCGTGCACCTGGTTATTCTCGATCAGGGGCAGTGCTTCAACGCCATTCTGCGCGGTCAGAACACGGCATCCTTCACGTTCGAACCATTCCCTGGCGATATCGCTGTAGTAGGGTTCATCATCCACAACGAGGAGGGTGGCATCTCTAAGTTCCATGTTGCTCCTCCTTTTCTGCAGGAAGAATCAGGGAGAAACAAGTGTGGCCTTCGCGATCCTCGAGTTTGAGTTCGCCGCCGTGGCCTTCTGCAATACGCCTGGAAATACTCAGGCCGAGACCTGTGCCTTTGCCGACTGGTTTGGTGGTGAAAAACGGTTCCATGATGCGCTGCCTCAGAGCCGCCGGTACGCCCGGCCCGCTGTCTACGACGGAAATGGTTAACCATTGGTCGGTGACATGGGTGGTGATTCTAATCCACCGGTCTTCCTCGGTTTCGAGCACGGCATCGAACGCATTCTGCAGCAGATTCAAAATGACCTGGGTGACTTGAACCTGGCGACAGCGCACGCCCAGATGCGGATCCACGTCTGGGGCGATCAGGCGGATGGAGTGCATTCGGAATCGCTCGCGCCATAACTGTAGGGCTTGATTGATCAACTCGGTCACACTCGTGAGGTGACTGGGATCTTCAGTACCGTCGCGCGCAATGTGCCGGAGACTTTTCACGATGCCGCTGATACGTTCCGAGGTTTCAACGATCCGTGAACTGGCGGTTGCCAAGGAGGTGAGCGACACGTTCCCGGACTGGGCCATTTCGACGAGATTGCTGGCGTATGCCTGGATAATGCCAAGAGGATTGTTAATCTCGTGGGCGATCCCTCCGGCCATAACTCCGAGGGCGGAGAGGCGTGCCGAAGCGGCCATCTGCGTCCTGCTCGCTTCCAGTTGTGCCTCCATCTCCTTTCGGGTAGTCACATCGCGGATCGCGCTCAACACCAGGAAGCCGTCATCTGTCTGCAGGGGGCTCAAGCTGATTTCGACGGGAAACTCGGAACCGTCTCTGCGTAAGCCGTAGAGTTGTACGCCAGTGCCCATTGGTCTTGCCCGATTCTCGGCGGAAAATTGCTTTCGATGCCCCAGGTGCGAGCTGCGGAAGCGCTCCGGTACTAACATCTCGATCTTTTGGCCAAGGATTTCATCTTGGTCGTAGCCAAAGAGGATCTTGGTGCGCGCATTTACGAAGATCATATTACCTTCGCCGCTTACTACAATCATGGCGTCAGGAGCGGCCTCCAGCAAATTGCGGAAGGTCGCTTCTACTTTGCCATCGTTGCTTACGGCGGAGACCAACGGCGGATGCAATCGTGACTCCTCGTTCAGGGTTGGTGGTGGCCTACGGCAAGATTCCAGCGCGCTTAGGCGGAAATCGCCCTTGAGCACTCGGGACAGATTCGGTGCGCAACCTTCGCTTCCGAGTGTTTCCTGACGTAGTATTCGAAGGGCTCCCAGTCGCCCGCCTGATCCTGGATCTTTTTGCAGGAGAGACAAATCGGCAACAGCCCTTCCAAGGTTCGGACGTTGGCCAGCGCTTGCTGAAGTTCGCGCAGGGCACGTTCTTTTTCGGCCTCGACGCGATCGCGCATCTTCAGGGATTGCTTCAGCCGCTTAAGGTTGTGGCGAAGATCGAGTTGTGCGACAACCTGACGACTCAACGCCCTCAATGCCTCCAGTTGTTCCGGACGGAGTTGCCGGGGCACCCGGTCCACCACGCACAATGTGCCCAGCGGATGACCCTGAGCCATGAGAGGCGCACCGGCATAGAAACGGATCTTGGGATCGGCAACGACCAGGGGGTTGTTTGCAAAGCGCTCGTCCTGGCTTGCATCGGGGACGATGAAGACATCCGACTGAAGAATGGCGGAAGCGCAGAACGCAATATCGCGCGACGTCTCGAAAACGGAAACGCCGACCTTGGATTTGAACCATTGCCGATCCGCGTCGACCAGGCTGATCAGGGCGACGGGAGTCTCGCACACATAGGAAGCCAGGAAGGTAAGGTCGTCGAACGCGGCTTCCGGCTTGGTGTCAAGGATTTCGTACCCCCAGAGGGTTTCGAGGCGCTTCTGCTCATTGTCAGGTTTGGCGGGAATCATGGCGGGGCCTCCTGCCGGTTGGCCTGCCCGGGCAGCAGTACTGTAGACCCGTCTCCGCCGGAATTCAACAGAGTCCATTGACTTCTATGCGTATTACCCCTACTATTTCCTCCACCCCGGTTGCATTACCCGCGCGAGGATGCGGCGCGCGACGAATGATCAACCAGACCATTTCGCACTACAAGATCATCGAGAAGATCGGCGATGGCGGAATGGGTGTTGTGTACAAAGGGATGGACCTGCGCTTGCAAAGGCCTGTCGCCCTCAAGTTTCTCCCCTCCGAGCTCTGCCTTAATGCCCAATCGTTGGCGCGGTTTCAGCGCGAAGCGCGCGCCGCATCGGCGTTGAATCACCCGAATATCTGCACGATCTATGACATCGGAGAGCAGGAGGGGCAGGCGTTTATCGCCATGGAATTCCTGGAAGGCTCAACTCTCAAGCACGTGTGCCGGGGGCCTCGCATCGACAATGAAAGGCTTCTGACTCTAGCCATCGAAATCGCTGATGCGCTGGATGCAGCCCATGCCGAGGGAATCGTTCACCGTGACATCAAGCCTGCCAACATCTTCGTCACCAAGAGAAATCACGCGAAGGTGCTCGATTTCGGCTTGGCAAAACTCGTTCCCGTCACAGGCAAGCCCGGTGAACAAACCGGGGTGACGGTCGAGTCTGCGGAGAGAATGAACGTTGCTTACCTGACCAGTCCAGGGGCGGCCGTTGGTACCGTTGCCTATATGTCGCCTGAGCAGGCGACCGGGAAAGACTTGGACTCTCGTACAGATCTTTTCTCATTCGGGGCGGTGCTATATGAGATGGCGACTGGCACCGTGCCATTTCGCGGCGACACGTCGGCGACGATATTCGATGGCATTTTGAACCGTCCTCCCTTGCGTCCGCTGCGGCTCAATCCCGACCTGCCTCCCAGGCTGGAGGAGGTCATCGGCAAGGCTCTCGAGAAGGACCGGGACTTGCGGTACCAGACTGCTTCCGAAATGCGGTCGGACCTGAAGCGACTGAAGCGTGAGGTCGATTCCAGCCAGAGCAAAGGGTCGGCGTCCGGTTTTTCAGGGGATCCTGTCGAAGCAGCGCCACCCCCCTCTGCCTTCGAGCAGAGCGGCAGCTCCGCCGTAGTAGCGGTGCTCAAGCAACACAAGTGGGCGACCGCCGGGGTTTCGCTCGTGGCTTTGGCGGTTCTTGTCATTGGAGTAGTCGGAATTTATTCGCTCCTTCGTTCGAAGGGAACGGCGCATTTCCAGTCCTTCACCATCACACAAGTAACGACCTCCGGAAAGGCTGCGCTGACAGCCATCTCACCGGATGCACGCTATATTCTCTCGGTCGTGAATGACAAAGGACTGCAGAGCTTGTGGCTGCGCAATATTCCTACGGGCAGCGACACCCAAGTGATTCAGCCCACGCCATCCGCCTATAAGTCATTGGCCTTCTCGCCCGATGGAAACTATCTGTATTTCATCAAGGCGGTGGACGCCACTACTACGAATTTCGATCTGTCGCGGGCTCCCGTATTGGGAGGCACACCCCAGACCGTGCTGCGTGGAATTGACAGCGATATTACTTTCTCACCCGATGGGCGCCGCCTTGCATTCGCGCGCTCCAACTCGCCCGACCCAGGCAAGTACAGCCTCTTAACCGTGAATCTGGACGGCAGCGATCCCCAGACTTTATGGGTAGCCTCTCCCGCGTCCGATGTGCCGACTGCGGTTGCTTGGGTACCGGACGGGAAACAAGTTGCCTTCAGGCTCTTCAAGCCAGACAAGGCTTTGGGTGGCATCGGTCTGTTGAGCGCGGGTGGTGACAAGCCGGGTCGCTTTGCGACCTTCGACGATATTGTGACGTCAGATTTCAAATGGCTGCCCGAGGGGCGTGAACTCCTGGCACTGTATTCGCAAAAGGGTCCTGATTACTATCAACGATCCCAGATCGGATTGATCACCGAAGGCGGCGGACATCTTACTCCAATCACTCGCGATACGAATAGCTACGCAACTCTTACGTTGTCTGGAGACGGTAAGACGATTGCTACCGTTCAAACCAAGACTTCGGAAAATTTGTACGTCGCTCACTCTGCCGACAACAAGTTCGGAGAGGGAGCTTCGGTGCTTCCACAAGGACAGTCGGTGAGCTGGTTTGATTGGACAGCGGACGGCAATCTGGTTTTTACCGACTTCGCGCGCCTGCTGCGAACCAGCCCTGGTCAAGGTGTTCCGACACGCCTGGTCGGAGACTCAAACGCGGCTCTGGTTGAAGTAGCCGGTTGCGGTACCCACTATCTTGTCTTCTCCTGGGCCTTTCATGGAGGAACGAGTTCGACGAATGTTTGGCGCACCAACTTGGATGGCTCCAATCCGGTAAAACTCACAGACGGTAAGAACGACCGTAATGCCATCTGCTCCCCAGACGAAAAATGGGTCTACTACTGGAATATGGAACTGCAGCAGCTTTGGCGAGTTCCACTGTCCGGCGGTACCGCAGGGCTGCTCGCCGGTAGTAGTGTGGCGCGAACCTTGCCGACAGGAACCGCTCTGAGCTCTTCTCCCGATGGAAAGAGCTTGGCCTACATTGTGGCCACCATTCCCACGGCCGATGATCCATATCCTCAATACAAGATCGCGGTGATGGACGTGTCGGGGACCGCTCCACCGCGCCTGCTCGATGCCGACGAGCGGATTTCTAGCGGTGGCTTGAGCTTCACGCCCGACGGGAAAGGCGTGACCTACCCGATCCGTGAAAGCGGCGTTGACAATCTCTGGATTCAACCGATTGACGGTTTGACGGGGCGCCAGATCACGGCATTCACCGCCGAACAGATATTCGGGTTCCATTGGTCTCCAGATGGCCGAAGCATCGGTCTTGTGCGAGGGCACGTCGATTCCGATGTTGTGCTGATTCGCGAATCGGCGCAGTGAAGTTTTCGCTTGGGGTGCGTACCTGATTGGTTGCGTTTTCTCAGACTCTTGCTCAGTTCTAAGCGAGAGTCGTTTTCTCCCGAGGGCTCAATAAATCTGTTTCCGTTGTGACTGCCTCTGATCAAGAGAGGCTTGCAAGGCCGCAGATTCCCGTGCGGGTTCCATGCGCCCGTGACTTCGCGGTCTAATTTGGAAATTTGTGGTTTCCGCCAATCTGGGCAGATGGAGGGCAACAATGCTGATTTCTGTCGTGTCAAACACCACGATTCGAAATGCAAATAAGCCGGCTGCGAGAAGGATCCTTATAAATGCCTCAGCCGCTACTTTTCTCTTTGCGATTGTCCTCAGCTCCACCCTCGTTTCTGCGCAGACCGCAAGCGATTCCGACAAGGAAATGATTCGCACCCTTCTCCGACGCGTCGAACAACTTGAGACTCGCGTCGCCCAACTCGAAGCAGATCGGCAGCGTGCGCCGCTTCTTGTGTCCGCATCCGCGCCGGCTCCGGTGCCCGATCCTGCCCCGGTACTTGAAGCACGGCAGGACCCACCCAAGCAGGAACCGCCGATACAAGAACCCCCCAGCCCCATGGAGCAGCGTATGGATACAAAGACGCTGATGCAAATCCGCGGCTTTGGCGATACGACGTTCCATGGAAGCGACCAGAAGGGAACCCATACCTCTTTCAGTCTCGGCCAGCTCAATCTGTTCGTGACATCTGATATCTCTGAGAAATTTCGCTTGCTCAGCGAAATTGTCTTCGAAGCGGACCCGACCAATACGTTTGGGGTCGACGTCGAGCGCTTGCTTCTGCAGTATTCCCACAACGACTATTTCAATCTCGCGGTCGGGCGCTATCACACTGCCATCGGTTTTTACAACACGGCTTATCATCACAGCGCATGGCTGCAGACCGCTGTCGGCCGGCCGTTCTTGTTCCAGTTTGAAGACAACGGTGGCATTTTGCCCATCCATAATGTCGGTGTATCGGCATCCGGCTTGATCCCTTCGGGCCGATTAGGATTGCACTACGTTGCCGAAGTGGGAAATGGCCGTGCCTCAAGTTCCCCAAGCGCCGAAGCCGTACAGAATGTAGTGGATGAGAACAACGGGAAGGCGGTAAACCTGGCGCTGTTCGCACGTCCTGACGCAGTTCGCGGACTGCAACTCGGGTTTTCTTTCTATCATGACGGATTACAGCCAATTGGCCAGCCGCACATCGGGGAAGAAATTTTCGCCGCTCATGCAGTGATGCAGCGGCCCAATTTTGAGTGGTTGAATGAGGGCATGATCATACGCCATGCCCCGCAAGGCCAATCACACGTTTTCGACACCCCCGGTTTCTACACCCAGATCTCGAAGGCCTTTGGCATCTATCGGCCATATTTCCGCTATCAGTACGTGAATGAAGCTGATGACGAGCCGGTGTTTCCGCAGGTCGGGCTGCAGTACGGGCCTAGTGTGGGCGTCCGGATGGATGCGAGCGAATCGGTAGCCCTAAAGTTACAATATGACCACACGGCCTTCCGTCATCAGCCATCGGTGAATGGACTTAGTCTCCAGTTCGCGTTTACATTTTAGAGGCGAGCGATGCAGCGCATAGGGATCGTTCTGATTCTCATCACGGTGACTGTTCTGTCGGCCGGATTTCTGGCGATTCGTCCTACCTCTCTGACTGCTCATGCGGCGGGAGGCGCAGACGACGCGCTGGCCATTATCGTCAATCAATCGAATCCCGTCGACAATTGTTCGTTTGAGGAGCTTCGCAAGATTTTCCTCGGGGAAAAAAGCCACTGGCCGAATGGACGGCGCATCACCATCCTCATGTTGGACCCGCAACAACCGGAACGGAAATTAGTTTTGCGCGACATCTATGGGATGAACGAGAAGGATCTCAACAACCACTTCATCCAAGGCGTTTTCACAGGCAGCGTCTTAGCCTCCCCCAAGACGCTCGCGAGCGCGGCGGAAGTCCGCAAGTTTGTTTTTAACGTTCCCGGAGCCATTGGCTATGTGCGCAATACAGAACTCGATTCGTCGGTGAAGGCTCTGCGCATTGATGGCCGATTACCCGATGACAAGGAATACCTGCTGAGACTCCAGACGCGCCCAAAGCCTTAGCCTGGAGATCCTTTTTGAATCGCGAATAGGGAGCCTTCTCGCCAACTGGCTTGTCGCGCTTGGGCGGCTTGAGCGCCACCCGAAACTTCACCAGCGGCACATAACTGTTGGACTCGGGGTCGTATCCTCTTTCATCGACAGGGAAGGCAAGCCATGTTTTCGCCGGGTCCTGTCTGTTTCAGTTGCAGGTGGTGGGGCAGGGACAAGACTTCCAATGCACGTCCATTGGGTACCGTGATCTCGCTTTTGTCGTTGGTGATATCCAGCAGGAAAATAATCTTTATGCGGCTTCTCCGGATTTGTGAAGGCGTATCATGCTGTGAATCAGTTTGAAAGGAGATCATTTATGCCGACGATTACCACAAAAGACGGAATAGAGATTTACTACAAGGACTGGGGCAAAGGTCAGCCCATGGTCTTCAGCCACGGCTGGCCTTTGTCGGCCGATGATTGGGACGCGCAACTGATGTTTTTTCTCAACCAAGGCTATCGTGTCATCGCTCACGACCGGCGTGGACATGGACGTTCCTCGCAGACGGATAGCGGCCATGACATGGATCACTACGCCGATGACCTGGCGGCGCTGACCGAGCATCTCGACCTCAAGGATGC
>Ga0075030_100006398_pt1 | contig 10533 bp, 11 predicted proteins | sample LitLauG_LLR_2012_FD_71393 | JGI IMG/M metagenome (GOLD analysis project Ga0075030, IMG submission 71393) | Freshwater sediment microbial communities from Pennsylvania, USA - Little Laurel Run_MetaG_LLR_2012 | ecosystem: Environmental > Aquatic > Freshwater > Creek > Sediment | place: USA...
CCCTGTTCCCTTCCAGCCAAGTCAGGAGACCACAGTGAAGCGTCCTTGGTTGGTGGCATCCCCTGGCCTGGTGTGCATGGGGGCGATCCTGCTGGCCTGCGGATCGTCACCAAACCGCACCCAAGCAACTCCTCCGAGCACCGTCCCCGCAGCGACCAGCTCCGCCGCGTCGTCAGCGGCGACGCCAGCCCCCAAGACATCCTCCCCGACGGCTCCGACAGGTAGCTCTTCGGGGGCGTTCACCATCACCCTCTCCGGTGACATCAACGCCTCGCTCACACCGGATCCAGGCGGGCCCGTGACGTGCGGACAGACCGGCCCGCAAAGCGCCGTGCTGAGAAGCACGGGCGGCGGCCATCACGGCACACTCATGCTCACCTCCGATGAGGTTGGAACGGCCCAGTTCCCCTCGCCGAAGACCGTCAGCGTGAAATACGAACCCGACGGAGCCGGCGGCGTCGAGTACGACGCGAGCGCTGCCGTACGCACCGGCACCGGCTCGCTCACCTTCAAGCCAGACGGTTCAGGCAGCGTCGACCTCGTCGTGCCCTACAACACCGGAAGCCCCGGCAACTTCCACGGAACCTCTGTGCACATCGTCGGGTCCTGGACCTGCTGACATCGAAGCCGCCCGCCACCGGGGATTCCCCGCACACGGCGGCACCTGACCCGAGGCTCGAACTCGATATCATCTCTCGGATGGCTGTTCGAAGGTCTGCGCCACTGCGGGCGTACGACACCGGTTGTTCCGTGGCTGCGGATCGCTCTTGGAGCCACGTCGGAGAGGAAGAGATCGGATGAGTGAGGATCACCTCGTCGATCGTCGTTTCGTCCTCGGTTTGCTGGGGTTCGCCGCTGCAGCAGCGGCGTGCGGCACGACCAGGAAGGCTGTTTCTTCCGCCTCGACGTCACCGACGAGTCCCGCTCCGGGTGGCTACACACAGGCCGGCGGATCACCCGGAACGGTTTCGTTGAGCGGGCCGGCCCAGCCGGTGGCCAAGCAGTTCACCGCAGACCAGCTCACGCGGTTCCGTGACCGCTACGCCGGGTCATGGGCCGGGTCGTGGGCTGAGGAAGGCGGCCGCGAAGGGACCGCCGACGTGTCTGTGGTGCTCGACGTGTCGGGCCGTGTCGCGACCTGCACCGTCGCATTTTCCGGACCGCTGCTCGGCGGCCCGCCGCCGCCCACAACGACCTATGTCGTCTCCGTCGATCAGTACGACGCGTCGTCGGAGAACGCGTCGGCGAAAACGCCGCAGCTCGGCGATGTCACGATCATGGTTCAAGGCTTCGGGAAGGTGACACTTCAGGCGACGAACATCTCTGGCCACCCAGACATCGACTCGATCCAGATCAACGCCTCGGCCGACACGCCAACGACAGCCTCCAGCGCCTATACGATCCGGCATAGGAGCGGCTTGACGGAGCGTGGCGCGGTCTCCTTCGCCAAGGGGTCGCAACGGCCCGCTGTTCCTTCGCCCACTCAGACGGGCGCGCAGAGCGACTTCCGTAGCGGAGCGTACGCCGCGGGGCTGGTGACGGCGGACGAACTCACGGCTGCACTGGGCGAGCCAATCCCGGCGCCCGAGGCCAACGGCGGCAAGGTCGAGTTCGCTCCGGGAATCGACGTGTCGAACGCTGCAGCGACGACGACCTCGGGCGATATCTACGTCCAGTACAGCGTCTTTCGGGGCAGAGATGCTTCGTCGACCGCCGCCTACTGGCACCTCTATGATCCCGAGCCACAAGTGACAGGCCTCGGCGATCAGGCCCGGGCGCACATCCTGTCCGCAGGTACGCCCTACTTTGAGCTGTATGTCCTGAAAGGCAACCAGGTGCTCAGGCTGCAGTTGTCCTTCGTCGACAGCACGAGATCCGCAGCGCAGGCCAACGCGCTGTACACGTCGGTGGCGAAGGCCATCCTGGTGCGCATGGGAACATGACGTAGCGGTGTGTGGCCGTCCATGTCGACGCGGCAGTGCCCACGAGCGCGTTCCCGACCCGTCGATATGCTCGAATTCCCACTATGCGCGGATCCCGAGCGGGGGATTGCAATCCCAGATCGGGCAATACGCGCTCCCGTGTGGTGTGCTGCGATGGGGTAGCACTGGTAGGGAGGCTGAGCGCCCCCTTCACGGTGTCGTGTGAGAGTTTTCCTGGGTCTATGAGCAGGTGAAGACTGCTACGACGGTCCCGGTGCCTGCGTGTCCGGGGTTGGCGGCGTATCCGGGGTCGGTCTTGACGATCGCGAGCTCGGTGGTGTTGCCCGAGATCACCGATCCGGTCTGGGTGATCGTGTTCGTGACGATCAGTGCCAGGTAGGCGGGGACGGTCGCGGGTGGCCCGGAGCTGTTGCCAGGATTGCTGCTCCACTGGGTTCCACATACCGCGCCGGTTGTCGGCGTGTTGGCGAAGCCCTTGAAGCTGCTCGGGCCCGATCCGCCGCTGAGGCTGTTCTGTTTGGCCCACTGGGCCCCCCAGAATGTCACCTGGTTACCCGTGAGGGCGTCCTGATTGCCGATCACGAAGTTCCCACCTGTTGCGTTCCCGGCCACCAGCGCGGTCACCGAGCTTGGCTGCGCGGGCTGGTGATCACCGTTGCCGGCGAACGCGGCGGTGGCCGTGATCGGCCCGGCGGCCTGGGCGATTCTCACTGCACAGGTTCCGGTGCCCGCAGTGTTGGTGATGGCGGTGCAGCTCTGTGTGCCGAGGCTGAGGGTCATGCTCGCGCCCGGCACGGGGACGCCGTCATCGGTGTGGAGCTGGCCACTCAGCTGAACGGTGGCACCGTTGGCGACCAACGTTGGACCGGTGTAGCTGAGGGCGGTCTCTTCGGGAGTGATCAGGAACGGTACCGGCCCCGCACCGATTCCCAGCGAACTGCCCGTTCCGAACAGCCACGGACCCGCGTGGCCGAGTCCGAACAGCGGCCCGGTCGTGCACGTCGCGACCCCCGAGTCGTCCGTCATCGCGCTGCAGAGCGCACTTGGAACTCCGAAGCTCACTTGCACGCCCTGGGCGGGGTTGTAGGAGGAGTCGGTCACCCGGGCGCTGAGCACTGCCGAGTCGCCGAGGTCGCCCCAGGTGGGTCCGGTGTAGGTGAAGTGACCGGTATCCGGCGACGGCGGACCGAAGGACTGAACGATCGAACCGGCCGGTGTGGGACAGATACCGAGGGCGGGGTTCGAGGTGATACCGGGACAGGTGTTGCTGATGCTGACGAGGCCCAGGCCGCTGTCGGGGCCGTTCTTCGTCTGAGCGCTGTAGTCGACCGGCACGGTCAGGTTGATGCTTCCCGCGGTCGGCGTTCCTGACGGCGCGCATGCATTTGGTAGGACACCCGCGTAACGACTCGACGCGTCGAAGGTCGTGCTACCGGTCACGGTGATGTTCTGGGCCGGGTCCGTCACCTGGAACTGGACAGTGGCCGACAGCAGCGAGCCGGTTGCGCCTTGCATCGTGATGGTGCCGGTCTCGTGGAAGGTTCCCGGGAACGGCGGGTTCGGGTTGGGACTCGAGCCTACGGTTCCGTCGGCGGTGTAGCTGAACGATGAGGTCCCGTTCACGTTGCACGACACATTGGTGAACGCGAACGTCGTGTCCGCCTGGACCCCGCTGCCAGCCGTGAACATCTCGCCGATCAGACTCGACGTGTTCGACGGCGGGGGCCCCACCACTCCGAAGGAGATCTGCGCGGACGGTGGGGAGCTCTCGGGACCACCGGTGGCTTCAATGGAACATGCGGATGTGGTGCAGTTGATCGGCGTCGAGCCGGAGCCGTTCGAGACGTTGATGTTCTGGTGCACCGTGAAGTTGTTGGGCGCCAGGTTCCCGTTCGTGTCGGTGCTCGCAGGCACGCGGTTCGAAGAGTCGCAGCTTCCGTTCGCGCACTGCTCGAGCTGATAGGCGGTGGATGGTGTCAGGTTCGAGCCGGAAACCGACACGATCTGATTGTCGGACAGTCCCATGTTCGGCTCCACCGTCAAACCCTGAGGAGGATTGCCACCGCCACCAAAGAACCTCTCGGTCATCGAAGATCCGGGAGGGGTGTAGTCGGACAGGTTCAGTTGTGAGCTGCCCTGCGCGGTCACCCCCCCCGAGGTGAACGTGACGCTGTAGCCGACCAGCCCAGCGAGATTCGCGTAGCTCGGCAACGAGCAGCCCCCGTTGGGAGTGCCACCACCACCGATCAAAGGGGACGGGAAAGCAATCGTTCCCGTCGCCACCACGCCTGTCGTGTCAGATATCGAGAGCGTCCCCGACACGGTCGGTTGGCTCGCGCTCGGACCGGTCCATGTGACGGTCCCACTCTCGGTGAAGGTCCCCGGGATCGGACCAGTTGCGGTCCCCTGGGCCGAGAAGTTGAACGACGATGTGCCCGACGAGTTGGTGGCGCACACCACGCCGGTCATCTGGAACGTCGTGTTCGGAGACGAGTAGCCGGCGACGAGCTGCTCCCCGTTGAGCGTCAGAGTTGCGCCGCGCGCGGGCCCCGCGCCGACCGCCCAGAGCGGCAGGCAACTGAGGGAGATGACGACTGGGCCCCACAGCCATCGACGCGCCCAGCGCCGCCCACGCAACGATCCCGCACCCGTGACAGAACCCTGAGCGCTCACAATGCCTCCTTCAGCCCCAGAAGGACTGCATGGGGACCATTGTGCGCGAAACGGCGTTCGAGGCAACAGGGCCAAAGGTCACGGCGAAGGTGCCTGGACCAGGGTTTGCCCTCGATTCTGACGAGGGTGCCGGTCACGACGGTCGGGGCGACGGTGGTGGCGCCGGTGTGGGGGGTGACGGTGTAGGAGGTGATCGGGCTGCCGCCGTTGGAGGGTGCGGTCCACGAGACGGTGGCCGAGGCGTTGCCGGCGGTCGCGCTCACCCCCGTCGGGGCGGCCGGTGCCGTCGCCGCGCCGGTCCTGAACACAACCGCGGCCGCGAGCCAGGTGGTCGAGGCGCCGGTGCCGACAGTGGCGTTGGGGGTGGCGCCGGCCGAGGCGAGGGGCTGGTCCTCGGTCAGGAGCTCGACGTCGGAGGTCTTGGAGATGTTGGTCCGGGCGGTGAAGCCGGAGCCGGGGTCAGGGTGTCACCGAAGCCCGAGTCCACGTAGAAGCCGATGGCGAGCTCGCCGGCCGCAGCAGTGGCGGGGGTGGCGCCGGAGGCGACCGTGGCTGCCGTGTTGGTGGTGCCGGTGGCGCGGGCGCTCTGGTCGACCGCCGCGCTGCCGGCCGCGGTCGACAGGCCGGAGTACTCCATGACCGAGATCCCGAGGTCGGCGGTCCTGGTGGGCGTGGCGGTGATCGCGGGCCTCGTGCCGGCGCCGGCGGTGATGGGTGCCGTCCACACCGACAGCTCGGTGCCGTCGGACGCGACGAAGTGGAGGACCTCGGTGTACGCGTTGCCGGCGGTGTCGGTGACCGATGACGCCGTGGGCCGGCCGTTGTTCCAGACCCCGACGAGGACGACGAGGCGGTCGCCTGCGGCGATGTTGGCGCTCGGCGTCACCGCCCGAGGAGCACGCGGCGCAGGCACGAGCCGAGCTGCATGGGAAACGGCCCTCCCCAGATCAGATGGAGCCGACCCGGCGCGAACCTTCGCACTGGGCGTGGGTGCCGGCACCTGGAGTGTGCGCCTTCGCCACGGAGGGGGCAACACGGGTTCCCCCATATCTCGCCTGTGCCAGACCAGCCCGCACGAGCGTGGAGAAAGCGCACCCGCCATTGCTCGGTAGGACAGGACCGTGCTCTCGCACGAGGTCGGCCAGCCGGGAGGGGAACGGTTCAGGCCGCCGGCCGGCCCGGCCAGAGCTGAACCCGGCCGGGAACGCTCTCGTCCACGGCCATGGCACGGTCCCCGCCGCCGGCCCGGGCGTCCGAGCGCGCCGGTACCGAGCGCAGCGCGGCGCCCGGCGCCTCGCGTCGGGGTCTCTCAGGCGTCGAGGTGGTATACGGCGGCGGCGTTGTCGTGGAGCACTTTGCGGGTGATCTCGGCCGAGATGCCGGCGAACGCGCTCTCGATGTGGTCTCGGGGGAGTTCGGCCGGCGAGGCCGGTCCGGGCGAGATGCTCGTCGGGTGGGGGTAGTCGGTCTCGAACATGAAGTTGTCCGGGTAGGTCTCGAGGAGGGGCAAGGTCCCGCGCTCGAACCAGAAGCACCCGTAGCACTGGCGGCGGAAGTATTCGCTCGGCAGGAGTGAGCCGGCCCGGGCGCCTCCGTAGCCCTTCCAGTGCCAGTCCAGGGACTCGAGCAGGTAGGGGATGTAGCCGAAGCCGCTCTCGACCGACACGAACCTTAGCCGGGGGAACCGCTCGCAGAGCCCTGAAGTGACGATGGCCGCGATCGAGTCGGCGTTCGACATCACACCGATGCTCGTCGCACGGGTCGCGACCGCGGGATCGAAGTGCTCGAGGAGGGCGGTCAGGCTCGACGCGGCGCCATCCATGCTCGAGGAGAAGCCGACGTGGAAGTTGACCGACAGGTCGAGATCCTGGGCCTCGGCGTAGACGGGGTCCCAGTGGCGATCGGTGAACGACGGCAGACCGATCATCTCGTACCGGTTGGCGAACAGGACACCTCTGTGGCCCATGTCCCGGCACCGCCGCATCTCGGCGACCGACGCCTCGAGGTCCCAGAACGGCAGCATCGTGATGGGGACGAGACGGGACGGGTCCGCCGACGCGAACTCGGTGATGAAGTCGTTGTAGGCGCGGGTGCAGGCGAGCGACAGCTCGGGCCCGAGGCGCATGAAGTGCGGCGCCTCGAAGCCGATGAGGTTCGGGTACAGGACGTGGGCGTGGACGCCGTATTCGTCCATGCGCCGGAGCCGGTCCGCCGCCTTCCACGCCCCGGGATCGACCTCGTCGAGCTCGGCCGGCGTCGACGGAGGGGGATCTTTCCACCCGGCGACGGCGTAGAAGCCGACCGCCATGAGCCAGTGGTCCCCGATGCGCCAGTGGCTGTGCCCCGTGCCGGGGTGGCGGGCGACGTGGGGTGCGTCTTCGACGAAGCGCCGCGGCACCCGCGACGTCCACAGGTCAGGCGGCTCCGTGACATGGGTGTCCGTGTCGATGACACGGATCGCGGCGCGAGTCGACAGGTCGGTCATGCCTCGTCCTCTCTCCGTGGTGGCGACGGCCCCGTCTCGCCGGACGCGCCCCCACCACCTCCGTCACCGATCGTACGCGCCGCCGGCGTCCCCGGCCCGGGGGGCCTCGGCCCGCAGGCGTCCCCGCAGCTCCGCCTTGGCGATCTTGTTCAGCGTCGAGCGCGGGAGCTCGGCGACGATCCGGACCTCGGCGGGGACCTTGAACCCGGCCAGGCGAGCCCTGCAGGCACGCAGGACCTCGGCGTCGAGGCCGGGGCGGTCGCCATCGGGGATGACAAAGGCGACGGGGACCTCGTCGAGCATGGGGTGCGGCGCACCCACCACCGCCACTTCCGACACGCCCGGCACGGCCATCACCACCCACTCGACCTCCGAGGCGGAGACGTTTTCCCCGCCGACCTTGAGGACGTCCTTCACCCGGTCCGCGAAGGAGAGGAACCCGTCCTCGTGGGTCGTGGCCCGGTCTCCGGTGCGGAGCCATCCGTCCTCGTCGACCGTCGACCTGGTCGCTTCCTCGTCGTGGAGGTACTGGGCGAACAGGGAGAGCCCGGGCACGCCCCGCACGTACAGGTCGCCCGTCTCTCCTACCGCGGCGGGGGAGCCGTCCTCGCCCAGCACGGCGATGTCGTAGCCGGGCGCCGGGCGCCCCATGCCAAGGGGGTGGCCGGGGCTGTCCACGTCGTCGATCACCGGGTGGGTGACCGTCTCGGTCATCCCGTACCAGCCGATGGTGCGCACACCGAAGAGCGCGTCCTGGGGCGGCGAGGAGAAGCCGTTGCCCCAGAGCCGGTAGCGGTGGTCGTCGGGGACCTCGAAGGAGGCGAGGGCGTTCACACAGAACGGGATCATCGACGCCCACGTCGCGCCCCGCCGGATGGACACATCCCAGAACCGGGACGCCGAGAAGCGCGGCACCAGCACGATCGACCCCCCGGCCCACAGCGTGGCGAGCGTCGAGTAGGAGAGGGCGTTGATGTGGAACAGAGGGAGGTGAACCAGGTGCACGTCGTCGGCGCTGAGTCCCTGGTTCACCGCGCCCATCCGCGCCCCCCACAGCGCGTTCGCATGTGTCAACACCACCGCCTTCGGGCGCGAGGTCGTCCCCGACGTGTACTGGATCCAGGCAGGCCACGATGGACCGGGCGGCGATCCGCCCTCATGCGGCTCGGCGCCGAGGAGTCGGGCGAAGGACTCTTCGCCGCCTCCCGCGCCGCCGGTCGCCTCGCCGGCGGGCTCCGTGACCGCCACCCAGGACAACCGCGGCACCGCTGCGGCCAGCACCTCCGCGAGATGGGGCTGGGTGAGCGCTGCGGCAGCGCCGGAGTGGTCCGCGAAGTAGGCGAGCTCCTCGCTCGAGGACCGGGTGTTGGTGCACACCGCGACCGCGCCGATGCGGGCACAGGCGAACCAGGCCAGAAGGAACTCCGGACAGTTGTCCATGTGGAGGAGGAGCCGGTCGCCGGGTCCGACGCCCCGGCCGGCCAGGCCTCCCGCGACGGCGCGCACCGCCGCGGCGAAGCGGGCGTAGGACCACTCCTCCGCCAGTCCGTCAAATGGCTCCCAGATCACGAAGGGGTGCCCGGCCCGCTGCGCGGCCCGCAGCTCGAGCAGCCAGGTGATGCTGCGCCCGCTCGCCATCGTCACCGACGGTGCAGCCCCTCGGCGCCCCAAGCCGCTCACGACACCTGTCCTCCCCTCCCCTGCACGTGCGACGGCGCGGCCGGCCACCGCCCGCTACCGTACCCTCGCAAAGGTTGGCGCGCCGCGGTCGCACGGGGGCCGTCCGGCCGGGGGGAGGACGCATGGCAGATCTCGGCGCCATCCAGCAGCTGCTCGTCCGCTACTGCTGGGCCCACGACTCCCAGGACCTCGCCCTGCTCGGGTCCTGCTTCGCCGCCGACGTGCAGCTCCTCGGCGCCCGAGGCCGAGAGGAGGTGGTCTCGCGCTACGCGGCTGGCTACGCCGCGCTCAGCGCCCGGAGGCGGCACGTGCTCACGAACTTCCTGCTGCTCGAAGACGGCGACATCGAGGCGTTGGTGCAGTCCTACGTCACGCTGTACCTCATCCGAGGTGAGCAACTCGAGCTGCACCTCACCGGGGTGTACCGCGACCGCGTCGTCCTCGAGGAGGGAGGGTGGCGGATCCTCGCCCGCGAGGCGACCATGGACGTGCCCTACCGGCCGGGAGACGTCCCCTCCGCGCCCGCCGCGACGTATCCGGCCGCGCCGAGGGGATGATCGACCGGCTACGCCGCCCGGCGCAGCTGGGCCTCGGCCAGATCACGCAGACGATGCGTTCCCGGATCCGCGCAACCCCAACGCTGGGTTCAGACCTCGAAGTCACGGCCGTCACACGCGAGACTTCCGGGAGTGTTTGGCTCAAGAAGGCCGATGGATGCTGAACTGCAGGCGGCATACCTGCGTCGCCTGGGGCTGGACGTTGAGCCACCGTCGATCGACGCGCTGCAGCGGCTCCACCGTCGCCACGCGGAACGGGTGCCGTACGAGACGATGTGGATCCATGCTGGGGAGACCTGGGGGATCGATCCCCTCGATTCGGTCGTGCGCATCGCCCTGCACGGTCGCGGCGGCTACTGCTACCACCTGAATGGCGCGTTGGGTGAGCTGTTGTGTTCCCTCGGCTACGCCGTCAGTGGACATGTCGGCGGCGTACACGGCCCCGGAGGACCCGACGCGGAGTCGGCGGGCAACCACCTGGTCCTGACGGTCAGCGCGTTACCTACCAGCGAAAACCCGGCGGGCATCTGGTACGTCGACGTAGGACTGGGCGACGCGCTGCACGAGCCGTTGCCGCTCGTCGCTGGCGTCTATGAGCAGGAGCCGTTCCGGCTCTCCCTCGAGGAGAGTGGAGCTGGAAGCGGCGAGTGGCATCTGACGCATGACCCGGCGGGCGGGTTCGCGGGCATGAACTGGACCGCGATGGAGGCGGAACTGGCCGAGTTCGCCGTGAAACATCACTGGCTCTCGACGTCACCGGACTCGGGGTTCGTGCGGCTCGCGATGGCCGAGCGTCGGGATGCGACCGGCGTCGACGTGATGCGCGGACTTGTCCTGGCTCGCATCGGCAGGGGCGCCGGTTCCCATGAGCCCATGACGGAGCGAGACGACTGGTTCGCGGTGCTGGCTGACGTGTTCGGTCTTCGCTTCGAAGCCAGCGCGCCGGAAGCGCTCGACCATCTTTGGCACCGGGCACTCGCCGGCCACCGCGCGTGGGAAGAGGCGGGCCGATCGTGACGCCGACTTCGTTCGTGACGCCGAGCTGTCCGCGAGAGCACCCCTCCGGATCAATGAACACCGCAGGATTCGTTCACCACCTGGTTGTTGGGTGTTGCGATAGCGTGCCCGAACATGAACCGCTTCGCAGTGCAGGCGCGCTCGACCGTGGCACGACTCGCCGGCCCGAAGGGACGAG
>Ga0075030_100006399_pt1 | contig 10532 bp, 10 predicted proteins | sample LitLauG_LLR_2012_FD_71393 | JGI IMG/M metagenome (GOLD analysis project Ga0075030, IMG submission 71393) | Freshwater sediment microbial communities from Pennsylvania, USA - Little Laurel Run_MetaG_LLR_2012 | ecosystem: Environmental > Aquatic > Freshwater > Creek > Sediment | place: USA...
GAGCGCCAGCAACAGGAGAGAGGTAGATGATCGATTTCGCGCTCGCCCACACCGGGGCCATGGCCGTGCTGCTGCTGCTGCTGGTGGTAACGGGTGCCCTCATGATCCGTTCCGAGTCGCTGTCGCTCTGGCTGCTCTCGACCTGGTATTCGCTGCCTTTGATCGGTGGCATCGCCGCCCTGGCGCGGCGCCAGAACGCGCGGCGCCTGGCCGAGCGCGGCAATGGCCCGTCCTCGGCGGTGCTGGCCTTGTGCAGCAGCTACGGCCGCTTCATCCGCGTGCTCAATCGCGCCGACTATGACAATTACATGAATTACCTGCGCAAGGCGGGCGACCTGGGCATACGGCCGTTTCCCCCCTACCTGCGCGGCGTCATCTTCGCCATGATCCTGATCGAAGCGGCGGGCCTGGCCTATGTGCTGGCCGGTTGGACGCTGCCGGGCGCCTCCGAGTTCGCCCAGCGCATCGCCGCCCTGGGCATCGGCTTCCTGATCGCCGTGGTGCTGGTCTTCTTCACCCACTGGGCTGGGCTGGAGATCGACCAGGTCAATCGCTATCGGCGCGACCGCAACGAATGGCTGGCGGACGGCGGCGAAGGCCCCTTGTTCGGTCCCGACCTCAGCCTCAACGACGCGCAGAGCGTCGACGACCGCGAGCCGGCCTATCGCCAGCGCGCCACCCGTGGCCACGGCAAGAAGACCTACGTGCTCACCACGATCACGCTGTTGATGGTGCTGGCCGTGGGCAGCGGCGCCGCATTCGTGCGCGGCCAGGTGCTCGAGCAGGAGATCGCCAGCGAGACCGCCAACCATACCCGCACTCTGCAGCGCTTCGATTTCGGCGCGGGGCCGGAGGCCGCCGCGCCGGCGGCGCTGAGCGCCGAGCAAAGCGCCTTGCAGGATGAAATCTCCATCAAGCGCCGGGGGGGATGGGGAACGCTGGTGATCCTGATGATCATCTTCTTCTTCCTGCAGCTCCTGAGCATTTTCTTCGGCTATCGACACTCCTTCAACGGGCGCCTGAGCCAGGAGGCCTATCGCGCCCTGCGCATCGACAGCTTCAGCTCCTACAACGAACTTACGCAGTTCTACGACCGGGTTGCCGATATCGCGCAGAGCAAAGTCGACCGCCTGCAGGAGCTCCTCGAGCAGCGCTCGCGCGACAGCATGGGCAATCCGGTCAGCCAGACCCCCTATGCCTTCCGCGATTACCTGCTGGCGCGCGATGCGCAGCGGCGCGACAAGCCCCTGGGTGCCGCCCCCGAGCCTGCCGTCGCCGTGCCCGCTGCCGTGGTGCGGGCCGCAAGCGCCGCAGCCGATGCGGTTGCGCTGCCGGAGGTCCGCGGCGAGGTCCGCAGCGAGGCCCGTAATGAAGGGCCGGACCACAACGGCGTGCCACCGGCGACACCGGGCTGGTTGCGTCATGAGGCGCCGCGCACCGCCCCGCTGGAATTGCCGCCAGCCAGGGTCGAGAACCCGCGCGCCCCGGCACCGGACTACGCGGCGCTGCCGTCGCACGAAGACGACAGCATCCAGGCCCGCCTCGACCTGGCCGAAAAACTCGAACGCGAGCGCGCCGCCGCGCGCGCGACGCGGGGGCGTGCGGCCAAGCGCAAGGGCTCCGGGCTGGTGGAGTCCTGAGGTGCTCAAGGCGGGTGCAGCAAAGGCGGCCAGGCGATGCGTAGCGGCGGCGGCTCTGGCGTTGGCGGCGCTGGGGGTGCCCGCCATGGCCCGCTCGCCCGCCCAGCCGCGCGACAACGCGATTCCCTCCTGCTATGACCAGTTAGGCGATTACGCGCCCCGGCGCTCGGCCGGCGACCTGACGGTGGTTATCGATCAGACCGCCTACCTGGATGGCCGGCTGCGCCAGATCGTGCACGAAACCGTGGAGCGCCTGATCCGGCCGGGCACCCACGTCGCCGTGGCCACGTTTTCGGCCTATCTTCAGGGGCGCTATCTGGACGTGCTGGTTTCGGGTCAAGCCGAGGCGCCGGTCGATGCCGCGCAGCGCGATTTCGTCTCCAAGCGCGACCTGCGCCAGAACGACGAGTGCCTGCAAGACCAGCTCGCCTATGCGCGGCGCCTCGTCGCCAGGAACCTGGACACGGCCTTCGCCGGCATCGATCCGGCGGTGGCGCGCAGCGATATCCTGGCGGCATTGCGCGACCTGAGCCGCCACGTGCGCGATACCGCGGCCGAGCGGCGCATCGTCGTCCTGGTTTCCGACATGCTGGAGAATTCTTCGATCACCAGCTTCTACCAGGGTAACCGGGTGCGCACGATCGATCCGCAGGCCGAACTGCGCCGCGTGGGACAGGCGGGGGTCAAGGCCGATTTCAACGGGGCGCGGGTCATCGTCATCGGTGCCGGCGGCGTCAGCAGTGCCGGTTCCGGCGGCCAGTCATACCGCGATCCGCGTGCGCTGATGGCGCTGGAAGACTTCTGGCAGCAATGGTTTTCCGCCAGCCATGCCGAACTCGTCGAGTTCGGCAAACCCACGCCCCTGGTGCGCATCACCTGGGAGCGCAGTGCCGGCAACAGCGCCGAGTAGGCGCAACGGCGGCTCAGTGCGGCGCCGTGCCCGCCGGCCGCAGTGCAAAGGCCGCTGCGGCCAGTGCCAGGATCAGCGCCGCCATGCCCACCAGCACGGTCCACGACGTGCCGGAGATGTTCATCGTGATGACCTTGTTGCACAAGGCGATCATGGCGGTCTGTACGACCAGCGTCGTCTCGATCTCGTGGCTGAGCATCAGGTGGCGCAGGATCTTGAGCAGTTCCACCCCCACCAGCACCGCGACGAACAGGCCGAAGATGTCGAACAGCGCCTTGGGCTCGGCCAGCAGTTGCTGCGGATCGAGCAGGTCCTGCACCAGGGACCAGGCCGTGACACCGGTTCCGAAGGCGATGGTCACCATGACCAGGACCATCAGCGTGCCCACAGCCAGGCGTTCGAAGTTTCCGGCGAGTTTCTCCATGTCCTGGCCTTTCAAAAGTGCGGCTTGGCCGGATAGTAGCGTCGCCCGCCGGGGCCGACATGTGCAAAGTGGCGCGTGCGGTGCGGGTGCCGTGGCCGGGCCCGCAGCGCCCGCGCTCCGGCCGGGTGCTACTTGCGCGGCACCATGCAATCCCAGATGTCGAACTTCGGCGTGGTATTGGGGCAGCGCGTCATCTGGGCAACGTGGGGCGCTTCCTTGCCGCCGGTGAATTCCACCTGGAATTCCCCATGGGGAACCACGTCCAGATCGAAGGTCGAGTGGGCGGTGCAATTGGGCAGCGACGAACCCAGCGGAGCCTCGGTCAGGTCGTAGTGCAACTGGATCTTGCCCGGCACGATCTTGAATCCGGGGTTGATAGGCCTTTGCCCGCAGTAGATGGGATCGACCACGACCACGATCACGCGGTCTTCCGAGCGGTAGGGCAGAACCCGGTGGGCCGCTTCGCCGAGTTTCTCGGCGATGGGTATCGAGTTGAAGGTCAGCTTCGTGTCGGGCCAGGTGTTGTCGGCCAGGGCCGGTGTGGCAGCCAGGGCAAGGACCGCCAGAGGCGCGAACGGGCGCATTGATTTCATTTTTGATCTCCAAGGACAGTGTTGATTTTTGCCTGTCGGAGGCTGGCGGTCGTGCCAATCCGCATCCTCCGGCGCCATGGTGAAACGCCGCGGACTTGCGGTGTTTGTTGCGGATCAAGCAGGCACGGCAAATCCGGCCTGCGCGGGATCTACGAGGGGGTAACGGGGGTTGATTCCCGGGTCGGTGAAGATTCCTTAATGCTGGCCGGGCCGCGCCGCAGCAGCAGGGCGGTCCCGGCGAGCACCAGCAAGGTTCCCAGCGCCAGCGGTGCCGTAAAGGGCTCTTGCAACAGCCAGACCGAGAGCAGCAGCGTCGATATCGGTCCGACCATCCCCATTTGCGCCGTGTGTGCCGAGCCGATGAGTTCCATGGCGCGCATCACCATCCAAAGCGGCACGACGGTGCAGGCCAGGGCATTGACGAGAGAAAACTCCCACACCGCCGGCGCGAAGGCCAGCCAGGTGTTCGCCGGTCGCAGCAGGAAGTACTGCCCGAGGCACAGGGCGCTGGCAACCAGCGAGGCCAGCCCGGTGAGGCGCAGCGCCCCAAAGCGCGCCACCGTCTCGCCGCTCAGGATCAGGTAGATCGCATAGGACAGTGCACTGCCCAGAACGAGCAGGGCACCCCAGGCGATCGTCGTGGCGCCGCCCGCGGCCATCGATGCCGCGGCCTCCTGGCCGAAGGCCAGCAGCACGCCGCCGTAACTGACGGCCAGCGCCAGGGCCTGGCGGCCGGCGACCGGCCGGCGCTGGCGCAGCGCCACTATCAACACCACGATGGTCGGGTAGACGAACAGGATCAGGCGTTCGAGCGAGGCGGTGATGAACTGCAGACCATAGAAATCGAGCATGCTGGCCACGTAATAGCCGCTCAGGCCCAGCAGCGCCACGCGCCGCCAGTCGGCCGCCGTCAGCGCCGGCTTGCCCCGGCCGCCCCACCAGGCCATGGCGAGGAAGAAAGGGCAGGACAGCAGCATGCGCAGCGCCACGGCGTCGAGCGCGTCGATGCCATGGCGATACAACAGCTTGGCCACGATCGCCTTGGCCGAGAAGGCGACGGCGCCACCCGTGGCCAAGGCATAGCCGTGCCAGTGCGGGTGCGCGGCGGGAGCGCTCACGGCGCCGTACTGCCCGCGGCATGCTGCGAGGAGACCCAGAACACGTAGTTGACCAGCAGGCCGGCGCTGAGCACGAAGGAGCGGCGCACCAGGGGGCTGTCTTCGAAGGCGGCGCCGCCGATGCTGCCCACCTGCACGAAGCCGGCCAGACGCAGGCGCTCGAAGCGGCACGAGGAAAAGACGGTGCCCTCCCAGCCGCCGTAGCCGCCCGCCGCCTCGTACGCCGGGCGCGTGCGCGTGGCGTACTGCGGCAGCACCTGGTAGAAGAACTGGTGATAGCTGCGGCTGTTGTAATACGCGCCCAGGTCGCTATCCAGGAGCCAGTCGCGCGACAGCCAATGGAATTTCTGCTTCCAGTTCAAGTGCGGGTAGGCCACATTGCCGATCTGTTCGAAATGCCCGTCGTGCACGGTGACGGAGCGGCGCACGGGGATATGCAGGTTCCACTCGTAGCGGCGTTGCTCCTCGTTGTCGCTGTCGCGCGCCAGGTGCACCCGCAATTCGGGACCGATCTCCAGGGCCGGCGGCAGGTTGGGCATGCCGCGTCGCGCGTCGCTTTCCTCGCTGGCCACGGGTGGCGTCCCGCCCAGCGAGAGGTCGAACTCCACCCGCGGCGTGGCCGTGTACGCCGCGCGCACGCCGTCCTTGTCGGCCTTGAAGATCTCGCCGCGATAGATCACGTAGGGCACCGGCAGCACATAGTTCTGCGTCTGGTCGGAGCCGGGGTAGTTGGGCACCGTGACGGCGCCCACGCCCAGGCCGAGTTCCCACAGCGGCAGCTGCCGTGATTCCTGTGCCTGGGCGGGGCCGGTGCCGAACAGCGCCAGCAACGCCATTGCCGCGGCCAAAGCCGCCCAGCGCGGCGGGTTAACGATGGCATCACGGCACGACGGGGCGAGGGCCGACGCAAGCAAATTCATGGGTGTGGCACGCAAGGCGAGGAGGGCGGCCCAGGGCCTGCGCCGCGTGCCCAAGCTTGCCATCGGTGGACCTGGGGCACAAGCGCGCCCTGCGCCCGGGCGGCACGCGCGCAACACAAAGCGCGCCGGCCCACGCTCCGGGCCCGCCGGGTGCGGCAACAGCAGCGGCACGCGCGCGCTGCCTAGCGCCGGAAGGTTACGACCAGGACATCGCGCCGGCCCTCGCTGCGCGCATCGAGCGGCGTGATCGGCGTGACGCCGTGAAACACCCGCGCATCGTCCACCAGCGCGGTATCGAAAGGGTCAGTCAGCACGAAGCGGCCGACCTGCCGACGCTGCCCATCGTGGATCGTGGTCACGCCGCTTTTCACTCCGGAGCGCGACACGAGCAGCACCAGCACCCAATCGACGCCATCGCGGTGCACGCCCTCCGGGGTGGGCAAGCCGGCCTGCGCCGGTTGCGCTTGGACGCGGAACTGGTGCACTTCGACGTGCCAGGCCGGCGGGCGGACCGGCTCGGGCGTCAGGCGGTCGAAGATCTGCTGCCCGGCGCGCAGCACGGCCAGCAGGGCCGGATGCAGCGCGATGGACTCGGTGATCGGCTCGAACCAGCGTTCTATGCCCCCGTTGAGCGGGTTGTAATCGCGGCTTTGATAGTGCGGCTGCTGCGGTTTGCGCGCGATCCGGCCGGCACCCACCGAGTAGGCGCCGTGGCGCCTGCGGCGATAGCGCCCGCCGTCGGCCATGTAGGTGTCCAGGCCCAGGTCGTCCCAGCTGGCGGCAAACTCCGGCCAGCGCTCCAGGCCTTGCGCCTGCAGCACGGCGCGCATCGCCGCTGCCGCCACGAAGGCAAAGCCGTCGCGTTGCAGCGGGGTGCACAGTGCGGCCAGGTCGCCCGGTACGGGCGGCACGTACGAGGCGACTGCGGCGTTCACGGCGGCGGCGCGCGGTGCAGGTCGTGCGTGACGAAGGGCTGTTCGGCGCTGGGCAGTTCCAGCCATTGCCGGTGACGCAGGCTGGCGCGCAGATCGGCCAGGCCACTGGACCAGTGTTCGTTCATCGTCAGCAGGCTGAACTGGAAGTCCTTGGCGTAGCTTTCGTAGGGCTTGTCCTGGTAGATGAGGTGGATCACGTTGCGGCGCGCATTGCAGGCCTGGGCCGCCAGGTGTTCGTACCACGGCCCCTGGCGTTCCGATTCGGGCAGGCGCTCGAGGGCCGCGCCCAGGAGGCGGCGCAATTCCTGTTCGGCGTGGGCGGTGGAGGTGACCATGCGCGTGCGGCTCGAATACTGGATGTCTTTCTGGCGCTCGGCGACCTGCAGCAGGTCGCGCGGCAGTTCGCCGCGGGCGCTCCACAGGTCGACCTGGAAGATCAGCGCGTCGCGCCGCGGTCGCGCCGACAGCACCTGCTGCAACGGCGTGTTCGATACCAGTCCGCCGTCCCAGTAGAACTCGCCGTCGATCTCGATGGCGGGGAATCCGGGCGGCAAGGCGCCCGAGGCCATGAAGTGCTCCGCGCGCAGGCGCCGTTCGGTATTGTCGAAATACACGAAATTGCCGCTGCGCACGTTCACGGCGCCCACGCTGACGCGCATCAGCGTGGGGTCATTGATGCGTTCGAAATCGACAAAGCGCTCCAGCGTGGCGCGCAGCGGGCGCGTGTCGTAGTAGCTGGCGCCGCGCGGGTCGCCCGGCACCACCGGCAGGGTCTGCCAGGGCCGCGGAACGAAAAAGCCGTTCTGGCCGTGCAGCAAGGATTGCGTCGAAGAAACGGCGTCGAGCCAGGGGCGCCAGGCGGCGGGCAAACGCTCGGCGCCGGACGGCAGTGCTGCCGGTGCCGCAGGAGTCCACCAAGGCTGGCGGCAGATCGACTCCCAGAAGCCGCGCAACTGCGCGGCGCGCCGCTCCGGTGCATTGCCGGCGATGATCGCCGCGTTGATCGAGCCGATCGATATGCCGGCGACCCAGTTCGGGTGCACGCCGGCTTCGGCTAGGCCTTCGTAGACGCCGGCCTGGTAGGAGCCCAGGGCGCCGCCGCCTTGCAGCACCAGCGCCCGCACCGGGTAGCGCGCGGCCAGTTCGGCGCCCAGCGCCGGCGCGGGTTCCTTGACCTCGGAAGCGTGGCGGTCCATGGCCGCGCTATTGCATGAACCAGCCGTGACTCACGACGAACGACTGGCCGGTGAGCGCCGCGGAAGGGAAGGCACACAGGAACAGGGCCGTTTGTGCGACATCGTCGACGGTCGTGAAGATGCCATCGACCGTGCCGCCGAGCATGACCCGCCGCACGACCTCCTCCTCGCTTATGCCCAGCGACTTGGCCTGCTCGGGAATCTGCTTGTCGACCAGCGGCGTGCGTACGAAGCCCGGGCAGATGACGTGCGAGCGCACGTTGTGCGGGGCCCCTTCCTTGGCCAGCACCCGCGCCAGCCCCAGCAGGCCATGCTTGGCCGTGACGTAGGCGGACTTGAGCGGCGAGGCCTCGTGCGAATGCACCGAACCCATGTAGATGACCGTGCCGCCGCGCTTGCCCGGATACATGTAGCGCAAGGCCGCCTTGGTGGTGAGGAAGGCGCCATCGACGTGGATCGCCAGCATCTTCTTCCAGTCGGCATAGGAAAAGCTTTCGATCGGATTGACGATCTGGATGCCGGCATTGGAGACCAGGATGTCCACGCCGCCGAAGGCCTGTGCGACCCGGTCGGTGGCGGAGTCCACGGCTGCTTCGCTGGTGACGTCCATGGCCACGCCGATGGCCTTGCCGCCCGCCGCTTCGATCTCCGCGGCAACGGCCTGCGCCGCCTCCAGATTGAGGTCGGCGATGGCAAGCGCCGCGCCTTCGCGTGCCAGCACCTGCGCAATGGCTTTGCCGATGCCGCTGGCCGCGCCGGTCACGATTGCCGATTTTCCCGTGAGTTTCATCGCTGCTGCTCCCGAAAGTGCCAAGAGTCGAAAGGACCCGAGCCCGATGTGCAGTATGCAACAGCGCGTCGGTGCCCGCGGGCGCCGCGCTGCGCTGCGCTCAGGGCCACCATCCCCTATTGCCTTATTGTTTAAAATCAATTGCTTGAACACGGATCGCGGGGATGCCAGGGGGCACGTCGGAGACGATCCGGCGCGGCCTTGACAGGTCCCCGGCCCACCGCGCCGGAGCACCGCCTTGCCGCCGCGCGTGCCGCCATCGTCCCCGACCCCATGCCCTGCGCGCAAGCGCGTGCGAAGACCCGTCGCGCGATGTTGTTACAATGGTATGTTGCGTGCGGGCCGGGCATGCCGCGCGCTGGCTGCGGAACTTGCAGCGGGCGATGGCGGCAGGCGCGAGGCGCCACACAGGGCTGCAGTCCGGCCGTAGCAGGTGGTTACGATCTTCCGGCGTGCGTCGGTCGTAGCGGCGATATTGGGCGCGCGTTCTACCGTAGGATCGAGATTTCCATACCCGCTGTTTGGCCAGGCAAGCGCCCGCAGGATCAGGGCGCCGTTTGCGGCGGACCGGCACAGCACAACCAACCATGAGACTTTCACCAACATGCAATCCGTGACGAAAATCCTGCTGGGCTCCGTTCTGGCGCTTGCCGCGGCGATACTGGCTGCCTGCGGCAGCGGGAGCAACACCGTGGTGCCGGCTGGCATACGCATGGTCAACGACACCTCGGCGGCACTGGTGCTCAACCTCAATGGTGCCGGCACCATTTCGAGCGTGGCTGCGGACTCGTCCAGCGGCTATCTGTCCGTCACGCCGGGCACCTACACGCAAAGCGTTTCGGGTTCGTCGACCTCCGTGGCCTCTTCGGCCAACACCGTCGGGCTGGGAACGGGTCAGAACTACACCACGCTGGCCTATCCGCGCAACAACGTCATCTACTCGGCCACCTATACCGACAACCAGGCCGTGCCGCTGGCCGGGTTTTCCTCGCTGAACATCGCCAACGTCTCGGTCGATGCCGGCCCGGTGGACGTGTATCTGGTTTCGCATCCGTTCACGTCCCTGACCGGGCTGTCCCCCTCGTTCCAGTCGGTGCAGGGCCTGTCGACCGCCGTTACGCTGGCGTCGACCAACACCTCGGCCACGCCGGCCATCAATTACGACATCGTCGTCACGGCGGCGGGCAAGCCCACGGACGTACGGCTGACCCTCTCGGGTCCGAACTTCGCCAGCGCCCAGCAGTACACGCTGGCCCTGACCGGCACCCCGGGCGGCGCGCTCGTCAATTCGGTGCTGATCCCGCAAGGCATCGCGGTGCCGGCCACGGCCTTCGTGCCGACGACGCTGGCGCGGGTGCGCGTGCTCTCCGGGCTGCCGGTCGGGAATTCCATCCAGGTGCTGGCGACGGTGGGCTCGACCACCCTGGCGCCCGATTACGCACCCTCGCCGACGCACTATCAGCTGGTGGCAGCCGGTTCGGCCATCACCGCCTTGACGGTAGGCGGCGCACCGCTGGCGACGCTTCCGACCACGACCTTCGCGGCCGGCGGCGACTACACGATCCTGGTCTACGGCACGGCCGCGGCGCCCCAGGCGGTGGTGCTGACCGACGTGAACCAGGTCACGACCAACTTTGCCAGTGTGCGCGTGGTCAATGCCGCGGTCACGGCCCCCACCGGGCTGACACTGTTCATCAACGGCTCGCTGGGACCCAGCGGCGTGTTGTACGGCACCGATGGCGCGCCCAACGACTATTCGGGCGTGACGCCGGCCTCCGGGGCCACCTTGCAGCTCAATGGCGCCGGCTACAGCGGGCTGCCGGCCACGTTCTCGCTGGTCACGGGCTCGGTGTACACGGTTTTCGTCTACGACCCGACCTTGCCGCCCCTGGTCATCACGGATCGCTGATAGCCGCGCTCGGACGCATACGACAACTGGTTGCCGTCAATCTGGCCCTGGGCCTGTTGACGATCGCCTTGGCGACGGCCGGTCGCCTGATCTCCTG
>Ga0075030_100006400_pt1 | contig 10532 bp, 4 predicted proteins | sample LitLauG_LLR_2012_FD_71393 | JGI IMG/M metagenome (GOLD analysis project Ga0075030, IMG submission 71393) | Freshwater sediment microbial communities from Pennsylvania, USA - Little Laurel Run_MetaG_LLR_2012 | ecosystem: Environmental > Aquatic > Freshwater > Creek > Sediment | place: USA...
TATTTCGCCAGCAACCCGCCGTATCCGCCGTTTAAGGTGATCGTCAGCAAGAATGCACACCCTCCCGTCGGCGCGTGGGACGACCACGGACACAATCTTCTACCTGACCTGCTCGCACATCGCTACGTCGGTGATTTTGATGTCCTGCCCTTCAAGGGCTTTACCAAGATGCATTCGTTCGAACTCGATCTTGGCGAACCTTACCGCGGCGGTTCGCTCGTCATGTTGATACACGGCGAAATCGAATACTTCATGGCGACCAGCATGTATGCCGCAGATCAGGCTGGCATTCAGCCCATCGCGCCCTTCGTCGAAGCGCAGCAGGCGAACGGCAAGTGGGTTCGCGTCGTCGATGACATGGGATTTCCCGGCGGCGGCCCGCGCACCATGACTGCTGACCTCACAGGCAAAATTCCCGCCAGCGCGCAGCGAATTCGAATCTCTACCAACCTGCAAATCTACTGGGACAACATCCTCATCGACCGCACCGAACAGAGCCCGACTGGCGCTCACAACACTGACCACGCCGAGCAGAACCCAAACGTCCGCCTCACGCCGATTCCTCTCGTGCGCGCCGACCTCGGCTTCCATGGCTACCCGCGGCAGATTGAAGATCAGCCGCCCGGCAACGTGAAATATGTCTATGAGGAGGTCAGCCGCACCGGGCCTTACGCCCGCCAGGCCGGTACTTACACGCGTTACGGCGATGTCCTCCCGCTCTTGACCAGCTTCGACGACCGCTTCGCCGTCTTCGGTTCCGGCGAGGAGGTCGCCCTCGACTTCGATCCGGCGCACCTTCCTTCGCTTCCGTCCGGCTGGACTCGCGACTATTTCTTTCTCGCCAACGGCTACGAGAAAGACATGGACTTCTACGCTGCCGAGGGCGTCACCGTCGACCCCTTGCCCTTCCGTGCCATGGGCACGTATCCGTATCCGGGTAAGTCTTACCCGTCAGACGACGATCATCTTCGCTACCTGCTCGACTACAACACGCGTCACGTGTCGGGCAACGAGCCGAGCAGTTATTCGTTCGATTACCAGCCAAGAAAGTAAAGGCGAAATCGTTTGTCATCCGAGCCAGCGTTTCTTTGCGCAGCGAGGGATATAAGACTCTTATCAACTCAAAGACTGTCATTTTAAAGACTGTCATTTCAAAGACTGTCATTCCGAGCGCAGTAAGTTGCCCGAATTTCGGGCAACTTGCGAAGTCGAGGAACCTGCTTTTGTTCCTTGTTTTTCACCTAATCAGAAGCTTGCATCCCTATCGAGCCCGGCTAACGCGAACCTAGCCCGCTTCGTTTTCCGCTAAAATGCTGCTTATTCATGCAATCGGTCTTGCGGAAATTGCCCGGCGTTTTTCTGATCCTCTGTCTCCCGTCATCGGCTCAGATGTCGCCGCCCCCCGGAACAACAGCGCCAACGCACCGCCCCGCCGCGTCCGCAAAATCCCCTAACGCAACAACCTCACGCACCAACCCTCCCGTCCACTCCACACCCGACACTCCCATCCCCATCTTCCAGGACATCGGCTCCCAAGCCGGCCTCACCACTTCCCACATCGCCTCGAAAGAAAAGCACTACGTCATCGAATCGATGAGCGGCGGCATCGGCCTCTTCGATTGCGACAACGACGGCAAGCTCGACATCGTCATGGCCGACGGCTCCACCGTCGACCGCTATCGTGCCGGTGGCGACTTTATGGTCACGCTCTGGCATCAGGACTCCGACCTCAAATTCACCGATATCACGCAGCGTGCCGGACTCACCCGCAAAGGCTGGGGTATGGGCGTCGCCGTCGCCGACTTCGACAACGACGGCCTGCTCGATCTCTACGTCACCGGCTATAACGGCAACGTTCTTTATCGCAACAAGGGCAACTGCACCTTCGAAGACGTGACCGAAAAAGCTGGCGTCCGCGGCGGCGGCTTCAGCACCGGTGCCGCCTGGAGCGACTACGATCGCGACGGTAACGTCGATCTCTTCGTTGCGCGCTACGTTCACGTCGATATGGACCATCTTCCCGCCTTCGGCAGTGGGAAGTTTTGCAACTTTAAGGGAGTGCCTGTCCAGTGCGGGCCTTGGGGCATGCAGGGCGAAACCGATCTTCTGTTTCACAACAAAGGCGACGGCACCTTCGAAGAAGTCGCGAAAAAAGCCGGGGTCGACGATCCCAACGGCTACTACGGTCTCGGCGTGAGCTGGGCCGACTACGACAACGACGGCTGGCCCGATCTCTACGTCGCCGACGACACCACGCCGAGCCATCTTTACCACAACAATCACAACGGCACCTTCACCGACGTGGGCATGCTCACCGGTGCCGCCGTCAGCGGCGATGGTCTTGCCCTCGGTTCGATGGGCGTCACCTGGGGCGACTACGATCACGACGGCCGCCCCGATCTTTTCGTCACCAACTTCGCCGACCAGCCCAACGTTCTCTACCGCAACCGCGAAGACCAGAGCTTTGAAGACTTGAATCAGCGCTCGCGCCTCGGTCCGCCGAGCTTGCCCTACGTGAAATGGGGCACTTCATTTTTCGATATGGAGAATGACGGCTGGCTCGATCTTTTTGCGGCCAGCGGCCACGTCTACCCGCAAATGGATGGTGTCTCGGGCAGCGCCGCTTACGCCGAGCCGATGCTCCTGCATCGCAACCATCGCGACGGAACTTTCGATGACGTAACTCAGCAATCCGGTCTCGGCGCCATGCCTCTGAAATCCAGGCGAGGCGCGGCGTTCGGCGATATCGCCAACAACGGCAACATCGACATCGTCGTTCTCAACGTCGGCGAGCCGCCATCCCTGCTCTGGAATACCGCGAAGAATTCCAATCACCGCGTGTCATTCAAGTTGATTGGGACGAGGAGCAACCGAGCGGCCATTGGCGCTCGCGTGACCATTCACTCAGGCGGTATGATGCAGTTCGACGAAGTCCGGGGCGGCGCCAGCTATCTCTCGCAGAATGATCTACGCCTGCACTTCGGACTGGGCGCGGCCGCGAAAATGGAAAGCGTAGAAGTTCGATGGCCCAGCGGGAAGGTCGAACAGTTCAAAGACGTTGCCGCCGACAATATCTACACCATTACCGAAGGGCAGGGAATCACTGCGACCACCCCACTACCTAAACCCGTACCGTAAAGGCCTCAACCGGTATAGTAAAGGCCTCAACCCGTACTGTGAAGGTCCTTATAGGTTGTCATCCTGAGCGGAGCGAAGGACCTGCTGTTCCCGACCCCCCTCACCTCTTGTCATTCCGAGCCGTCCGTAGCCGCGCGAGCGCGGCGAGAACGAGCGAGGAATCTGCAATTTCTTCATGCCGGCTTGCCCACCCTACTTCCCGCACTTCGCGAAAAGGCAGAACGATCTCTCGGGGGGAGTGCTTATCCGGGAGGGCACGCCTTCAGGCGTGCCACAACACCCAACCTCTCACTCTTCCTCCGCCGGTAGTTCGAAGTTCACCAGATCCCCCCGGAACCCGCGCGTCTTCCATGCCCCAAACGCGATCCCGGCCCCCATCCAGATCACGCCCGCAATCTTTGCCGGATTGCTCAGGTTCAGCCAAAGCATCAGACAGATCACGAAACCGAAGATGGGCGGCAATAGGTAAGTCATTTTCTTCTCTGGAGCGCGCACGTAGTACCGCATCAGCGCTGCCGCATTCACGCCCATGAATGCAATCAACGCACCGAAGTTGAGCATCTCTGCCCCCAGCGCGTAGCTGAACCAATGCACTTCCACCAGCAACGCCGCCGTCAGAGCCGCCGCTCCCACGAACAGCACGTTGTTTCTTGGCACCCGGTGCTTCGCATCGACCACCCCGAAGAACGATTTCGGCAGCGCGCTGCTGCGTCCCATCCCATACAACAATCGTGCCGCGCCGATCTGCGATCCCAGCCCCGATCCGAAGTTCGCCACCAGCAGCGTAAATCCCATCAGGGCGAACATCGGTTTCCATGCTCGTGCCGCCACATGCACAAATGCTGTATCAACATCCGGGAACGGCTGCGACGCTGGCCACACCAGCTGCGCCACATACACTTCCACTGCCGACAAAATTCCGATCACCAAACACGTCAGCACTGTCGCCAGCAGGATGTTTCGCCGCGGATTCTCCGCCTCCTCCGAGAGCGTCGAGATGCCATCGAACCCGATGTACGTCAGAACCGCGATCGAAGTCCCGCCTAGCACCGCCCGCGTGTTCCACAACGCCGGGTCGTAAAACGGCTGCGTGAAGAATCCCGCCCCATCATGAGGATGCCCGAATATATATCGTGACGCCACCACAAAGAAGATGACGATTACCAGCCCCATCGCGGCTGCCAGCCCCGCATTCACCCGCGCTGATGTCTTCACTCCTTGAATGTTTAGCCACGTGAACACAGCCACGAAGAAGATCGTCCAGATCCAGTACGGTACCCCCGGCGAAAAGACATGCGCCTGCTGGCTGCACCATACTGTGCAGATCATCGGGTTCAGCATGTAGTCCATTACCATGCTCCACCCAGTGACGAAGCCAAGCGCCGGATTGATCTCCTGCCCCACGTAGGTGAACGCCGACCCCGCGCTGGGATAGGCGCGCGCCATTCTCCCGTAGCTGATGGCGGTGAACAGCATCGCCACCATCGCGATCAGGATCGTTGTCACCACGTGCCCGTGGCCACGATCGCTGAGCACGCCGAACACCGACATCGGCGCCACGGGTTGAATGACGATGATGCCGTACAGCATCAGATCCCAAAGCGTCAGACTGCGCTTCAGGCGCGGTGTTGCCGTCGTTGTGGTCGATGAAGAAGTTGCCATCCTGTACCTTGCAGACCGCCGTCGCGTTCTGCTGAGCCTATCTGTTACTGCCCGACGTTCCAACCGCTAATTTCGATACTAGGTTTCTGCGCACCCAGTTCACTGGCGCGATACGTCGCCGTAATCTCGCGTGTTTCGCCCGGCAGCAGCGAGACATAATTGTCCTGCCACAGCACTGGCAGTACCTCTTCTCCCCCTGCTCCCTGGTTGAGCTTCAGCCTCACGAAGAACGCAATGCTCTTGCTCGGATTCTCGATCGTCACGTGCGTGACCGCCTCCCCATCCCTGGTTTCGGTGCGGAACGTCTGCTTCAGCTTGACCTTAGGCAACGCACTCAACGACGTGTAGTCCGCGAAAGAGGCCGTCGGTGTTGTGTACCAGTTCGACTTCTCCCAGTCGATCGTCTCCACTTTGCTGGAAAACCAGTAGAAGTTCGATCCGACGAGTTTCCCGCTCGCATCCGCCAGCCGAAGAACCAGGAAATACGCCGGACTCAAATCTCCGATCGCCGGAATCTCGAAAACCTTGTTTGTGCTGTCCGCCGCAGCATCCACCGCGACCGCCTTTGAGAACTTCTCCGTCATATCCTGGTTGTAAATCTTCGCAGTCAACTTCAAACTCTTCGCATCATCGTACTGGCTGCTCACCAGCCACACCGAATGGTCGTCATAGGCATACACCGGGTGCAGCGACTCCATCGCCTTCTTCGCCCCGAAGTATCCTCCACCCGGTCGCAGGTAATAGTCGTACAAGTGCCAGATGATCGACGGCCAGGCGTTGTTCAGCATCCATTGAATGACACCCGTCGAGGTGTACTTGTTCCGGCTGTATGCCTCGTACATGGCGCGAATGCCCTCGTAGCCCATCAGCTGCGACTTGAAGGCAAACTCCTCCGCGCTCCCCGACTTGCCGTAGCGGGCGTCCTGCGCCTCGGTATAAACCTGAATCGTTTTGAAAGAGCCGCCGCCCGCGTGATAGTTCCAGTAGTCGTCGATCGGCCACAGGTGATCCTTCGGCAACATCGCTTGCAGGCTCTCAATCGGGGGCACCGCAGGCCCAGGGCTCGTTTCCGTGTTGAAACCATACGCCCCGCCGCATCCGCCCTGGTTGCACTTGTGGTCGGCGTTCTTCAGATCCCCCATCCAGTACGACGGCGCAACATACTCGTAAGGACCCGTCATCTTCACGCCGCTGTCACCTGACACTGCCGCAAGTTTCGCGGTCGCCGACGACACTACCGGATTCGGCCACGACAACTGCTTCTCTACACCCAGATACATCTCCTCGACATCCGGCGGCGGCGGATTGTCACTCCCGTTCAGCCATGCAATCAGGCTCGGATGGCCGCGCAGCCGGTAAATCTGGTCTCGCAACGATTCTTTCGCGACGTTGTAATTCTCCTGCGACCACACCGACCAGTGCTCCCACGCGTCACAGCAACACCAGCCCGCCATCACCAGAATCCCTTGCTGATCTGCCAGATTAAAGAATTCTTCCGTTTCCAGCTTGCCTTCCAGGCGAATCGTATTCAGCCCCATGTCGCGCACATAGCGAAACTCGTCCTGCAGGCGCTGCGAGTTCTCGCGCAGCATCATATCCGTGGTCCAGCCTCCGCCGCGGATCAGAATCTTCTTGCCATTCACCGTGAACAGGCGCCGGTCCGGCGCCGTCAACTCAGACTCCACCTGCCGGATGCCGAACTGCGTGTCTGAATGATCGGACATCTTTCCGTCAACCTCGAACGCCAGGTGCAGAGGATACAGATTCGGAGTCCCCATCTGCACCGGCCACCACAGCCGCGGATTGGCGACGTTCAGCTGCTCAAACTTCTCCGGATCGAAAGTGACATCTCTCGCTTCGCCCGGTCCCAGCTCCACTTCCTGCTCGAACGTGATCCTCTCAATCGTGCCTTTCAGCGTGCCCCTCATCGTCTGGCCGGTTGAGTTCTTCACCACGGCCGCGACCGTCAGATGTGCCTTGTCATTTCCGGCCTCCAGCTTCGTGAAGACTGCTGGATGCCGCACTGCCACCGCTCCGCTCGTGGTGAAGTAAACCTCGCTCCACAGTCCCATGTTCTTGTCGGGAGGCGCAGGGTTCCAGTCCACGAACGTGATCGCCAATTCCGTATCGGTCGGCGCGTAAACCTGCACCGCCACAACATTCGCGGCGCCCACTTTCGCAGTATCTGTCACGTTGAATTCGTAAGTTCGCCACGCCCCCGCCACTTCATCCGACTTCGCGATCTGCTTCCCGTTCAGCCAGATGTTCGCCCGGTAGTTGATTCCTCGAAAATTCAGCCATAGGGTCTTGCCCTTGTAGCTGGCGGGCAGCGTGAACTCCTTGCGATACCACCACGAGACCGCGAACGGGCTGTCCGGTGGCATCGCCTCGTTCGAAAAGTTCTTCCCGATCGGATACGCCACGCCGGGCAACTGTCTCAGGTTCATGCCAAAAGTGGGGTCCGGATAAACTTTATCCTTCACCATCGCCGCCACCACCGTGGTCGGCACAGTTACCGAGCGCCAGCCTTTTGACTCGAAACGCGCGCTCGAGATCTCCTCGCCCTTCTGATCCACTTTTGCCGAGGACTGCAACGCCCATCCCTCGGCCAGCACGAACTTGTTCTCCGCCGCTGGGTCGCCACCCTGTTTTGTCTGGGCGCTGATGAGCTGGAATGATGTGAGAAGAAAAGCTGGAATTAGGACAAATCGAACTAGCCTGTACATAATAATTTTGCCCCTCGCTTCGAAAACCGGATCACCAAAATCCATGGTGGTGCCTCTCGGCGTGCCTGCGCAGTCGCGGTTCGCCCGTCGGGGAGGATTTCGCGACCAAGCTTGATAACACGTTTTAATGATTCGTTTCAATAAGGATTATTCGCTGATCTGGTCTCGTCCGCAATACGCACCTTTGCCATGGCCAGGAGCCGAATCTAGATAGATTGCTGCTTCGGTCGTGGCTTAATTTCCCGTTGTTCTACCGGACTGTCATCCCGAGCTCCGCGTTTTCTCCGGCGGAGCGAGGGATCTGGCGCGGGGCGCTTCAAATTTTAGCCACTACCGCTGCTTCCTCGGCCTGCCTCGCCCACCCTCGTAGTTTATAATCAAAAATTCGCCCTAGACCTCCGGAGTAGCCAATAAGATGATCCGATTCCTGCAAACCCCCGGCCCGATCAAGAAGGTGATCCTAAGCGGGATTCTCCTTATTTTTTGCGGCGCTATGGTGATCACCCTGATCCCAGGCGGCGTAGGTTCAAATCTCGGCGTCGGCGCTCCTGGCGCCGGCGTCGTTGCCAAAGTCGGAAGCGAAAGCGTCACCGCCACCGAGGTCCAGCTCGAGGCCAAGCAAATGGTGCGCCAGCAATTTCCCCGCGGCGGCGCTCAGGCCAACATGCTCCTGCCGTTCTTTTCTTCGCAAGCGGCTCAGCAGCTGATCAATGAGAAGGTAATCATTGCCGAAGCTCGCCACATGGGCTTCCGGGCCAGCGACGAAGAGGTTCGCGACGAGCTCCAGCACGGTCCCCTCTCTCAATACCTGTTTCCCGACGGCAACTTCATCGGCCAGGACGGCTACGAAGATTTTGTCTCCCGTAACTTTGAGATGAGCATCCCCCAGTTTGAGCAGGCAGAGAAAGATTCAATCCTTGGCCGCAAGCTTCGCTGGCTGGTGGCGGGCAGCGCCATTATTGGCGACAACGAAATCAAGGCCGAGTTCCTCAAGCGCAACACCAAGGTGAAGTTCGACTACGCGTTTCTTTCGATGGACGAAGTCCGCAAATCCATCCACCCCACCGACGAGGAACTCAAAGCCTTCTACCAGCGCAATCAGGCCACCTACAAGAATGCCATCCCGGAGAAGCGCAAGGTCAAGTACGTCCTCATCGATAGCGCCCGGCTCAATGCCCAGACCCAGGTCTCGCACAACGAATTGCAGGCCTATTACGACCAGCATCGCGACGAATATCGCGTGCCTGAGCAAGTGAAAGTCAGCCACATCCTGATCAAGACCCCACTGCCCGGTGCGGACGGCAAAATCGACCCCAAGGGACTGGAAGAGGCGCGCAAGAAAGCGCAGGACATCCTGAAGCAGTTGAAGTCTGGTGCCAAGTTCGAGGATATAGCTAAGAAAAATTCCGAAGATCCCGACAGTGCCAAGATGGGTGGCGACCTGGGCTGGATTGGCCGCGGCCGCACCGTCCCGGAATTTGAAAAAGCCGCATTCTCCCTCTCCAAAGGGCAAATGAGCGACCTGGTGCAAAGCAGTTACGGCTTCCACATCATTCGGGTCGACGAGAAACAGGACGCCCACCTCAAGACTCTGGACGAGGTGAAAGCCCAGATTGAGCCTGCCCTGAAACAACAGAAAGCGGCTGCCATTGCTGAGGGCGAAGCCAACTCCGTACTCGGCGACGCCCGCAACGCCAGCCTGGACAAAGCCGCGGCCGCAAAGAAACTGGAGGTTGTTACCACTGATTTCTTCAGCCGTACTGATGCTTTGCCCGGCATCGGCGCGGCGCCCCAGTTCATGGACGCCGTATTTGCCGCCCAGCAAAAGTCTCCGCCGGATGTGGCAAAGCTTCCCCAAGGCTACGCGATCTTCCAGCTGGAAGGTGTCCAGCCTCCCGCGACGCCGACCTTCGAACAGATTCGCGCTCGCGTTGAGGACGAGTTTAAAAACGAGCGCGCATCGGTGTTGCTCGCGCAGAAAACGCAGGAGCTGTCCGATCGCGCCAAGTCCGCTCACGACCTGAAAAAGGCCGCGAAGGAGCTTGGAGCCGCGGTTAAGACGAGCGACATGGTTGCGCCCGATGGCCAGGTGCCGGATATCGGCTCGCTGACGGGACCTGCCAACGTGGTCTTCTCCATGAAACAGGGTGAGATCAGCGGCCCGATCCTGAACGATAGCAATGGCGTCGTCGTTGAGTTGCTGGAAAAACTGCTGCCGACCGACCAGGAGTTCGCCCAGAAGAAAGACCAGATCCGGGAATCACTTCTGCAGGCGAAGCAGAATGAACTGTTCGGGCTGTTTGTGGGCAACCTTCGCCAGCAGATGGAGAAGACCGGCAAGATCAAGATCAACGAGCAGGAACTGAAGAATCTCTCCCGGCCGCAAAGCAGCGAAGAGGGGATGTAAGGGATTATGGGTCACCGTCGAAGCGCGGCCCTTCAGGGCCGCGTTCGCGTTGCCAGCGGTTTTGGGCTTTAGCCCGGTGGTCCACCTCTCGCGAAACTCAACTTCCAACGGACTATTCGGTCACAGAAACAGGTGGCGCACTTTACGGCTCGCCTATATTAAGCACTTATGAGACGATCCCTGTAGTCCTGACGCATGTCTTTTCCCCGCGCCACCGGCATTCTCCTCCATCCGACTTCGCTGCCCTCCGCCGGTGGCATCGGCGATCTCGGACCCGCCGCCTATGAGTTCATCGATTTCCTCGCCACAGCCCGCCAGGGTCTCTGGCAGGTGCTGCCCTTAGGCCCGCTCGGGTACGGCAATTCTCCGTACTCTTCTACTTCAGCCTTCGCCGGGAATCCACTCATCATCAGTTTGCAGCGGCTTGTTGATCACGGCTGGCTCGCTAAGGAATTGATCTCCAAGTTGCCCGACGACGTCGATTCCGTCGAATATGGCCAGCTCTTCCGCAGCAAGTTACCGCTCTTGTTTGAGGGCGCGCGTAACTTCGTGAAGTCCGGCTCCAGCGAAGTGCAGCAGCGCTTTGCTCAGTTCCGCGA
>Ga0075030_100006403_pt1 | contig 10527 bp, 9 predicted proteins | sample LitLauG_LLR_2012_FD_71393 | JGI IMG/M metagenome (GOLD analysis project Ga0075030, IMG submission 71393) | Freshwater sediment microbial communities from Pennsylvania, USA - Little Laurel Run_MetaG_LLR_2012 | ecosystem: Environmental > Aquatic > Freshwater > Creek > Sediment | place: USA...
GACTCGGTGACCGCCATGAGGTTGCCGCTCACGGTTACACTTGCCCACCCATCGTCGAACACGTCGATCGCGGCGTTGGCAGGGAAATAGGTGGTGAGCGTCTCGTGAGGAAGCGGATCCACCCCGGGCTGCGGACCCATCAACAGCACGCAGGTCAGCGTCTCTTGCTTGACCAGCGGCCGCACTTCTACGGCTTGGGTGGACGATTCGGCGAGGACAGCCGACCGGCGACGGATTCGCTGAGTGCCGGTCTCTTTCAGCGATTGCAGCTCCTTCAAGAGCGCTTCGGCGGTCTGCACCCGCTGGCTCAGTTCCTTGGCCAAGAGGTGGGTGACCAGGGCATCGAGCGCCGGCGACACCTCCGGATTGCGACTGCGCGCGCTGGGCGCGTCGTAGTGGAGAATCTGCAGGCGGATGGCCAGGAAGTCGGCGCCCTTGAACAGAAGCTCGCCGGTGAGGCACTCGTACATCACACAACCCAGCGAGTAGAGATCCATCCTTGGATCCGCCGCGCGCTTACCCCGCGCCTGCTCGGGAGACATGTAGCTCACCGTCCCCACCACCATTCCGGTGTGCGTGGGGCCGGTCGCGTCCGCCGCGCGACGCGCCACCCCGAAGTCGATGATTTTCACGTCGTTCGACGTGGCGTTCGGAAACACCAAGTTTCCGGGCTTTAAGTCGCGGTGAACGATGCCGTGGCGGTGCATCTCCGCCAGCCCCGCCGCGACCCCGCGCGCCACCTCCACGGTTTCCGGGGGAGTCAGGCCGGGCGAGTTCATCCGGTCCCGCAGCGTTTGGCCCGACACCCACTCCATCACGAGATACTGCGCTCCGCCGGACAGGTGCCCGCTGTCGATGTAGCGGACGATGGACGGGTGGGAGAGCCCCGCCAGCAGTGAGGCCTGGCGAACGAATCGCTCGCTCTCATCGGGGGCGGCAAAATTGAGAATCTTGATCGCCACCGGCTTGCCGTCGCGCAGGTCGGTCCCGCGAAAAACGGTCCCCATGCCTCCGCCCTGGACCTCGGCGTCGGCGCGAAAGCGCCCGGCAATGGTTTCCCCGGTCAACACGGCGGCATCGTAATGGACTTGCAGGAAGCACAGTAGTTCCTGTGGACTTGAAAGTGTGAACGACCAACCGGCCGATGACGCCGATCAACTCCGCCGACTCGGCTACGCCCAGCAGTTGCGGCGCGGCATGGGGACCTTTTCCAACTTCGCGGTCTCCTTTTCGGTCATCTCCATTCTGACCGGAGCAGTGACGCTCTACGGTTACGGACTCCAGTGGGGCGGCCCATTGGTGATGAGCGTGGGCTGGCCCTTGGTCACGGCGATGACCTTGGCGGTCGCTGCCAGCTTAGGCGAATTGGCATCGGCCTTTCCGACGGCGGGGGCGCTCTATCACTGGGCCGATCGGCTCGGCGGTCCCGGTTGGGGCTTTTTCACCGCCGGGTTCAATACCGTGGGGCAGTTCGCCATCACCGCCGGCATCGACTACGGGCTGGCGGTCTTCCTCCACGGCCTGCTCGGGTGGTCGACCGAGGCACCCGCGCCGCTGCCCTTGTGCGCGTTCATCCTCTTGAGTCACGCCGTTCTCAATCACGTGGGGGTGCGGGCGGTCGCGGTCTTGAACTGGATTTCGGCGTGGTACCACTTGGCGGGGACGGCGGTGTTGGTCGCCGCGCTGGCCCTGGTCGCACCTCACGCGCCGCTGTCGTTCGCGCTCCGCCCGGCGCCCGCGCCGCCGCCGGCCCTAGCACCTGCGTTCCTGGTGGGCCTATTGCAAGCGGCGTGGACCTTCACCGGCTACGACGCGAGCGCCCACGTGAGCGAGGAGACCCTCGACCCGGGACGGGCCGCCCCGCGCGGCATGTTTTGGGCGGTGGCGATCAGCGGGGTGGCTGGCTACGCCCTGGTGATGGCCGTCACTTTCGCGATCGGGGACCTGACCCAAGCCGCCGCCGCGGAGAACCCGTTCATCTTCATCTTGGAGCGCGCGCTCCCAGGGCTCGGCGGCCGGTGCCTCGTCATCGTCGCCATGGGCGCCATGTGGTTCTGCGGGCTGGCGTCGGTCACGTCGAACTCGAGGATGCTGTTTGCCTTCGCGCGCGACGGGCGCCTGCCCGGAGCCAAAATCCTGGCCCGCGTGTCGCCGCGCTTTCACACCCCCGCCGCGGCGGTGTGGGTTTCGGCCTCGGCGGCGCTGGCGGTTGCGTCCTGGGCCGAGGCGCTCGCGGCCATGACTGCGCTGAGCACGATTGCGCTCTACGCCTCTTATGCGCTGCCCATCCTGTGCGGGGCGCGAGCCCGCCGGGCCGGCCGGTGGACGACGTTCGGGCCGTGGACTTTGGGCGGGTGGTCCACTCCGCTCAACGCCTTGAGCGTGCTGTGGCTGGGAGCGGTGATGGTGCTTTTCGTTCTCCCGCCCAACGCCTTGGCGGGCTGGACCTTCGCCGCCTGCGCCGCCGTCCTGGCGCTGTACTGGAAGCTGGGTGCCCGGCAGTCGAAATGATGTCAGCGCCGGGTGGTAAGTCCCTGCTCATCGCATGAACGGTCCTGGGTACAGCCTCGCCGAGGTGGCGGCCTTCCTGAAGGTCTCCCCGGAGCGCATCCAGGGACTCCTGGACGCGGGGCTGGTGGCGGCACCCGTGGCGCAGGACGGCGAGCGGCGCTTCACCTTCCAAGACATCGCCCTTTTGGGTTCGGCGCACCGGATGGCCGAAGGCCGCACCGCCCCGGCCGACATCGTGGCGTCCATTGCCAAGCTCCGCGACCGGCAGGGCCCTCGGCCGTCGACCGCCCGGTGGGACCCCACCACCGGCCAGGGCGCCTTCGACTTCGGCGCGCATCCCCCCGCGGACCTGTCCAGCGCGGAGATGTGGTTTGCGCGCGGCTGCGAGCTCGAGGCCGCTCAGCCCGCTCGCGCCCAGGAAGCCTACCGGCGCGCGCTGGTGCACCACCCAGGCCACGCCGACGCGCACATCAACCTGGGGCGCCTGTTGCACGAGTCGCGCGACGCGGCCGGGGCCCGCGAGCACTACGCGGCCGCGCTGGAGGCCCGCCCGGCGGACGCCACTGCCGAGTTCAACCTCGGTACTGCGCTGGAGGACCTGGGGCAGGTGCCCCAGGCCATTGCCGCTTACGCCCGCGCCATCGCGCTGGAGCCCGGCTGCGCCGACGCCTACTTCAATCTGGCCCGCCTTTACGAGCGCGCCGGCCGCCGCGCGGACGCGTTTCGCCACCTGCGCACGTACAAAGAACTCGCGCAGCGCTAGAGGAACGCCGAGAACTGCTTGGCGAACGCCGGGCCCTTGCCCTCGTCTTCGTGCTTGAAGAAGACGAAGGCCTCTTCCCAGGGCTGCGCCTTCACCCGTTGCGCCCATGCTTCGAGTTCGCCCGGTCCGTACGCCGTCTTGCGCAGGCGCAGGTACCCGAACCGGCCGCCGCTGACGAGTTGGGCCGGGGTGTCGTCCGTTTCCGCGACCACCAGGCTGGCCTCGGCCCCGCGCAGCACCTCGTAGGTTTCCTCGTCAAACCAGGATTCGTGCCGGAACTCGAGAGCGAGGCGGTGGCCCTTGGGGGGCAGGGCGAGAAAAGCCCGCAGCTTGGCCAGGTCTTTCTTGAGCCAGGGCGGAAACTGAAACAGCACCGGTCCCAGCTTGTCGCCGAGCAGCGCCGCGCTCTGGAAGAAGAAGGCTATTCCGTCGGCGGATTCGTCGAAGGCCTTTTTGTGGGTGATGCGTTGGGGGGCCTTGAGCACCAACTTGAAGCCGTCCGGCACTTGCGCGCCCCACCCGTTCACCGCCTTGGCGGTGGGCATGCGGTAGAAGGTGTTGTTGATTTCCACCGTGGACAACTGGGTGGCGTAGAACGCCAGCATCTTGGCGCTGGGCAAATCGGCCGGGTAGAAGTTGCCCTTCCACGCGTCGTAGCTAAAGCCGCTGGTGCCGACGAAGACGCGCACTTGGCGATGAAGGTTAGGCCGCGGACAGCATCGCCGCTTCGGCCTGGCGGGAGAAGCGACGGGTGCGGGCCTTCAACAGGGCGATGATTTGGTCCTGGCTCAACTTGGCGTCTGCCAGGTCCACGTAGCGGCGGGCCAGCCAGTCGTAGCGGCCGAGCATCAGCCACACCCAGACCACGAAGAAGTCGACGCCGCGAAACACCAGCGCGCCGTGCTCCACGTAGCGGGCTTTGTTTTTCACGAAGTCGCCCGGCAGCTCGGTCCAGTGGAGCGTCATCTGCAGGTGGTGACCAATGTGGTAGCCGTCGTTGAAGCACTGCCGGTTGTAGGTGCTGTTGATGCAGGTGATGCTGTTTCGGTACGAGTCGTCCGGCGCGGCGGGGTCGATGAACGCGTGCTGGCCCCAGTTGCCGGCCATCATTAAGAAACGAATCATCATGTACGGAAAGACATAGACGATGAGCGTGGCCCGCCAGTTGAGCGCCAGGAGCAGGGCCAGCGTGCCGTAGTAGATGGCCTCGCCAATGAGGAAGTTGCGCAGCAGGCGGCTTCGCCCGTGCTGCCGCAAGTAGCGGATCAGGTCGAACGTGCCCACCAGGGCAAACCGCCCCCAGTAGCGCAAGAAGTCCACCACGCTGTCGCGCTGGAAAGGCAGGGTGGAGCTGGTGTCGTTCCACATGTTGCCTTCGGCGTGGTGCATGCCGACGTGGTGGGCGTAGTAGCTGTTGGGCGTTTGACCGAAGAGCGGGCCCCAACAGGCGGCCACGACCTTGTGGAGGAAGGCGAATTTCGCCTTGAACAACGGGCGGTGGTTGAAGTTGTGGACGAAGAGGGTGAAGGGCCCCAGAAAGACGCCGTACGACACGGCCCAATACAACAGAGGCTGCCACCACTGGATGTGCGGGGTGAGGTAGAAGTACGCAGCCCCGCCGCCGACGACCAGCGCAGTCGCCGTCAGTAAACGGACGAACGGCCAGTCGCGGGCGTCGTCAATCAGCGCGTTGACCGCGCGGTTGGAGAACAGCGCCGAGCGGCCAGCGTCCATCGGGTCCGTCACCACCAGGTCCATAGGGCGGCGCACCCTAGCCCAAGTCCCCGCCGGACCGGTAGAGGTGGGCGCTGTTGCGAGCGCTCCAACCTTTTTCCAGCAGCGACCGCGCAAACAACGCACCTTCGACGGCGGTTTCAGCCGAAGCTGAGGCCCGCTTTCTCGAGCGCGTCCAGAACGTCCGGATAGATGTGCGCGTCCACGTCGAGCAGGATGCGCAGCGCGCCCTTCTGCATGCGCGGTTCGAACCGGAAGTCCTCGTCTTCGATCACGATCGGCGCGAGGTCCTTGGCGACCGCTTCGAAAGCGTCGGCGACACCTTCCGGAAGCGAGGGGGGCCGGTGGACCGGCTGTGCGCTTCGGACGGCCTCGGACAGCTCGTGCTCGGTGCACTTGGCGAAGGTCTTCTGCTGAGCCTTCCCCTTCTTGTCGGTCCAGGAAATGAGCTGCGACCCGGGATCGGCCGACGGGGGGACCTTGCGCAGCTGGCAATACGTCAGCAGAGAGTTCAGCTTGACCACGTCATACGCGCCTGCAACCTCGGGCGTGAACGCCGCCGCAATCCTGCCGTACATTCTGGCCATCCGCGGCTGGACGTCCGCCGGGACGTTGCTCGCCCACCACGCTGTCGCGCCACCCTCCAGGCTCCGCGAGTGTAAGGCCGTCACCAGCCGGTTCCACAGCGTACCGATGGCGTACGTGTCGCGGCGGCGCTGCGACACCAAGGTCAAAGCGGCCTGCTTGATCTGCTCAAGCTCAGGCGTCTGAGACGGCACCACCGCCAAGTGCTTTCGCGACAACACCATGCGGAGCGGGTAGCACAAGGTGCGATTTGGCGGCAATCGATTGCCGCCACCGGCGTCGGATCGATATACTGAACTCATGTTCAGTCACACCTTGGTGACCCGCGGCGCGCCGGTCGACCTGTCCATCCCTCGCGTCGCCACCGGCTGGTCGGAATTGGACGCGCTTTTGGACGGCGGGCTGCCCTGCGGCCACATCCTGGAAATTTCCGGTCCGGCGTCTTCGGGCAAGTCTACCCTCGCCTTTGGCGCCTGCCTCTCTCTGCTCCAGCAAGGCAAAGTGGTGGCCTGGGTGGATACCCAGGGCTTCTGGCCCCTGGCCGGGTTGGAGGCGCAATGCGCGCTGGAGAAGCTGTTGGTCCTGCGCGTCCGCGACGGGATGACCGCCCTGCGCGCCTGCTTCATTCTCTTGTCCTGCCGCGGCGCTGCTTCGGCGGTGGTGCTCACCCTGCCCGCCGGCTTTGCCCCAGCCGAAACGAATTTGCTGAAGCTGCAGCGGCTGGCCGAACAGGCCCACACCGCCCTGGTCTTCGTCACCGAACGCAAGCCCCAAGCGCCTTCCTTAGGGGCTTGCGTGGCCTTGCGCTTGTGCGTGCACCGCTCGCGCCGAGGCCAAGCCGCGCCAGTGACGGTGGTGGAAGTCGCTCGGCACAAGAAAGGCCCCAACTGGGGCCGGGTGGAGGCGCGCTTTCGTGGGCCGGATCGCCTGCGCGTTCGTTCCACGCTTTGAACTCGCCCTGCGCGCCCGCGCAGACCGCGAGCTATGGCACCGCCCGTTGGCGGTGGTGGAGCTTGCGGGCGGAGCCCAACGGGTGCGCGTTTGCACGCCAGCCGCGCAGAAGCTGGGGGTGGCCACCGGGCAGCCCTTGAGCCAGGCGCGCGCGGCGTGCCCTGCGCTCGAGGTGCTCGCCCCGGACGAGGCGGCCCACCGGGAAGCAGAAAAGGAGGTCCTTGCCCGCCTGGCCGAGCACTCGCCGTGGCTCGACTCCGATGGCGCCGGGGCCTTCTTTCTGGGGCTGGCGGGGCTGGGGCAGTTGGTGAAGAACGAGCGCCACTTTGGCGAGGCGGTGGCGCAGGCGCTGCGCCCTTTGGGTTTCGACGCGCACGTCGCAGTGGCGGACGGCCCTTTCGTGGCCTGGGTAACCGCGCGGCGTAAAGCCGGCGTCAGTGTGATTGCGCCCGGAGAGGAGCTTTTGCACCTCGCCCACGTTCCCCTGGCCGAGTTGGGGCTGACCGAGCGGGCTCAAGAGCTGCTGTCTCTGCTCGGGGTGAAAACCGCCGGCGCTCTGGCAAAGCTTCCCGCGGGGGCTCTCTCGCGGAGGTTGGGAGCCGAAGGAACCTACCTGGAGCGACTCTGCCAGGGGCGAGTGCTCAACGCCTGGCCCACCGCTGCCCGCGTCCCGGTGCCTGCGGAGTCGGTCAGCCTGGAGCTGGAAACACCGAACGGGGATTTGGAGCCGCTGCTCTTTCTCGCCAAGTCCCTCTTGGACCGGCTCCTGCCCGCCCTGGCCCGCGCTCGGACCGCCCTGGTGGAACTCACCGTCATCGCCCGGCTGGACACCCGAGCCGAGCTGCGACACGCCTTGAGGCCACACCAACCCACGCTCGACGCCCGGGCAGTGGTGGACGTGCTGAGGCTGTGGCTCGACTCCAAGCCTTTCGCGGCGCCCGTGGCGGCGCTGACCCTGGTCGCATCCAAGACCGGGCCGGCCCAGGCGCGGCAGATGGGGTTGTTTCACCAGCGGCAGCAGGAGGAATACGCGTCCTTGGAGCGCGCGGTGGCCAAGCTCGCGTCCGCCTTTGGCACGGAGGCAGTGGTGAGGCCCACCCTCTCGGATACCTTCCGCCCGGAAGCCCGGTTGCGTTGGGTGCCGTTTGCACCGGGGGCGGTGGAAGAAGCCACCGGCTCCACCGCGATTGGCCCGCCTCCCATGGTGCTCAAGCTCATGACGCCCCCCGAACCCGTGCGCTGGACCGCGGGCTGGCTCCACCGCCCGGGAAAAGCCGCCGAAGCGGTGGCCCACGTGGATGGACCCAATCGGCTGTGCGGGGAGTGGTGGGAAGCGCCGTTCGACCGCAGCTACTTCTGGATTGGGTGCGACAGCGGCGCGCTCTACTGGGTGTTCCGCGATGAGGCCACCGGCAAGAGTTACCTAGCCGCGGAGGGCGACTAACAGGCTGCCGAAGAATGGGTGGCATGAAGGCAGCGCTGGCCTAACAGGGCGGGTCCTTCTATCTGGGACCCGTGGTAGTGAAGTAGGCGGTGCGGCAGACCGAGCGGGTCCAAGGCCATCGAGTCTGGGCGACAGACAAGGTCGCCGCACCGTTACTGCTCCTGCATCCCGAACAGTTGCCAGGGCATCGAAGCCCGAATCTTGGAAGGATGGGAAGGCCGGAGCTTCTGCAGAGGAGCAGGCCCGAATGGAAGACGTGTACGTGGGAATCGACGTGTCGAAGGACACGCTCGACGTTTGTGCAATTCCCAGCGGTGAAGTCTGGCAGTTCAGCAATGACGAGTCGGGCTTCTTGAAGTTGCTGGAGACGCTGACGCCGTTGGGGCCTCGGCTGCTTGTCGTAGAGGCGAGCGGCGGATACCAGGTGCCATTGGTGGCCATGGTGGCACCACGGTTACCGCTGGCGGTCGTGAATCCTCGGCAGGTACGTGACTTTGCGAAGGCGACAGGCACCTTGGCGAAGACGGACGTCATTGATGCGCGGGTGCTCGCCAACTTCGGCAACGCCGTACGGCCCGAAGTCAGGCCATTGAAAGACGAGGAAACGCGCGAGTTGGAGGCATGGGTGACTCGGCGCCGCCAGCTTCTCGACATGCTGGGGGCAGAGAGAAACCGCCGCCAGCTAAGCCCTCAGGCTGTCTGGCCCAACATCGACAAGAGCATCGCGTGGCTGAAGAAGCAGCTGAAGGACGTGGACAAGAATCTCGACGACACGGTGCGTGGGAGTCCGATGTGGCGAGAGAAGGACGACTTGTTGCGCAGCGTGCCAGGCGTCGGCCGAGTGCTGTCGGCGACGCTGATGGCAGAGCTGCCGGAGCTGGGACAACTCAATCGCAAGCGCATCGCTGCGCTCGTCGGAGTCGCACCCTTCAATCGTGACAGCGGAACGCTCAGGGGTGCGCGTACCATTTGGGGCGGCCGAGCTGCTGTCCGAGCGACTCTGTACATGGGGGCCCTGGTTGCCGTTAGGCGCAACCCCATACTCAAAGACTTCTACGAGCGCCTACGGGCAGCCGGAAAGCCACCGAAGAAGGCTCTCGTCGCCTGCATGCGCAAGCTGCTGACCATTCTCAACGCGATGGTGATGAACAACCGCCCCTTCGCCCCAGTCCCACTCCTTCACTAAAGGCCACGACATGAAATCAAGACAGTTGCTGTCACCTGCGCGGGGGCCGTCCCACTCGCTGCCCGCTGACAGCTCAGCCCCTGTTTCGCCAAAAGGCAGCGGGCGCGGTGGGCCCCTCCCGCTCCGGCGCCACCCGCATGACTTCGACTCACCCTCTCGTCCGCCCGTCAGTCTAGGAGCGCCGCCACACATCCCTCGTCGAGGAGGTCGCGAGAGGGGTGGGACGGAGCCCAGCGGGTGGCGCCGGAGCGGGAGGGGCCCGCGGCGTCCGAGGACCAAAGCGAGAGGTTCTCGCGATAGGCGCCAGAGGACAGCCAGCGGGATGGCCCCCGCGCAGGTGACAGGACCCGCCGGCTCTATCTCTTCTGCCGCCTGACCCCCCGCATTTTCGCGGCTGCTAACCCGACGCACGCCCCGGGTGATACCGTTTCACGCAAATGAAGCACCTTGCCCTTTTCTTCTGCCTGGCAGGCTGCGTCACCGGCGGCGCGGGCCGCCCCGTCGCGGACCCGACCAATCGCAGTGCATCGCAACCCGGGCCTGCCGGCGAGCCGACCTACGTCAACATGGGCGACTCCGCCGGCGCCGCTGCGGTGATGACCGTCATCGGCGTGGGCGCCAGCGTGGCTCAGCGCAAAGCGGGCGGCTGCTACGCCGACTGCCCACCGGGCACCACCTGCAACCGCGCCACCGGTTACTGCGATGAACTTCCCTGCCGCGGCCTGTGCACCAACGGGCAGTTGTGCGACACCAGCGGGCCTCTTCCGCGTTGCGTCGCGGGAGGCACGGTGGACTTGAAAATCGACTCCCGGAAGGACCCGTAAGGCCCGGCGTCGCCCTACGCCGGAGTTCGGAACGCCCGGCTGTCCTCCACCACCGCTCGATAGTGGGCCAACTCCCGCCCCACCCGCTCCGGGTCCCAACCGAGGACCTTCGCCATTCGCGCGGCAATCGTAGGCGCCACGCCCAACCCCTGGTCCCGCGCCGCCAAGGCCAGCGGAATCCGGCGGACCATCACGTCGGTCAAGGTCCGCGCGAACTCGTGCTCCACGGCTTCGTCGACCTCGGCCATCACGTAGGGCAGTTCCGCGTCTAAGGGTGCCAGCGCGTCCGGAGCGTGGACGCCGCGGGCCAGCACCGCGCGGGAGCGGGTGCCGTACGCATCCACCAGGTGTTTGGCCAGGTGGGGCGAGGCGCCCTTGGCCACCAACTGATCCGCCAGCACCGTCATTTCCTCGACGCCCGCCATGCCTTCGGACCCGGGCAGTGAACGTTCCGCGGTCGACGAAGGGGGGCCTCCTCCGGTTTGCCGAGCGACGGCGTCCACCACTTCCGCGGCCATGCGGCGAAAGG
>Ga0075030_100006406_pt1 | contig 10524 bp, 7 predicted proteins | sample LitLauG_LLR_2012_FD_71393 | JGI IMG/M metagenome (GOLD analysis project Ga0075030, IMG submission 71393) | Freshwater sediment microbial communities from Pennsylvania, USA - Little Laurel Run_MetaG_LLR_2012 | ecosystem: Environmental > Aquatic > Freshwater > Creek > Sediment | place: USA...
GAAGAGGAGGAGACGGAGGAGGATGACTCTCCCAGCGAGACCAGGGCTGCGCCGCCCGCTCGCACGGGCTGGCTGGCGAGACGCAAGTGGCTCATCGCTTCCGGCGTACTGATCCTGGTCGCGCTGGCGTCGGGCTATCTCCTTCTGACCCGCGAGCGAATTCCCATAGTTGTGGACTCGCAGCGGCTGGCACGCATCGAAGGCTTTCATTTTGCGCTGTACGCATCGAGCACAGACATCTACTTCAAGGGAAGGCAGTCGATCATGCGCCTGCCAATCACGGGCGGTGATCCGGCCGAGGTCGTCACACCGATTCCGTCCCCGATGCTGCAAGATTTTTCCCGCGAGCGATCGGAATTTCTGCTTTTGGAGGGTCCCGAAGTCGGGGATTGCCCCCTCTGGATTTTGCCGGTGCCAACTGGTTCGCCGCGCCGGCTCGGCGACGTAAGGGCGCATGCTGCCGCCTGGTCCCCGGATGGCGAGCGCGTTGTGTATGCGGCGGGCCATGATCTTTTCCTGGTGAACCGCGAGGGCGAAGCTTCGCAGAAACTGGCGAGTATTGTTGGCTGGCCACTGCATATGCGCTGGTCGCCGGATGGGCGACTGATTCGATATGTGGAGAACGACGCCGACACGAATACATTCTCGCTTTGGCAAATTTCGGCCAGTGGTTCGATTCCGGAACGCCTGCTGTCCGCCGGAGCCACCGCGCAGTTGATCGGTGGAGAATGGTCGCCCGACGGAAAATACTTCTTCTATTCGCACTACGGCGCTGACCGCGCTGACATCTGGGCGCTGCGTGAAACCCAATCCGCTTTGGCGTCGGTATTACCCCTGAGCGGGGGGCGGGCGAAATCAATTCAAGTCACGAAGGGGCCGGTCGGACTGTACGCTCCGCTGCCAACCTCGGATAAGAAGAAACTCCTGGCGGTCGCCAAGATCGAACGAGCGGAACTGGTCCGCTACGACCCGGCCTCGCGGTCTTACCAGGTTTATCTGAACGGCATTTCCGCTGACGGGTTGGCCTTCTCGCCGGATGGCCTGTGGGTGACGTACGCGACTTTTCCGGAGCGCACGCTGTGGCGCAGCCGCGTGGACGGCAGCGCGCGACAGCAGTTGACATTCGCTCCAACGGAAGCTTTGCTGCCGCGATGGTCGCCGGATGGGCAAACCATCGCCTTTATGTCGCGCAGGCCGGGGGAACCCTGGCAGATCTGTCTAATTCCTGGGCGGGGCGGAAATCCTAAGCCGCTCACGCCGAGCCGCGACGACCAGGCGAATCCATCCTGGTCGCCCGATGGCCAATCGCTGGCGTTCGCCGGGGCCCCCTGGCTAAAAGGATGGGAACCTGGCTCGACTGCGATTCACATTTTGGATCTGCAAACTTCGCGGGTTCACGTTCTCCCGCGCTCGGAAGGCCTCTGGTCACCACGATGGTCGCCGGACGGACGCTGGCTGGTTGCAGAAACCATCGATTCCAAACGACTCCTGCTGTACAACGCGAAGAGCGGCAGTTGGAGTCCCTTAACTTCAACGGATTCGTGGGAATTAGGATACTCGGCCTGGTCGCACGACTCGCGTTACGTATACTTCAACCTTTTGTCGCCAGACCAGCAACCGACTTACCGCGTTTCAGTTCCTGATGGCCAGAGGGAACTTATCGTTAAACCGGATGGTGTGCGCCTCAAGGATTCCCTTGGCAAGTGGTTTGGACTTGCGCCGGATGACCAGCTGCTCTTCCTGCACGACCAAAGTGCCGAAGAGATTTATGCCCTGACGCTGGCCTACCGGTAGCCTGGACTGAATTGATTTCACATAAAAGCTGACCCGCCAGATATCGTCGTGAACTTCCTTGATGCCGACCCGCTACCAGACCCGGCACACGTTGGCTGCGGGCTTCACCATGGGCTCGCCCGGCTTGCAGGAGAAGGCCTCCGCGAACTCGGGCATGTTTACGACCACTCCGTTGATACGGTAGCGCCCGGGAGAGTGCGGGTCGGTCATGGCGCGCACGCGCATGTCTTCGGGGCGTTCATTCGCGCAGTCCCACTGCGCGAATCCGACGAAGAAGCGCTGCTCCGGAGTGAGCCCGTCGATGGGCTGGAGGTTCTTGTCTTTGGTGGCGTCTTTCCAGGCTACATAGGCAAGAATCTCGCCGCCCAGATCGGCGACGTTTTCGCCCAAGGTCAGCTTGCCGTTGACGTGCACATCTTCCACCGAGATATACCCTGAATATTGATCGTCGACGCACTTGGTGCGCGCGTCGAACTTTTCGCGGTCTTCTTTGGTCCACCAGTTTTTTAGATTCCCCCTGGCATCAAACTGGCTGCCTTCGTCGTCGAAGCCGTGGGTGAGTTCGTGGCCAATGGTGCCTCCGGTGTCGCCGTAGTTGGGAGCATCATCGATTTTCGGGTCGTAGACCGGGGGCTGCAGCACGCCGGCGGGGAAGTTGATGTCGTTCATCTGCGGATTGTAGTAGGCGTCCACGGTGGGAGCGGAAATTTCCCATTCGCCGTGGTCGACGGGTTTACCTATTTTATTGATGTCGCGGCGGCTCTCGAACTGATGCGTGCGTTCGACGTTGCCGGCAAAATCGTCGCGCGCGATTTTCACCGAGCTGTAGTCGCGCCACCGGTCGGGATAGCCAATCTTGTTGCGGATGCCCGCCAGCTTGGCCAGCGCCTGCTGCTTGGTTTCGGGGCTCATCCAGTCGAGCGCGCGGATGCGCTGGCCCATGGCATCCTCGATGCGCCGCACCATCTCGACCGTGCTCTGCTTGAGTTCGGGCGAGAAGACCTTGGCCACATAAACCTGGCCCAGCGCCTCGCCCAGGTCATAGTCGACATACTGCACGCAGCGTTTCCAACGCGGCTGCATCTCTTTCGCACCCCGCAAGTACTTGCGGTAGAAGCCGAAGTTTTCTTCGACAAACCTGGACGAAAGATACGGAGAAGACGTGTCGGCCACGTGCAGACGCAAGTAGGCTTTCCAGCTGTCGATCGCTTCGGAAGACAGGAGCGTGTTGAGTTCCTTGATGAATTCGGGAGCATCGACGTTCAGGATGGCGAATTCCGGATATTGCATCTCGCGGTAGTACGCGGCCCAGTCAAAGTTGGGCGCAAGCTGGATCAGGTCCGCGACCTTCATCTTGTGAACCAGTTTGTGGGGATCGCGGCGCTCGACCCGAGTGAGCGAAGCCTTTGCCATAGCCGTTTCCAGGCGCATGACCGTCTCGGCATTCTGCCTGGCGGCGGACGGGCTGTCGCCGATCAGTTCGAAAACTCTCTGCACATGCTGAACGTAATGCTCGCGCGTTTCTTTCGACTTGGCGTCATCCTTGAGGTAGTAATCGCGATCGGGCATGCCCAGGCCGCCCTGATCGACATCGGCGATCACATGCTCGGAGTCGTCCGGATCTTGCATCGAGCCGGCAGAAAAAAGCATGGAACTGGTGTAGGAATACCGGAAGTAGGTCGACTGCAGCCGCACCACCAGAGTCGTAAGATCTTTCGCAGATTTGACGTGTGCGATGGCGTCGAGTTCCGGCTGAATCGCCGCGAGGCCTCGTTTTTCCACCGCGCCTTCGTCCATACAGGCAGCGTAAAAGTCGCCGATTTTCTGGGTCACGGCATTGCGTTGCTCATCCGGCTGGGCCGCCTGCTCCAGCATGCTGCGGAGGAAGGTCAGGTTGTCCTCATAGAGCTTGCCGTAGACCGACCATGAAGTCTGATCGGGCGGAATGGGGTTTTTCTTCTGCCAGCCGCCACAGGAATAGCGGTAGAGATCCACGCACGGGTCAACCGACTTGTCCATCGACGAAAGGTCGAGACTGGGACTGTAGGGCAATGCAGGCTCGGAAGACGATTGCGCGGAGGGCGTTTGAGCGCTTGCCAGCGACAGAGCTACCAAAAGAAACAACGACAGGCACACGGGGTATTTGGGCATATTCACCTTGGACGGATATCGCCGGAAAAAGTTATGGCAAGCCATTGTACTGGACAGTGCCATCAGGATTCTGACAGGCCGACTTCCGATGGCCAGCCCTGTCCTAACCAGCTGAAATTGCCGGTCAAGCTTGCGGCTTACCTGGCGAGTCGTTTCTTCAAGTAGGGTACCCACATCGCCTGATACTCAGGGTAGATTGTCTGCGCCAAGTTCAGGGCGCGTTGCAACGCCTGTTTACTTTCGTCTTTTCTGTTCAGGCGTCCTAAAACGTCGCCCAGCGCAAACTGGCTGGTCACATCGGTGGGGGCGAGCGTCACGGCCGCTTGCGCTTCCGCCAGAGCCTCGTTCAGCTTGCCAGCATCCGCCAACTGGAAAGACGCAGTCGCATGGCTGGAGGCAGCGACGAGCGGCAGATCAAATTGCCCGCGGAATACGAAAACTCCATCTGCGATCAGATCATCCGGCTTGAACTTCTGCAAGGGCGCGTAAGGGTTCAATTCGCCGGGTCCCCATAGTCCGCCAAATAACTCGGTGGCGCTGATCAAGACAGTTCCTTCCACGCGTTCCTGAACAATCCCGTACTGCGCGTCTGGACCCATGGTCATCGAGTTCGGCAGAGGCTTGCATGAGATCCCGTAATATGCCGGATCGGCCACCGGCCGGCCAAAGTAATCGAACCAGCAATCTTTGATCCCCTGCCGGTCCAGATACTGCCGGGTCGCCTTGAGTTGCTGACCCCAATCGACGTTGGAGTCACTCAGGTATTTGTAAATATTGGCGGGCCCTCCCCAAATCTGGTTGGCATACGGCAAGTAGTTGGGAAATGCGCGAGCAGAGGACACGATGTCAAACAGCAAAACCGCAGCCACTGCGTACTTCCATGCGGGCCGGCTCGACCCGATTTGCCAGGCGGCAAACGCCGCCAGCAGCACCAGAAACGGGTAAATGGGGAGGATATGGCGCACGCCGATGTTGAAACCGGAACGCATCGCCATCCCGAAATAGAGAACGGACGGAATGAGCAGAAATACCAGTTCTCTCCACTTGCTTGCACGGCGCAACGCGATGGCGAGCGGCCAGAGCAGCAGCAGCAGCAGCAGCGCCAGAGTGGACTTGACCGCAAAGGCGGCTGGAAAGTAGAGCCAGCGCCCATGTCCCTGATAGATCTCGCCGAACAAATAACCGGTGAAATACCGCTGCGAAACGATTACGTCGGCAAAGCCATAGAGATACGATTCCGGCAGAAGGTGGTAGCGGGCGAAAGCCGAGACTGCTTTCTGGCCGAGCGGCCAGTGCATCATTTCGACATATTCGGAGAACGGTGGTTCGACAGCCGGGCCCTGCGCCCGCATCCGGTATCTGAAACCGTAGCACGCCCATAAAACTGCCACCGACACCACTGCCACCACGCCCAGCGCAAGCACTAGCCGCCAGGCATGCTTCCGCCGTCCTGCCCCGGCAAGCTTCGAGGACTCATCATTCCAGACCCATTCGAAGAGCGCGAGCAGTGGCAGGATGGGAAGACATAAGAGTCCAGAGTGCTTGGAAGCTAACGCCAGGCCGGCCGCCAGACTCATAATCAGGAGCCGCATCCAAGATGGCCTCTTGACGTAGCGATAAAAGGTGTACACGGTGGCAAACAGGGTTAGCGTCATGGCCATGTCGGTGGTGGCGAGTGAGCCGTGAGCGATCAGGTTGGGCTCAAATACAAACAACAGGAGGGCCACCAAGGCCGGGATCGCGCCGAACATTTCCCAGCCCGCGGCAAAAACCAGGAGGGCCGCCGCCAGGCTCATGGTTACAACTGCCATGCGGGCGCGGAACAGCATCGCATCGGCGTTGTTGGAATAGAGGAACTGCCGCCCGCCCACAAATTCCGACTCTTTGAAAAATCCTGCCGGCGGAGCCGGGTAGCGCAAAGGCATGCGAAGAAGAGACAGGCCAATCAGCAACTTCGCCCACGGAGGGTGCTCAGGGTTCAGTCCAAAATCCGCTCGCGTCCAGTAACCGAATCCGGCATAGAGATAGCAGCCTTCGTCAATGGCTTGCGATTGCCGCCGCGCGGGGACGATCAGTTCGACCAGGAAAATCGCAGACAACAGGATGACTGTCGGCACGATCCATCGGGAGCGGGGCCTGTGAACATCGGGAAGGGGACCGTTCGGTTCGCGTTCCTGGGAATCCATGTTTGTCCTCCGGCTGATTCGGTCCAAGCTGGCGAATTCGCCAACCGAAGCGCACGATCCTGCCGATCAGCTCCGGACCCCGATTTCACGCAGACTTACGGAATCTGCCGCGGGATTGTACCATCAATGACGATCCTGTTTCGAAGCGATCCCCGGGAACGACATTGCAGAGGCTCGGCCGCGGGGAGAACGGGAACGGCACCCGCTGCCGCGCACCTCAGGGCGCGAGCGGTTTATCCATCAGCATCGGCCCGCCGTGCTCAGCGATCGATTGGAAGACCTGCCGCCCGTTGAAGCGATGAGCTTCGTAAGAGCGCTGCACGCGCGCGACGAATCCCTGCTTGCGGAAGATATGCTGCGACACCTGGTTGGTCGCCTCGGTGACCGCCACCCGATACCCTTTGCGCCGGCCGTGCTCCAGACAAGCCGTGACGAGTTGTTGCGCCACTCCCCGTCCGGTGACGCGATCGGAGACTCCGAGGAGGAACAGGTGCAGCGACTCGCCCGGACACGCGGCCTGCCCGCCCCGGTACTCCGTATCCAACTCGCCGAGGATATCGAAGATCGGATCAAACTTCGGGCTCAGCCGATCCATCCCGTCGGGCGGCGCCGACGCCGAGTCCTCCGTCAGCAGCACGCCGGCCAGTTCACCCGTGCCCGCCAGCCGGGCCACGACTGTGAGTCCCTCGGTGGCCGCCTTGGGGCAGAGCAGATGGACGAACGTCTCGAACTCAGCGGGGGTCAGGCCGGTTGCGATGGCGGGCGGATCGTAACGGCTAAACGTCTCCCCCAGGAGCTTCGCCATTGCCTGGGCGTCGGAGGGAGCATAGACGCCGTACTCGATCTGCATGGGTTCCGGTGAACCGGCCACGGCCCGTCTCCAATCCCTTTTGTCAGACTGCCGTTATACATCCTCGGGCGTCCCGATGTCCCCAGGGAATTGCTTCCGATTGACAAAAGTTAAACTTTGTTATACAAAGTACTTTCACAGAGTGGGACAATCCGAGAAAGGAAGGGACGCCATGAGTGGGGAGCAAGTGAACCGCGCTACCGGAAAAATCATAATCGTCCTGTCTGTTATCGCGCTGCTGACGGTCCTGAGCGGGTACACTCAGCCGCCTCAACCGCCTGAACCGGACGAGGGAGCCGCGGCCCACATCTTTCAGCTGTCGATCGTGGCGCTCGTCCCGATGATTTTGCTTTTCCTGGCAACCGCGGACTGGAAGCAACCTTGGCGAAGCGCGCGGCCGCTGGCATTTCCAGCCGCCGCTCTGGTGCTTGCGTTTGGAGCCCTGTATTACCTTGAGCACTACCGGTAAGCTATTGGTGAATATTTTCTTGAGAGCGCCAAAATCTTACTGTTCGGTCGACAGACCACCCGCTTCCCGGCCCGCCGCCAGCACCTCCGGCACCACTGCATCGATATCCGAATCCTCGGTCAGGTGATTCACGATGCACGCCCGCAGGCAGAACTTTCCCTTCAGTGACGCATTCGACAGGTACACCCGGCCTCGCACGATCAGGCTCTTGAGCAGGGCCATGTTGAAGCGGTTGCGCTCGTCGTCCGAGGCATCTTTCTTCATCCGATGCCGAAAGCACACCGCGCTCAGTTCCACCGGATTCAGCAGTTCCAACTCCGTACACTGATTCACGTCCTTCGCCAGACGCTGGGCGTGGGCGAGGTCCCGGGCAATCGCGGCGCGAAACGACTCCAGCCCGTGATAGCGCAACGAGAGCCACAACTTCAGCGCCCGGAACCGCCGCGACAACTCGATCGACTCCTCAAAAAACGCGAAGCCCTCGACCGGATCGGTGCTGAGTTGCCGGGCATAGTCGCCCGTGTACTTGAACGTCTGCCGGGCAATCTCAAGGTCCCGGTACAGCAGGCACCCGCAATCGAGCGGCTGATACATCCACTTATGCGGATCGAGCGAGAGAGAATCCGCCAGCGCCAGCCCGTCGAACTTTTCCGGCGCCGCAATCGCGGCCAGCGCTCCATAGGCCCCGTCCACGTGCATCCAGACGCCCTGGGTGCGGGCAATCCCGGCAATCTCGCGCAACGGATCAATCGCACCCGTATTCACCGTCCCCGCCGATGCCACCACTGCCACCGGCACAAGCCCGCGCGCTTTGTCCTGCCGGATTGCCTGCTCCAGTTCCGATGGAATCATCCGATAGGACTCGTCACACGGAATTGTGCGCAAGTTTTCCCGTCCGATGCCGATCATCGCCACCGCTTTCGGCACCGCCATGTGCACCTGCTCGGAGGCATACACCACGCCCGGCGGGGCATGACGCAATCCGCGCTCGTTGGCTGGAATTTTCGCTTCGCGCGCCATGGTCAGGCCCATCAGGTTTGCCGCCGACCCACCACCGGTCAGCGTTCCAACGAATCCACGGCAGCCGACCGCCTGCGCGAGCCATCGCACCACGGTGCGCTCAATCGTGACCCCGCTCGGCGACGAACGCCACGCCGTCATGTTCTGATTCAGAATCGACGCCAGCAGATCGCCCAGCGCCGCCACGGGCTCTCCCGCCCCCAGGACGTATCCGAAGAAGCGTCCATTCTGCGCGCGGCAGTGCGCCGCCACATCGTCCAGCGCCGCCAGTGCTTGCGCTCCAAGGCCGCGCTCCGGCAGTTCGTCTGAAAAAAGACGCTCCGTCTCCGCCCCGCTCGTCGCCGGATGGATCGGACGCGCATCCATCGTCGAAAGAAAGTGCGCGGAGAGATTCACAACCTCGCCCGCCAGTCGCCGGAATTCCTTAGCAGAAACGTCAAGAGGTCTCATGCAGTCTCATGCAGTACTGATCCTATCCACAAACCGACGGTGCCCCACTCATCGCGTTTTGCGCGATGAGTGGGAGTTACGAAACCATGCAGGGTGGCCTGAATCGGGGTTGGATCGCCAGCCCTACCGCGCCGGAGCAGGAGCCGGAGTGGCCGCTGGCTTTCCGCCAAAGTCCACTTTCGGAACCTCGTGCGCTCCCTCGGTGGCCTTGAAGTAAGCGTCATTCTGTTTGTATCCTGCAAACCCCGCATACAGATTGTTGGGGAACTGCAACAGATAGGTGTTGTAATCCTGCAGCGTATCGTTGTAACGCTTGCGCTCCACCGCGATCCGGTTCTCCGTCCCGGCGAGTTCATCCTGCAGGCGCAGGAAGTTCTCGTTCGACTTCAACTGCGGGTAGTTCTCCACCACCAGCAACAGTCTCCCGATTGCCCCGTCCAGTTGCTGGTTGGCTGCAATCTTGTCCGCTGGGGTCTGCGCCGACAGCAGTTGCGACCGCGCCTTTGCGATGTCGCCAAACACCGTCACCTCCTGCTGCGCGTATCCCTTCACCGTCTCGACCAGGTTCGGGATCAAATCCGCGCGCCGTTGCAGCACGATGTCCACCTGCGACCACGCCGCCTTCACCGCCTGATCCTTCGCCACTAGCTGATTCCGCACTGACACGTACTGGCCAAACAGAGCCAGCACGATCAGTACCAGCACCACCAGAACGATCCATCCTTTGCTCATCTCCCTCTCCTCATCTGGAAGTCACAACCGGCCCGGCGGCGTCCGACTGAACCGTTGGGCGCCACACTCATCCGCGTTCTGTGCGATGAGTGGGATTCCGAAACACGCCCGCTAATCCAGCATCTGATCCACCGCCGCCGTAATCTTTTCCACCGCCTTCAGGTAGCGCGCAAACAACTCATCCACATCGAACGTCTTCCGATCCACCTTGCGCTCGCGAATATCCAGCACCTGAGAAAACACATTCGCGTCGAAGCCCACTTTCGCCGCCAATTTCGCGAACGCATCCCGCTTCGACGCCGCCCCCGTCTCTCCCATCGCAATGAGCGCATGCCGCGCCAAAGTGGCAAACGCTGAAATCGACCGCACCAACAACTCCCACTTGGCAGTTGTGCCTCCATCCAGCGTCAGAAGCCGCTGCCGCAACAGGATCGTCTTTTCCCGTAACTCATACTCCACTTGTGCCCGGTGAAACTGCATGGGGACGACCAGCTCTTTCAGCACGTCCTCTCCCCAAAGCACGCGATAGCTCTGCTTCATATCCAGGAACTCCACCGAAAATACATCCACCGCCCGCCGCATTTCTTCCTCGCCCATCAGCAAGGGCTCACGATGCTTCTGCTTTGCCCACCATCCCACCGTAGCCGCCAGCGCCTGAATGGAAGCAAACGAAGTTTCTGCCAGCACACACAGCAGGTTTACGTCCGAATGTTCGGGGACATAGTCCCCCGCCGCTGCCGATCCATACAAGATCACGGACCGTAAATTAGTCCCCGCCGCCGTCCGCAACCGGCTTACAAAATCGCTGATCAGTTTTTCCGGAACCATCGTCTCTCACTCCGTGGACTACCAACTGCCGCCCGCTCCACCGC
>Ga0075030_100006407_pt1 | contig 10522 bp, 7 predicted proteins | sample LitLauG_LLR_2012_FD_71393 | JGI IMG/M metagenome (GOLD analysis project Ga0075030, IMG submission 71393) | Freshwater sediment microbial communities from Pennsylvania, USA - Little Laurel Run_MetaG_LLR_2012 | ecosystem: Environmental > Aquatic > Freshwater > Creek > Sediment | place: USA...
CTCGACGCCGTCGAAACCATCAACCGCATCATCGCGGTCTTCCCGCCGCCCGAGCAGAAGCAGGTTCGCCTGCAACTGGCGGCGATTCTACGTGCCATCATCAGCCAACGCCTGGTGAAGCGCGCCGATACCGAGGGGCGCGTACCGGCGGTGGAAGTCATGATCAACACCGCGTTCATCCGCGAATGTATTCTCGTGCCGGAAAAGACTCGTTCCGTTCGCGACGCGATCGCGGCTGGCACATCGCAATACGGCATGCAGACGTTCGACCAGTCGTTGTGGGACCTGTTCCAGGCCGGCCTGATCGGCTACGAAACTGCGCTCGAGAACGCATCGAACGCCGACGACTTCAAGCTGCGCATGCAGGGCATTGCGTCGACCGCCGACATTTCGCGGCAGGCGATGCAGTCCGCTGGATTTGGTGGAAGATAGTTCCGAACATCTCGAAGTACTTTCCTTCTGAAGGCTTGGGGCGCGCGCAAAGCGCGCCTTTTTTTGCGTAGGCCCAGACCCAGCTTGCGTAGGCCCAGACGCCCTCGTCTGGGCAGCCGAGCAAGGCTCGGCGGGGTTCTTCTGTGTGCCATCTCTGTAATCAGCGTCCCTACGGGGTCTCCTCGCGATCCCCCAACGCAAAAAACTTCCCCAACCCAACATCTTGCATTACCGTGGACGCGATGCCCTTTCCCCGCTCCAAGAAGAAGCTCCACACCGAGGACGAACTCTACGAGTACGCGGTTGGCGCGCTGGCGCGACGCATGCGTACGGTCGCTGAGCTCAAGCGCCTTCTGCGGCAGAAGGTGGAGGCAGAGACCGAGTTTGGTCAGACCTTGGTGGAGTTGATCATTCGCCGCCTGAAGGATCAGGGGTACCTGAACGATGCCAAGTATGCAGCGACGTATTCTTCCTTTCGCCGGGACAACGAGAAATTCGGCCGGATGCGGGTCATCACCGATCTCAAAGCCAAGGGCGTGCACGGCGAGGTGATCGACAAAGCGGTGGCGTCGGTTTACGACGAAGTGAACGAGGAGAAGCAGGCACGCGCTTACCTGCGGCGCAAGCGCTTGGTGAAGCCCAAGGATCAGAAGCAGGCGGCGCGGATTTTCCGGCAACTTACGCGGGCGGGGTTCCGGGCGAAGACGATCTTCTCGATCTTGAAGCGGTGGGATGTGGATGAGGAAACACTGACGGCCCTGGAAGGGGAAACCCAGGACTAACCACAGAGGACGCAGAGCATCACAGGGGGATCTTCGCTAAGGATTGGCCTGCAGGCAGAGAAGTGGATTTGTACGCAAGACCTTCGTGTTCCTTAGTGTCCTTAGTGGTGAAGCCTTTCCCCCGTGATCCCCTGTGTCCTCTGTGGTTTAGAATGGAATTTGATTCTCACTCGCGATTCTGCTTTATTCATCGAGGCCTTCTAAAACCATCATGCCGACCGGTTCTCAGATTCGCCGCAAATTCCTGGACTTTTTCATCGAGAAGGGACACCGCGAGGTGCACTCCTCGTCGCTGGTCCCGCAGAACGATCCCACGCTGCTGTTCACCAACGCCGGCATGAACCAGTTCAAGGATGTGTTTCTCGGCCTTGAGAAGCGGGACTACACGCGGGCAACGACTTCGCAAAAGTGCGTGCGCGCAGGGGGCAAGCACAACGACCTGGAAAACGTCGGCTTCACCAACCGGCATCACACCTTTTTCGAGATGCTGGGAAATTTTAGCTTTGGGGATTATTTCAAGAAAGACGCGATTGCTTACGCATGGGAGCTAATCACTTCGCCGAAGTGGTTTGCGATTCCGAATGAGAAACTGTACGTCACGATCTTCAAGGGCGAGAACGGCGTGGAGCGTGACGCGGAGGCGTATGACCTGTGGGCCGGCCAGGGAGTCGCGAAGGATCGCATCTACGAGTTCGGGGCCAAGGACAATTTCTGGCAGATGGGCGACACCGGGCCCTGCGGGCCTTGCAGTGAGATTCACTACGACATGGGCGTGGCCGCCAGCGACCAGGGACACACGAATTGTGAATTCGGGTGCGACTGCGGGCGGTATGTCGAGATCTGGAACCTGGTGTTCATGCAGTTCGATCGGGATACGAGCGGAAAGCTGACGCCGCTGCCGAAGCCGTCGATTGATACGGGTGCGGGGCTGGAGCGAGTGACGTCGGTGCTGCAGGGCGTAATTTCTAATTACGACACGGATTTGTTTAGGCCGCTGATCAGGCGGGCGGCGGAGTTGACGGGGTACGGCAAAATTACCGACTTTCTGATGGAGGTGGCGCATGAGGTGCAGAACCGATCGTCTGCTGCTTCATTGCGTGTAATTGCCGACCACGCCCGCGCCGCGACGTTTCTCATTTCTGATGGGGTCGTTCCATCCAATGAAGGGCGTGGATATGTGTTGCGGAAAATCATCCGCCGGGCCATCACCCATGGCCGATTGCTTGGCCAGAACAAACCGTTCTTGAACCAAATGGCTTTCTCAGTGCGCGACCTGATGCAGGACGCATATCCCGAGTTGATTGAGAGTGCAGAGCGTGTATCGAAGGCGATCCTTGCGGAGGAATTAAGGTTTGCTCACACAATTAGCGAAGGACTGGCGCACTGGAGGGAGGGCCTCGCGGGATTGAGCCGCTTACAAGATGGAATTATGGTGCGTCTCATGAACAGTCCAGACGTAAAACAACCTAAGGATGGGATCTGGACTTTAGACGATGTGCGAGCGTTCAACAGAGACGGGATGCAACTAATCTATCCAGGAGCTGACGCTTTCAAGCTCTACGATACGTATGGTCTTCCCAAAGACTTCATCGAAGATTACTGCCGTGACTTAGGAGTTACGCTTGACGTCGAGGGTTTTGATCGCGCCATGGCCGAGCAGCGCGACCGTGCCCGCGCCTCCTGGAAAGGCGCGGCCAAGCAGACAGCAAGCCCCGAATATCAAAAGCTGCCAACTTCGGTCTTCGAAGGCTATCGCCAGACGCGTTCCGAAGGCTGCGAGGTGCTGGCTCTACTCAAAGGCGGGCAGGGTGTGAAGGAACTAAGACCCGGCGAGGAAGGCGAGGTGATCCTCGATCACACGCCCTTCTACGCTGAAGCGGGAGGTCAGGTCGGAGACCGTGGGTGGCTCTACTCCGACGATCACAACACGGTGGTCGCCGAGGTCACAGGAGTGTATTACCCCATCCAGGGCGTACGCGCCCACAAGGTCACCGCCAAGCAGGCCATCCGCGTCGGCGATAAGGTCGACGCAGTTGTCGACACCGGCATCCGCGAGGCCACCATGCGCAACCACACCGCTACGCACCTTCTCCAGGCGGGTCTGCGCGAGGTGCTGGGCAAGCACGTGAAGCAGGCCGGGTCGCTCGTGGCGCCGAATCATTTGCGGTTCGACTTCTCTCACTTCACTGCCGTAGAGGACGAGGAACTGCAGGACATCGAAGACCTCATCAACCAAGAAGTTTTGCGCAACGAGCGGGTCGAGGTCATCGAGAATGTGCCGATCGATGTGGCCATCAACGAGTATCACGCGATGGCGCTGTTCGGCGAAAAGTATGGCGACACGGTGCGGGTCATCCGGATTGGCGACTTCTCGACCGAACTGTGCGGCGGCACCCATACTGCGGCCACGGGCGAGATCGGGTTGATCAAGATTCTGAAGGAGGGCAGCGTGTCGTCGGGCGTGCGGCGGGTGGAGGCGGTCACGGGCGAAGGCTCGCTGCAGCACTTCCGCAAAGATCACCAACTGGAAAATATTGTCTCCGCGCTGGCTGGTCACGCCGAGACCGAGAGCCCCGCGGCAGCCCTGAAGTTGGAACTAGACAAGAGAGATGCCGAGATCAAACGGCTGGCACGCGAAGTCGACCAGTTGCGCATGAAGTCCGCGTCATCTTCGGTCGCGTCCGCCGACCAGAAGGTCAAGGAAGTGAAGGGCGTGAAAGTGCTCGCGCACCGCGTCGACAACCTGGAGCGGCCGCAGATGCGAACTCTGCTGGACCAACTGCGCGACAAAGTTGGCTCCGGCGTGGTGGTGCTCGGATCGGCGACGGACGGGAAAGTCGCGCTGATTGCGGGCGTGACCAAGGACCTCACCAGCCGCATTCAGGCCGGAAAGGTCATTGGGCAGGTGGCGCAGAAGGTGGGTGGCAAGGGCGGCGGGCGTCCCGACATGGCCGAGGCCGGCGGGGACAAGCCCGAGGCTCTGGACGCCGCTTTGGACGAGGTGTACAAGGTCGTGGAGGGCATGCTGGGGTAATGGGGCTGGGCCCTTGGCCCTCGGTATCCGGTAGTGGGGTAAGCCGACGACCAACGACTAACGACCGACGACTGGTTTCCCATGGACGAACGCGTCTCTTTCATCACGCATCGGGGCAAGGCGATCATGCTGATCGACTTCAGCGGCTGCGAGGCCAAGGAAATTCTTCTGCTGCTGGAGGAGATCCAGCGCACTGTGGCACGGCATGAACGCGGCACGCTTCTTACTCTGGCGGACATGACCGGGGCGCACATCGACCGCGCGGTCGCGACCCGCATGAAGGAAGTGCTGGTGCTGGATCGTCCGTTTGTGAAGCGGTCGGCGTGGGTGGGTGTGGAGAGCCTGCCACACGTGTACTATGAAAACTTCAAGAGTTTTTCGCAGCGCGAGTTCCCGCCCTTCAAGACTCGCGAAGAAGCCATGGATTGGTTAGTGAGCTAGCTCTGAGCTTCGAGCTATGAGCTTTGAGCTTTGAGCCGTCAGTTACCAGGAACTGGCTGTTATCTTCCGATACCCTTCATATTTACGAGCGCAACTCGCCTACTTGGACTTTTGGGCAGCGGAATCTCTCGACAGGATCGATTGCATGATGGCGGCACAGCCGCCGACGATGATCGTGGTCGCGAGCACGGGTTGGGCGGGCCAAATTCGCTGGGCGAAACCGAAGTTGTAGAGCACGACTGATCCGACGATCGAAAGGCCCAGGACGATCAAGAAGGTGCGCATAGTTGAGAGTACGATTATAACGCCCGGATAGTTCCACAACAAAATCAACCGACTCGACGAAAGCGGATTCCTCCTGCCTGGCTGGCGCTCACGCGTCGGAATGACAATACGAAAAATTGGACGCGGACAAAAGTGTCCGCGCCACACTTCCCCAACGTCAGCTTCGCCATTTTAGTGTGACCGGACCCGGAATCGGGTGGCGGAAGGCCGCGCCGTTACGGCGTGAGTCGAGCCAGGCCTGTTTGAGCTGGAAGTACCATTTGGCAGGGCGGTCGGCGTCGTCGATAAGCATCAGGTGCGGGTTGTGCTTCAAGCCTTCGGACTGTTCTTCCATCGTCTGGCGGTCCTGCTCCACGAACTTCGCAAACACAAACTTCAGCAGATCAGCGCCAAAGAGGAGCCAGCGGAACAGGTTCCAGGCGGCCACCACGTCGATACGGCACTGGCTGCGCGTGATGGGCGTGACCGTGGTCAGGCTCGAAAACCAGTACTTCCCTGCCCGGATCGTCTCCCAGCGCCGGTTGGGCAGGGTGAAGTCGATGGTGGTCGTGATGGCATCGGCGTCGGCGTAGAGCTTCAGCAGCTTGTAAGGCGCACTGTTAGAGCTGGGCGTGTGTGCGCTCATGCGGAAGCCGTGCTCGATGGGCTCGAAGGCTTTCTGCTTTTCATGGATGGAGTCGCGACTGCGCCACCACCACGCCTGATGCACAAACGGACCGTGCGCCGGGTCCATCAGTCCGATGATCCCGTGGTCTACGCTGCAGGGCAGGTCCGAGGTCAGGTAAGCCAGGTTGTATTTCGCGCTGAAGGTGGGCACGCGTGGCGTGGCCTCGGGTGGATCATCGCGCTTGGTAAAGCCAGCCCCGGCGGGGCCGAGTTCCGGTATGAACACCCAGACGAAATCATCGTGCTCCTCGCAGGCGTAGCTGCCAGCGTAGATGCGATCGACTTTGAATTTCTGGTCGGCAGTCAGTGACGGAATGAGCTGGCACTGGCCGCTGTGCGCGTCGAAGCGCCACCCGTGATAACTGCATTCGATCTGGTTCGCATCGAAGTGCCCGCAGGAAAGCGGCATTCCGCGGTGCGGGCAGGCGTCCTGTAAGGCGAAAGGACGGCCCTGCGGGTCACGCCCGAGAACGAGCGGGATTTCGAGCAGCATGGCTTTTTCGAGCCGGTTGCGGCGGACGCGATCTCCAGGCAAGGCCCGGTACCAGAAGCCGGGGAGCATCAGCGAGTCAGGAGTTTGGCGTTGCGGGGAATCGTCGAACATGGGGACGAGGCGAGGGTACTACAGGGCGAGCCGCCGCGCCACCTCGCGACCTGCGCTGACCAGGCTAGATTTAGGCCTATTTTCAGTAACTTACGGCGATTACTTCGGTGGTTCTATGGACCTCTGTTAGATTGCTCCCGCCTCCTAACCACCCTATAATCAGCCTACTCTGGTAGAAGTTCTCCGTCAGGTTCCGGGTAGATAACTGCGAGGACTTCGTGTCTTCGCTGCGAGGACAAGACCCGGATATGCGAAAGCACCTGCAAATCGCACTGATGCCCATACTCGCGGCCTCTCTTTCTCTCACCACGCCCCATGCGCAGGCGGCATCGGGGTCTGAGGGTTCTACCACGCATCTGGTTGCCACCACTGACGAAAACGGGCGCACGATCTACACCAATGAATACGCGGAGATCAGCCCCGAGAAAGGTGCGGCGAATCGGCAGGCGGCGCCGCCCCAGCCGGGGCAGCCAAACGGGTTGGCCTATTGGAGCGCGAAAGAAGGCCGGTGGAAGCCGGTGCCTTCGGCCAAGATGGGCCGCGCACGGTCGGCGGCCGCGGAAGTAAACCAATACCTGAATTCCGAGGAAGGCCGGCAGACGGCCAGTTTCCTGCGCAGCAACCGGTCATTCAGCCCGCAGGATGTGGACGCGGCCATTGAGCAGGCCGCGGCCCGGCACAACGTCGATCCGAACCTGGTGCGCTCAGTCATCAAAGTGGAATCGAATTTCAACCCAAACGCAGTCTCCCGTAAGGGCGCAATGGGATTGATGCAGTTGATGCCGAGCACCGCGCGCTCCCTGCACGTGAAGAACCCGTTTGACCCCGAGCAGAACGTCGACGCGGGTGTGCGCCACCTGAAGCACCTGCTCGAAAGCTACGGCGGCAATGTGAAGCTCAGCCTCGCCGCCTACAACGCGGGATCGGGTGCGGTGGCGCGCAGTTCAGGGATTCCGCACTACTCTGAGACCCAGAATTACGTGCGGCGGATCACGGACCTCTACTACGGAGGCTCCGACCCCGGCTCTCATGTCGTTGGCAATGTGGTTCACGATCCCGTTCGCGTGCAACGAGATGCGCGGGGCGTGCTTTATATCAGCAACACTGACTAGCGGTTTGGCATCTGTTTAGTGGTATCGGCCCTAGGTTCTTGGATGTCTCTCAGGTAGCAGTTTCGGACAACCCGTTTTACGAACCGCGGTAACGGCTGCAGCCTTGACGACCCTAACTCGAACGCAGCGCAAGGTGCTACTGGCGACAGCATGGACGGTAATCCTGCTGGCGCTGCCGGGACACGCCCGTGTCCGGCACAACGACGCGTGGGCCCGCACGGCATTTACTAAAGCTGAGCAGATGCGCGAAGCGCTGAACGGGCGTCCCGCACCCGACCGTTCGCGGCATGACTACCAGCGCGTGATTGACGCCTACCGCCGCGTGTACTTCGGCTCTCCTGCCTCCTCCAAGTCTGACGCCAGCGTGGTGGCCGTCGCCGAGCTGCAGGTGGAAATGGGGCGGCGGTTCGACGACAACAAGATCTTGCAGTCGGCAGTGAAGCAATACGAATTCCTCCGCCGGGAGTACCCGGGCAGCAAGTACCGCTTCGACGCGCTGTTCACCATCGGCGAAATCTACAAGGACGATCTGGACGATCCGGAAGAAGCGCAGGCCACCTTCGAGGAGTTTCTGCATCGCTATCCGCGGAACCGGCTAGCCGAAGACTCGCGCCAGGCGATTGCCGACCTGAAGCAGGACGCCGCCAGCCCGCCAAAGGAAGCCGCGCTGCGCGAGGCCGAGAAATACCAGCGGGCGGCGGACATCGCGAGCAAACCGGCGAAGACTGCAGAGGAGACGAGCGCAGACACGAAGAACGACGAAGCGGATGCCACCGACGATGCCGATCACGCCAAACAGGCCGACACGAGTGCCCTGCCGCGCGTGACCAGCATCCGGCACTGGTCGACTCCCGACTACACCCGGGTCGCCATCGACGTAGAACAGAGCGTGAAGTTCAACTCGCAGCGCCTCGACCATCCCGACCGGATCTTCTTCGATCTCTACAACACCAAGCTGGCCTCGACACTGGTAGGCAAGAGCTTTGATGTGGACGATGGCTTCCTGCAGAAGATTCGCGTGGCCCAGTTCAAGCCGGGCAAGACCCGAGTGGTGCTCGAGGTGGACGATCTTTCCGACTACGACGCGTTTCTACTGCCCAACCCTTCGCGGCTGATCATCGACATTCACGGCAAGCAATCGGCCAAGGCGAAGCCGGGCAGAAGCGTACGAGAAGTTGCGGAGACGAAGATCGACTCGCCCGACGACGTGAAAGACGAAGGTGCCGGCAAGACGGAAGGTACGAAGCCCATCGCCAAAACCGAGCAGGTGGCCCCGCCCCCGACGAGCGATACGGCGGAAGCTCGCGAACCGGTTGAAGAAGCCAAGCTCGAAAACACCAAGCCCACGGTGCGAACCGTGACCATCGGCAAAACGCCGGTCAAGAAGATCATTGAAGCAGGCGACGACGACCCGGCCCCGACCAAGAAATCAGTCGCGCGCTCGGTGGAGGATCTGCGGCCCGATTTGCCCCCGGCGACCTCCTCAACCGTGGCCACCGACGACAGCAGCGCGATGGCGGAGGATTCGGCTCCGAAGAAGAAATCCGTAGCTTCCCACGGGAAGGGCAAGCGCAAGAACGCCGGCAGCACCGCCGACATTGCAGCGGACATCGATGCGCGCGAGGCTCGTCCCACGGCGGCCGGAGATCGTTCGCTGATCCGGGCGCTAGGCTTGAAGATCGGCAAGATCGTGATCGATCCCGGCCATGGCGGCCACGACACCGGCACCATCGGTCCGGATGGGCTCGAGGAAAAAGACCTGGTGGTGGATGTCGGCCGTCGCCTCGGCAAGTTGCTCGAGACTCGCATGGGGGCCGAGGTGGTCTATACCCGCAAGGACGACACATTCATCCCGCTCGAAACTCGCACCGCGATCGCCAACCGGGAGCGGGCTGACTTGTTCGTTTCCATCCACGCCAACTCAAGCCACGACTCGAGCGCGCGGGGAATTGAGACCTACTACCTGAACTTCACCTCGTCGCCGGACGCGCTGGAAGTCGCGGCCCGCGAGAACGCTGTCTCAGAAAAATCAATCTACGAACTCGGCGACCTGGTGAAGAAGATCGCGCTGAAGGAAAAGATTGAAGAGTCGCACGAATTCGCCACCAACGTGCAGCAGGCCTTGCACAGCGGGCTGGCGATGAAGGGCTCCGGCATCCGTGACCGGGGCGTGAAGAAGGCGCCTTTCATCGTGCTGATCGGCGCGAATATGCCCTCGATTCTGGCGGAGATTTCCTTTGTCAGCAATCCCACCGACGAACGTAAGCTGCAGACCCCGGAATACCGGCAGCGCATCGCAGAGTCGCTCTATCGGGGCATCGCCAAGTACGCGAGCGGCCTGAGCGGGGTGAAGGTGGCCAGCCGGGTGGCGAAGAATGAGGGGCAGTGACGGGTTGTTCCAAATTCCCACGTTGCCAGGTAAAGGTTTCCAACTCACCTCCTCAGGGCCGTCGCACTCCCTGGAAACTTTCGCGCCCCACCTGTAGTCTAATAAGTCGTAGAGGTGCCTTTGCGACGCTCTCCCGTTCCTACCATGCTTTCTCGGGTTCTCGCGCTCATGCTGTTTCTGGCAGCGACGGCCTTCGCCGCCGACCCTGCGGCCCCCGTCAAGACCGCCCCGGTGCCTATCCTGCCCGCAGAATTTGGCGGATGGCAGATTAAAGGGTCCACCCAGATCAGCCCTGACCCTGCGACCGCCGATCCGACCAATCCCGCGATCCTAAAAGAGTACGGCTTCACCGATTTCGCCGCAGGCGCCTACACGCGCGACGACGGCCGCAAGCTCACTCTGCGTGCCGCCCGCTTCGCCGACGCCAGCGGGGCCTATGGCGCGTTCACCTTCTACAAGCAGCCCGAGATGCTGAACGAAAAAATCGGCGACCAGGGTTCGTCGCTGAACAACCGCGTGCTGTTTTATCGCGGAAACGTCCTGGTGGACGCGCTGTTCGATAAGCTCAGCGTAATGTCTGCCGCGGAGCTGCGCGAGCTGGCGAGCGACCTCCCCCTGCCGCAAGGCGGGGCACGCAATCTTCCCTCCCTCCCCACCTACTTGCCCAAGCAGGCCTACGTCAAGAACACGGCCAAGTACATTACGGGTCCGGCTACGCTGGACAAGATCGGCTCGCCCGTCTCGGCCCAACTCGCGGATTTCGCCGCCGGCGCGGAA
>Ga0075030_100006408_pt1 | contig 10520 bp, 11 predicted proteins | sample LitLauG_LLR_2012_FD_71393 | JGI IMG/M metagenome (GOLD analysis project Ga0075030, IMG submission 71393) | Freshwater sediment microbial communities from Pennsylvania, USA - Little Laurel Run_MetaG_LLR_2012 | ecosystem: Environmental > Aquatic > Freshwater > Creek > Sediment | place: USA...
GTTCTACAACGGGATCCTCGATGGCCACGCACACGGCGTTTTTCACGGCCGGATCATCGTGCACAAAGATGCGCAGAAAACCGACGCCAAGCAGACCAACCGCAACCTGCTGCTTTCCGACGACGCGCAAATCGACACCAAGCCGCAACTGGAGATCTACGCCGACGACGTGAAGTGCACGCACGGAGCCACCATCGGCCAGATCGAAGGGGACGCCCTGTTCTACCTGCGCTCTCGCGGTATCGACGAAGTGTCTGCGCGCAAGCTCCTGCTCTTCGCCTTCGCCAGCGAGTGCCTCGACCGCATGAAGCAGGGACCCGTCCGGAAGCATGTGGAAGGGCTGATCAACCGCTGTCTGTTCCAGATGGCCAACTCTGCGCCTAGTGCTTCGGGAGGGAACGCTCCTGAGGGCGGCCGTAGAAATTGGGAGGAAATTGCATGACCACCGCCGCCAAGAGAGTGCCCAGAGAGTTCCGATCACCGCTGCTACGCGACTCCGGTGTGGAGTTTGACGTGGACAAGGTCCGCAGTGACTTCCCCATACTCCGGCAAAGGGTGCACGACCGAGCGCTGGTCTACCTGGACAATGCCGCCACGTCCCAGAAGCCGCAGATGGTCATTGATGCGATCGGTCGGTACTACGAGCGAGACAACGCCAACATCCACCGTGGCGTGCATTTCCTTTCGGAACACGCGACAGAAGAGTACGAAGCGGCGCGGAGGGCGGTGCAGGGATTCCTCAACGCCGCCGATGTGAGCGAGATCATCTTTGTTCGCGGCGCCACGGAAGCCATCAACCTCGTGGCGCAGACCTACGGCCGCACCAACGTTCATGCCGGCGACGAAGTGCTCATCACCGCCATGGAGCACCACTCCAACATCGTCCCCTGGCAGATCCTGTGCGATGAAAAGGGAGCAAGGCTGCGGGTTGCACCAATCAGTGACAGCGGCGAGCTGCTGCTTGAAGAGTTTGAGAACCTGCTGGGACCGCGAACCAAAATCGTCGCCGTAACCCACGTCTCCAACGCGCTCGGCACGATCAATCCCGTCCAGCGCGTTATCGAAATGGCACATCGCAGGAATATCCCGGTTCTGGTCGATGGCGCCCAAGCCGTGCCCCATCTCAAAGTGGACGTCCAGGCCCTGGATTGTGACTTCTACGTTTTCTCCGGTCACAAGCTGTATGGTCCGACCGGCGTTGGCGTTCTCTATGGCAAGTCCGCTCTATTGGATGCCATGCCTCCCTACCAAGGCGGCGGCGACATGATCAGTTCAGTGACCTTCGAGAAGACGATCTACAACAAGCTTCCTTACAAATTTGAAGCCGGCACGCCCCATGTGGCGGGTGCCATCGGCCTGGGTGCAGCCATCGAGTACGTGAATGGCCTCGGGATGGACAACATAGCTGCCCAGGAGCACGAGTTGCTGGCCTATGCCACTGAAACCGTTTCACTAATCCCCGGCATTCGTCTGATTGGCAGCGCAAAAGAAAAGACTGGCGTTCTCTCGTTCCTGCTGGACAGTATTCACCCGCACGACATCGGGACCATCCTCGACCAGGAGGGGATTGCTATCCGAACAGGGCATCACTGCGCCCAGCCCGTGATGCAGCGCTTCGGCATCGCGGGCACGGCGCGTGCTTCGTTCGCTCTCTACAACACCAGAGAAGAAGTGGACGCTCTGGTCGAGGGCATCCAGAAGGTACGGGAGGTGTTCGCCTGATGCCTGACCTACGCGAGCTTTACCAGGAAGTGATCCTGGAGCACAGCAAGGCGCCTCGCAACTATCGCGAACTGGCGACGGCGAACCACATGGCGGAAGGATATAACCCGCTCTGCGGTGACCATTTCACCGTCTACCTGGACTTGGAGGGTGACTCGATTCGCGAGATCAGCTTTCAGGGCTCGGGGTGTGCGATTTCTAAGGCGTCAGCATCCCTGATGACGCAAAGCGTGAAGGGTAAGACCAAGGCGGAAGCGGCAAGACTCTTCGATCAGTTCCACAAGTTGGTGACGGGCCAATCGCCGGCGAACGGAGACCGAACTGAACTGGGCAAGCTGGCCGTTTTCTCCGGCGTCTCCGAGTTTCCTGTGCGGGTCAAGTGCGCCACCCTTGCCTGGCACACGTTGCACGCTTCGCTGGAAGGGAAACAGGGCACTGTGTCGACAGAATAGCCCGCCCACACAGAGTACGGAGAAAGAACAGCTACGAGGGGAGTTCCATATGGGTGCGAGTGAACCGATCACGCTGAGTCGGGCTTGTGAAGTCATCGAGATCCCCAGTGGGATTCGCGGCACCCTCCCGGCCGGTGCCGTCGTAAGGATCCTGCAGTCCTTGGGCAACGGCTACACGGTGGCTACCGATCGCGGCTACATGTACCGTGTCGATGCCAAGGATACGGATGCCCTGGGGCTTTCCAACCCGGCGACCGCACAAGCACCTATGGTCCCCGAAGGGAATTTCAGCGATGAGATGGTCTGGGGTCAGTTGAAGACCGTGTACGACCCGGAGATTCCGGTCAACATCGTGGATCTGGGTCTGGTTTACTCGTGCGTGATTGCGCCCCTGGAGCAAGGCGGGAACAGGATTCATATCAGAATGTCCATGACTGCTCCCGGTTGCGGCATGGGCAACGTGCTCAAGGCCGATGTGGAGAGCAAGCTCTCACGGTTGCCCAGTGTCAAGGAAGTTCATGTTGAAGTCGTGTTCGATCCGCAATGGCATCCCGGCCTCATGTCGGATGCGGCCAAGCTCCAGCTTGGCTTCGACCTGGATTACGGCGCGACACAAACCTCGCCACCGACCTATGGAGAAAGAAAGTGATCGTCCACAATTGGCCGAGAAGACCCTGGATTCCGGCACAGGGCCAGAAACATTCGCCCACGACGCCCGCGGCGTCGCAGTCTGCGCTCACCTAAGCTGCTGGGCGTTCTGGTCTAGGGCGAGCGTAATTCACGTCCAGGGTACGATCTCTTAAAATGCTCCCATTCAGAGCTCGGATTGCTTTCTCGGCCGCAACGTCGTTCGTCATCTCCACGAATGCAAACCCGCGCGGCAGCCCGGTATCGCGATCCACGATGATATGAACGTGCCCCACCTGTCCGTAGGCTTCGAACAGCCGCCGAAGCTCCTCGGGGGTCACCTCAGAACCCAGGTTTCCAACAAAGAGGTTTTTCACGACGTTTCCCCTATCGGTACCTGCTTAATTGTGGGCTGTTCTCGGGCGATTGGGCAAGAGGGTGAAGATGAGAGACCAGCGAGGCCCGGGTCCCGTTTCTCACCGCCCTACTCGCACTCGCTACTGCCATCTGTACATGTCCTCTTTCTTTTTCCGGATCCGAAGCGGCGGTCAAACTAGGAGGGCGGTATGCCGCCACCACGCCTTCTTCTGCGCTTCTTGTAAGAGACCGTTCTCGAAGACCCTGACTCCTACCGAGTGTCAGGATGGCAAGATCGTATGGCCGCGCTCTACCCAGGTCACGAAGACAGCACTACTTTGTAGCCTCCTTGCCACCGGATGAGCAACACGCCGTGTCCGGTTTGTATTCCGGTTCGGGAGTCGATGCGAAACCGGCCGTACAACGTATCGCAGTCCAGGTCAGACGCGGTGCTTCGTAGCTTCTCGTCATCCACGGAACCGGCCCTCCGAATGCATTCCGTCAAAACCAATCCGGTAGCAAAGCTTCCGGCCGCGATGTAATTGGGCGCATGGCCAAACTGCTTTTGAAAACTATCCAGAAACCAATCCGAAGCCGGGCCCGTGACGTTCGGGAAGGTCACACCCGGTTCCCACTGGCTAGGTCCGAGGACTCCATCAGCCATTTGCGCGAGTTCAGCCGAAAAATCAGGGAGGCCAGCAGCAACAGACGCCACTATACGAACCGTGGTGGGCCAATGCTGTCGAGTTCGGATGATGCCAAGTTCGTCCGGAAAGGTTACCGCTAGAACGACAACCTCCGGATCGATGTCGAACAGGATCGGAAGAATGGTGCCGTAGTTTTCGAGGGAGAAGTTGATTGGGACAAGCTCGACCGACTGGCCGGTCAGAACAAGCACCGATTCCAGGATCCCACGAGCAACCTGCCATCCGAAGGTTCCGCGGGCTGAATACACGACACAAATTCGATGGAGTGCGGGGTGCTCTTCTGCCAGCCAGTGCGCAAGCGCTCGCAGGTAGTCACTTGCCGGGCTCGCGATGCCCACCAGGTACCGCCGATCATGGCGGAAGATCTCATCGGAAGAGCCGCCATAGTTCCATAGGACTTTCTTGTATTCTTCCGCAGTCTCCACTACCGCCATCGTCAAACTGCTGGAATACGGCCCCAAGAGAATGTCAATCTTGTCCTCTCGCAGAAGCTGGAATACGTTCTTCCGGGCAAAGCTGATCTGACTGCGATCGTCATACCAAATCAGCCGGACAGACCTTTTCTCTCCGTTCCGCACGGCAATGCCGCCTTGAGCATTGATGTAGGACCGCCAGAGGCGAATACCTTGGAGCGCCTGTTGGCCCTGGGGGCGGAACCTGCCGGTCAGGGAAATGGACAGCCCGACCGTAATTTCTGGCCTACCGCACATATGGAAGCGACCTGAGGATACAGAGCGATGTCGTATCCAGGCCACGGTACAACTTTTGTGACAGACGGCGCTACAATCGTGGCATTGGTAGCCCTTTCCCGGGGTTACCCGCTAACGGTCTCTCCTCGAACACGCCAGAGACGCAGGACAAGCTGTCATGAACGTCCTTCTGCTCTCCATGCCGGATTATTTTGAGCACATGCCCCCAGTTGCCATCCGCATGCCCAACGGTGCGCTGACCTCGCTAGCCGGAAATGTCGATTGCCACCACCGAGTGGCTGTGGCGGATCTGATCCTCAGCTATCGTCGGGTGCGTGAGACTCTCACGAGGCTGGTTCGCGAGTTCGATCCCGAAGTTGTTGGGCTCTCCGTGATGACTTTTCAGCGGCGGACCGCCGACCGCATCATCGATCTGGCGCGAGCGCTCAAGCCCGGCTTGAAAATCGCCGTCGGCGGCTACGACCCCAGTCTAGCCCCCGATGCCTACGAGGAAATGGGTGTTGATTACATCGTGCGCGGCGAAGGCGAAGTTGCTTTCCGTCAGCTTTTGCGTGCGCTAGAACGTGGAAGAGGCTTCGAGGACATCTGTGGCCTTTCGTTTCGTGATGGCGATGGTTGGGTCCATAACCATGCGCGGCCCGCGCATCGCCTGGAAGAGGAAGAAATCCGACTACCGAATCGTGCTGCTCGAGTCCTCAAGGGCTACACCCTGCTAGGCCGACAAGTCGATGTGGTTGAGACTTCGCGAGGCTGTACCTACGATTGCAGTTTCTGCTCGATCATCGAGATGCGGGGCCGTAACTTTCACACCTACTCGCTCGAGCGAGTCCTGGACGACATCCGTGACGCCAGCGACCACGGTGCCCGTACCGTCTTTCTGGTCGACGACAACATTACGCTCAACGTGCGTCGGTTCGAAGAGCTCTGCCACGCCATCATCGACGCGCGGTTAGACAAGCTGGACTACTTTGTACAGGCGATGACCTCGGCCATTGCCAGTCATGGGGAAACGCTCGCACCGCTGATGCGGCGGGCGGGCTTTCGCTACGTCTTCCTGGGGATCGAAAACATCCTGGAGGGTGACCTACAGTTCCTGCGCGCCACCGCCAAGAACACGGCACGCGACAACGGGAACAGCGCTGGCAATGCGACGTTAAGGGCCATCGACTGGCTGCACCGAAACAAGATGTATGTAGTCGGAGGACTGATCGTCGGCAATCCCGACGACACTCGTGAATCCATAGAGGCCAACCTCGCCTTCGCCCGCCGCTACGTGGACTGGCCCTACATCCAGCACCCAACTCCCTATCCGCGTACGCCCATGACCCAGGATTTCCGCGCCCGCGGCCTGATCGTGCATGAGCGTCTGGAAGAATACGACGGCACCACCGCCGTGGTGCGCACCGAGCACTTGCCAGCGGAAGAAATCGAGTACGTCCGCTGGAAAGCAGAGCGCTGGATGAAGATTCGTCACATGCCCTCAGCCCTTCGACATGATCCAGGGTTTATCCTCAGGCACGCTGCAGAGATGCTTGCCCATACCTTTCGCGGCTGTACGCTCCGTTCGGTCCTGGGGCTGGAAGACGAAAGAAAATCGTTCGAGCGCTACAAGGCGATACGGCGTCAGGAGCGGGAGTATGTAGAAGCCGCAACGCCTGCGCACCGTCCACCTTGGCTCTGGTCAGGAAAAAACCAGTCGCAACGGCTTACGTCGATACCGAAGGGCCTAGAATCGAGAACAAACCGGAGCGCGCATGGGGCACAAACGGATGAGCGGTGATTTGTCCTTGAAACTCGCGAGCCCATCGTCCTGGAACCCTTGTTCCACACGATGGGCAACAGCCATTTGAAGTCAGATAGTAGCCCGTTATGAGGTAGCCATACCGCTCAATTAGAAGTTGCCGACAGTGTGGACAACGTGTGTTCTCCAAGTCCCCAACCTCGCCGGGCAGATTCCCGGCATATACATGGCGTAGACCTGCCTTCTTGCCAATCTCCGCCGCCCGCATCAAGGTCTGCGCGTTGGTGTTGTCCGGGTCGGTCATTTTGTAGTCTTTGTGAAACGCCGTGGCGTGCCAGGGAATGTCCGGAGACACACTTGCAATGAATTCTGTCAGCCGCTGCAGTTCGTCATCCGAGTCATTGAAGCCGGGAATCACGAGTGTGACAATTTCTAGCCAGAAGTCCATTTGATGCAGCCGGCGAATCGTGTCCAAGATGGGTTGCAACCGCCCGCCAAGTTGGTGATAGTGGCGGTCATCAAAGCTCTTCAGGTCAACTTTGTAGAGGTCAACCCAGGGTCGCAGGTACTCCAGGACCTGTGGGGTGCCGTTGCCGTTGGAGACAAAAGCCGTCAACAGTCCTGCTGCGCGGGCTTCCTTGAAAACTGCCACTGCCCATTCACTGGTTATCAGCGGCTCGTTGTAGGTGCTCAACAGGACCCTAGCGCCTTGATGAAGAGCTTGCTGCACCAGTCGCTTAGGAGTGGCTCCCAACGGAGAACCAACCGCGGTAGGGTCACGGAGGGCTTGGGAGGTTACCCAATTCTGGCAATAGGAACAGTGCAGGTCACAGCCCAGCATTCCGAAGCTGTAGGCTAGTGCCCCAGGATAGGCATGGAAGAAGGGCTTTTTTTCGATAGGGTCGCACTGCACTACACCGGCGTAGCCCCAGGGAACGTACAGGGTTCCGCCGCGGTTGTAGCGAACCTTGCAGACACCAGGTTGGCCCTCCGGGATGGGGCAGCAGTGACCACAGGCGAAACAGCGTACGCGATTCCGGTCAAGTTTCTCGTAGAGTTCGCCTTCGCGGACGTTCTCGTAAACGATATCCCGCAGCGTAGGCATACACCACAGCCAAGTCAGGCGATTTCCAGACCCCATTTTACTCAAAAGTGCAACGGTGAGGCGAGCAGAGCGCGCACTCGCATCGGCTTCCGACGCGATCGCCACCCAATCGCACTCCATCAGTTGCGCATCGGAAACACGCCCGAGACTGACCAACCGCCTGTGTCACTAAGTTGCTACTTCGCACCGAAGAAGGAACGTCCTGCTGTTCCACCACGCTGTCTGCTTCTGTCGCCCGCGCGCGTTTCTAGCTACGTGTTCTAGCTACGTTGCGCTCAGCCGCGACCAGAGCTATGCTCTGTACTTGCGGGCAGGGTGAGGACGGCACAGGGTTTTTGCCGTTTCCTCTGTCTTGGGTCCAACCGAAGCGCAACGGTGTCAGGCTGGCCACGGAACCTCCCCTGCTTGTTCTCTCAAGTCCGCTCAGCTCACAAGGCCCGGGCTCGCTGAGACCGGCGTCCTCGGCTCCACTTGGCAATAGGAGACTCCGCATCGGCTCCCCAAACTGGAGGTGAATCCACAAGAGAACTTCCTTGTGCGGAGGAGTACGATGATTTTGTTTATGTAGCTGGCTTCATCCTACCCAAGCGATAGCGACACCGGGAACCGGAACTCTCGCCACCGACTTCTTACGCTCGACTGGCTCGACTCCGGCGGCTCCTTCTTCACGCAGAAACTCGATGTGATACGCGCTCTCCCGCATTGGACCTACCCTTGGCTCAAGTCGGCGTCGCCCTCGTCTCCTCCAAAGAAGCTCATTGCGTCTTCATCCTCGATATCTTGAGGACGATCTACGGTGTCGACCACTTGGCGCTTCGTACAAACAGCGTCACCGGTACGAATGTTCTCGACAATCTCCTCAAGGTCGCTTGCCACCGGGTCCCAATCGCACCAGACTTCAATTCGATCTTGTAGTACGCCATCGGACCTCCTCCCGTCTGTGCCCTGACTCACGACGGCTACAACTTTTGGCTGTCCGTTCAATTCGACACGCTGCTTTGTTTGCTCTGAAGGAAGCGCGTGCTCTAATCCTATTTGATGTCTGGACTACCGACTCAGATCCCGTGGAGACCTTTTGTCCGCGTGCTCCGCAAGCTCGGCTATCGTGCGCAGAAGCGGAAGGCAGGTTCTAGAATATTGTTCTCGAGCCCGAGCCGCGACACTCGACTTGTTTCGTTACGGGAGACATCCCGGACAAAACATGCGCCCACGAATGTTGCACGAGTACCTTCGAAGGCTTCTCCTCACCCCAGATGAGTTCATGCAGCTATTGGAAGACTGCTAAATCGGACGCGCAAACGACAGCTCGTGGCCGTCTGGATCGCACATATGGAAATACCGTTCGCCCCAGCAGGCATCGCGTGGACTCTCCGGATGAAGTCCCTTTTCCTTGAAGTACGCCCAAAACCCATCAACGTCGGAAACGTGGAAGATCAGCCGCCCCCATTGGGTCGCGGGGTTGCCGTGTTCCAGATTGAGAATGGGGTCCTTTCCGTCTTTCGCGCGGAGAGAGGAAAAATAACCACTTTCGTCCCCGTAGATGACCTCCATGCCGAGCAGATCCCTATAGAACCGCACAGAGGCAGGCATACTGGCCACCAGAAAGGTGACTGCGGAAATCTTTTGGACATTCACGTTCACCTCCCGGCACCACCCGCTGCGCCACTATAGCTGTATAAACATGCGGCGCCTACTTCGCTGCGTTGTGCTTGGCGTGCTCTTCTGAGGTGAACTTGCCACCCTGGACGTAGCTCGCGTTTAGTTCCGTGTACTGCTTCCACTTCTCCGGCAGGTCGTCCAGCGCGAAAATCGCGGACACCGGTCAGACTGGGACACAGGCGCCGCAATCGATGCATTCCACCGGATCAATGTAGAGCTGGGGAACACTGTCGAATGTGGGGCGACCGTCGTCATACGTCGTGTTCTTCTTGGGGTGGATGCAATCTACGGGGCAGGCATCGACGCAGGCGGTGTCTTTTGTCCCGATGCAAGGTTCGGCAATAACGAAGGCCATGGAACACCTCCGCCTTATGTGAGCCTACAGTACCCCCAAGGGGAGAGGAGGTTCAAGCGGGCGGCATCGCTTTTGGCCTCCGCTCTGGATGCGGGCGGTTGAACCGCCGACACGAAGACGTTCGGGCTAGCCCACTCGGCATCTACTACGGGTCGATCCGCTCGGCAGGCTCCTGTAGAAATGGGCTCTTCTGTATATGTCGTGAGTGCGCCGAGATGTGCACGTAGGGAAAGCCCAGGAGTTGTTTTGCGGAGATTTCCGTTATTTCCAAGCAATTAAATTTCGACGGTTCCGCTTTCGCCAGCACTCGCTCCATTGCTCTCCGTACGGTTCTCTCTCCCCAATAACCCAAGGCGGTCGCCTGAATGCTGGCAGCCAGAAAAAAGAAATTCCAGTCAGCTCGTCGGATGTCTCGATCAACGGCGTCGGCGTCGGAATTCTTGATGATTTCCCAGCCATGTGAATATGGTTCCGTTTCTACTCGCAAGGATTGGGGAATGATGGTGCCCGCCTTCATCATGATAGTTCCCGTTTTTATGGTGCCTGACAATCGAGTCTCCCCTTATGTCGAAGATCCGGCGGCCAATGAAAAGAGCGCAGTAAGAGAAAAAGCCTCGCCCTGCGACGAGGCTTCCGTAGTTTTCGCGCTAATCCGATTAGACGTTGAACGACGACCCGCAGCCGCAGGTGCTCTTCACGTTCGGGTTCTCGAACTTGAAGCCGGCACCCTCCAGGGTCTCGACGTAATCCACGCGGCAGCCGTTCAAGTACATGATCGAAGTAGCGTCCACGAACACTTTAAGGCCGTCCAGATCGAACACTTTGTCCATCATGCCCGCGCTGGTGTCGAACTGCAGGGAGTAGGAGAAACCCGAGCATCCGCCTCCCACGACCCCCACGCGCAGGCCAGCCGGGGCGGGATTCTGTTGCGCCATGATTCCCTTTACCTCGGCAATGGCGTTTGGGGTCAGGCTAATGGGTGTCGCCTTTACTTCCTGTGGGTTCGGAGTCGTCGGGGTAGTCGTTGCGGTCGACATAACGTGTCTCCTGTGCGCCGGTTAAACCGGCGAGGTGTAGTGAATGAA
>Ga0075030_100006410_pt1 | contig 10520 bp, 6 predicted proteins | sample LitLauG_LLR_2012_FD_71393 | JGI IMG/M metagenome (GOLD analysis project Ga0075030, IMG submission 71393) | Freshwater sediment microbial communities from Pennsylvania, USA - Little Laurel Run_MetaG_LLR_2012 | ecosystem: Environmental > Aquatic > Freshwater > Creek > Sediment | place: USA...
GTGGAACTCCTCTGAACTCTTCCTGGCCGGGGAGGAAAGGGAAGATAAACGATGAGCGCCGGGACCGCAAGCCGTGTCCGCCAGATGAACTCGGCAAGCTCTGATCCGGAGCTCGTGGCTCAGTGCCTGAGCGGCAGCGAGGCCGCGTGGGCCGCCTTGATCGCGAAGTACAGGAAGTTGATTTATTCCATCCCCATCCGGAGCGGCTTCGCGCAGGAGGAAGCCGCGGACATATTTCAATCGGTTTGCCTCGATCTGTTTTGCCGCCTCTCTTCTCTCCGCGACCCGCAGGCGCTGGCTGGCTGGCTCATCGAAGTGACCCGCAACAAGTGTTTCCACTGGCATCGTGACAACGCGCGCTACCAAGGGAACGACAGCGATCCTGAGGAGCCTTCCAATCCGTCCCAGGAGGTCCTTGAACAAATCTTGTGCGAAGTCGACCGAGACCAGCGCGTCCGCACCGCCGTGTGTGAGCTGAATCCGCGCTGCCGGATTCTGGTGGAGAAGCTGTTTTTCGAACTGCCCGCCCGGCCCTATCGCGAAGTGGCCCGCGAGCTTGGCCTGGCCGTCGGCTCTGTAGGAATGATCCGGAGCCGCTGCCTGGAACACCTGCGCGATCGATTGGAAGAACTTGGCGTATGTTGACAGCGTTCGCCGCAACGCCCTCCGACAACGATGCCACCCTTCGCGACGAACTGAGCGGGGCCGTAGCGATTCTTTCTACTCACAGCGGGCGCACGAAATTCCTCGCGGGACGGCCAGAACTGGTCGACCTCGGGGTGGTGAATGTTCTGTCGGAGTGGGTGCCCAAGCTCATTCGGACGGATTCGGCCAAAGCTCACGTGATCGCCGATTTCACTCACCTGCTCGCGCGGAGGCTGGCGCGTCCCGAAGGAATGGCCCTCGCCCTTCGCGCCAAGGGCAATCTGTTTCACGTGGCCGGGAAGAATCGCGCGGCGGTGAAGTGTCACACCCGGGCCCGCGTGCTTTTCACCAAGACCAAGAATCGGACACAGATCGCCCGCACGCTGAGCGCATCGATTCAGCCACTGATCATGCTGGGAGAATACGACCGGGCGTACGGCGTCGCCGAAGAGGCGCGGGCCATCTTCCGCGAGCAGGGCAACGATTGGCGATTAGCCCGGGTGGAGCTGAACGCCGGCAATATCTTCGACCGCCAGGATCGCTTCAGCGAGGCGCTGGAGTGCTACGAACGGGCCTACCGCGAGCTGTGGCTGCATCGTGACCAGGATCCTGACGCTATTGCTGTGGTCCTGCATAACATCGCCGGCTGTCTTGTTTGTCTAAATAATTTCGAGCGGGCTATCGATACATATCGACAAACCCGCGAATTCGCAACGCTGCATGATATGACGGCGCTGGTAGCCCAAGCCGATTACAACATGGCATGGCTCTACTACCTGCGCGGAGAATACAGCCGCTCCATTTCGCTTCTACGCGTCGTACGCGATGCGTGTGAAAAGAACGGAGACCAGCACCATTTCGCCCTCTGCCACCTGGATCTGTCAGAGATCTATCTCGAACTGAACATGGGGCCTGAAGCCGAAGAGACAGCAACGGTCGCCAAGACCGCGTTTCGTCGCGTCGGAATGCGCTATGAGGAAGGCAAAGCGACCGCGAACTTGTCGATCGCCTTAAGCCAGCAGGGCAATCTGACGGACGCCCTCATTCACTTTGAGGACGCCCGCCTCCTATTTCGCAGCGAGCAAAATCGGGTATGGGGTTCATTGTTGGATCTCTACCAGGCCATCGCGCTCTACCGGCACGAGCGCGACCCGGAAGCGCGACTGCTGGCCCTTTCGGCGCTGAGCTTTTTCCGGAAGAGCGAGCATACGAATAAAGCAGTTCTATGCCATCTTCTTTTGTCCCGTTTGTCCTTCCGGGCAAATGCACTCCGCTCTGCGTTGCGTCATTGTTACCGGGCCTTAATCCTTCTGAGAAAGATCGAGTCTCCAGCGCTGGCTTGCCAGGCGCACGGGCTCACGGCACAGGTGCAAAAGTTGCTCGGACACTCTGATCGGGCAATGGAGCATTTCCAACGCGCAAAAGAATACCTGGAACAACTGCGGGGCGGCATTGGCAACGACGAACTCAAGATTTCGTTCATGCGCGACCGGGTAGAAATCTACGAAGGATTGGTGGACCTTTGCCTGGCCCGTGGCCAAAGCAACTTCCGCGAGGCGCTCGGATATATTGAGCAGGCAAAATCGCGCAGCCTGTTTGATCTGGTTACCGCACAACAAACATCTGCTCCATCAGTGGAGAGCGATCAGAGCCCTGCTGCTCGCCGAATCCGCGAACTCCGCCTCGAACTCAACTGGTACCAGCACCGCGCTGAGATCGAACAACTGAGCACGCGCGACCACACCAGTCCGCACCTGGCGCAATTGCGTGCGGAGAGCCGTAAGCGGGAGCGGGACATGTTGCGCCTTGTCCGCGAATATTCGTCCACGGGCGGCGCCGACTCAACGCAGGCGTCACATTCGATCGGGCACCTGAGTGTCGAGCAGATTCAGCAAGGACTGCACGCCGACGCCACTATCGTCGAGTACTTCCAAGTAGGCGATGATTTGATCGTTGCGCTCCTCAGTCGCGATCGCCTCGAAGTGTTTCCTCTCGGGAGAATGTCGGCCTGCCGGGAGTTATTGGATCGCTTGCGCTTCCAGATCGCCAAGCCCCGGTTAGGCGCTGAATATGTGGCTGCATTCGAAACAACTCTCTTGCAGGCTATCAACGATTGCCTCCATGGGTTGTATGTGGAGCTTCTCGCGCCCATTCGCTCTTCCCTGCAGAGCTCGCATCTCATCTTCGTACCGCACGGCCCGCTCCATCACTTGCCATTCCACGCGCTTTTTGACGGTGATCAGTACCTGCTCGACGATTTCACGATTTCTTATGCGCCCAGCGCCAGCATTTACACCTTCTGTCATTCGCGTCCAGCGAATACCTCTGGACCGGCATGGATCTTCGGAATCCCGGATCCCGGGATTCCGGCGGTCGAAGCCGAAGTGTCTGCCGTGGCTGAGATCCTCCCGGAGGCGAATCTTGTCGTCGGAGCAGGAGCAACCACTTCTCTGCTGGTGGAAAAAGGAGCCCAGAGCCGCTTCCTTCATATCGCCACGCACGGCTACTTCCGCGCCGACCAGCCCATGTTTTCCGGCATTCGACTCGCCGATTCCTGCCTGAGCCTGTACGACCTGTACCAGCTCAGGCTGCCGGTCGAACTCGCCACGTTGAGCGGCTGCTCGACGGGGTTGAACATCGTTTCGGCTGGAGACGAGATTCTGGGCCTGGCTCGTGGGCTCATTTGTGCGGGTGCGCAAGCGGCGTTGCTGAGCCTGTGGGATGTACACGACCAAAGTACCGCCGAGTTCATGAAGATGGTCTACGAGCGAATGAGCAACAGCCTGAACAAGGCTCAAGCGGTTCGAGACGCCGCGCTGCGATTACGGAAGTCACACCCTCACCCTTACTATTGGGCGCCCTTTGTATTGATCGGAAAGGTCTTTTCGGGCTGAAAGAAGCGCACATCGCTGTATTTTTCAGGGCCTTTGGCTACTCCTTATAGGCAAGCCAAACAAGGCACCAGCACTTCGATTTCGCGGCAGGCCTCGAGGTTCTGTCGCCGTGGGGGAAATGATATGACGCATTTTTCAATCGATGAATGGGCGGATTTTGTCCGCGATGTAACGCTCGGGCACAAACGCGGCGGGATGCAGCAGCACCTGGATTCGGGATGCCGGGAGTGTCTCAAAACAGCCAATATCTGGCGCACGGTCATGGAGCTTTCCCAACTCGAGCGCATGAGCGAACCACCGGCCTCGGCCACGAAAGTGGCGAGCGCATACTTCGGCCTGGTGCAGCAGGCATTTATTGCGCCCGGCGGCATTGAGATCGCCAAACTGGCTTTCGACAGCTTTCAGCGGGAGTTGACCGGCGAGCGCGGCGCCGCGGCCCACATGGCTCGCCAACTCCTGTTCAAGTGCGGTTCATTTTGCGTGGACGTGCGTCTCGAGCCGAAGCCCGGCTCCGATCAGGTCGTCCTCCTGGGACAGGTGATTGATGCTGAGAAACCTCTGAAGGGCTTTGGTCAGGTGCCGGTCTCCCTCTTGAGCAGTGGAGACAAAGTGTCGGAGACGATGACCAACCAGTTCGGCGAATTCAACTTCGCGTTCCAGGCCTTAAGACAAGTCCAACTGTTCTTCGGCATGAAGCAGAGAGCGCTGGTTGTGCCTCTCCCCCAGGCCCAGCCAGTGGCTGCCTGAGCAGCGTACGCAGAGGCAGAAGGTCTTCACAATGCGGTGTGATCGACGACAAGAAGAGTAATTTCAGGAAGAAAATGGGGGTGCTATGAAACGGCGATGGATGATTATGGCAGTGATCGTGACGATGCTGTCGGCCAGTGCGCTTGTGCAGTCGCAGAACCGCCTCATCGTTCGCGACACGCTAGGTTTGTCGGGAGTTCGTGGCAGCTGCTTGTTGCTGGGCTGCAACGTGGTGGGAAACCTGGGCGATCCGTTGGGACAGGTGTTCGTCATAAGTGCCAGCGGTATCAATCTCGGGCGCATTCTGTCCCTTCTACCGCTGCAAACCGGTGTGGTAAGCATCGAGGTTGATTCTCTCCTGTCTTTGACCAGCCCGCTTCTCGGTCCGATTCCGCAGGAATTGGCAGACAGCTTCCCGGAAAAGTACTACGGTGGAATTGTCTGGCATGGCTACCTGACGCAACCGGCCAATGAGATCATCGGGACCTCGAAAGCCCAGTCTGCTTTTCACGTTTCCGGGGCGGGAATCGTAGCCGTGATCGACACCGGGATTGATCCGCGCCATCCGGCATTCGCGTCAGTGGTGTTGCCCGGTTATGACTTCACGCGGAATACCTCCGGCGCGGACGAGACCGGAGACCTCGACCATTCCACAGCCGCCGTTCTGGACGGCGGACAGGAAACACCGGAATATGTGAACCCATCGGTCGCGGCGGTGGTAAGCCAGCCGGCGTCAGCTGCGCTGAGCAATCCCAAGTATGCTGACTTCGGTCATGGAACTATGACCGCCGGGCTGGTTCACCTGGTCGCACCGACGGCGAAGCTTCTGCCCTTGAAAGCGTTCACTTCTAGCGGCACGGGATACGTCTCCGACGTGATCCGCGCCCTCTACTATGCGGCCGGCCATCATGCGAATGTGATCAGCATGAGCTTCAGCTTCGACACGTCGTCAGCGGAGTTGAGCAAAGCCATCAGCTACGTGAATGGCAAGGGCATCGTGTGCGTCGCATCCGCTGGCAACGACGGCAAGAAAATTTCGGTCTATCCAGCTTCGATTCCGCAAGTGATGGGAATCGCTTCCACCTCGGACAGCGACATCCAGTCCACGTTCTCTAACTACGGTCCCCAAGTGGTGTGGGTGGCTGCGCCGGGCGAGGATGTCATGAGTACGTATCCGGGAGCAACGTATGCCACTAGCTCGGGGACCAGCTTCAGCGCTCCACTGGTCGCCGGGGCAGCCGCCTTGCTAGTGAACGTTTCGGCGACAGTCAATGAATCGAAAGCGGCCGGCGCCATCGCTCATGCAAAGTGGTTGTCAACCGACCTGAACCATGGACGGCTGGACGTCTACGAAGCGGTCAATGCCTGGGTCGCAGCAACGAAAACGCACTGAAAGCTGCACGTGGATGCGAGGCCGAGGCTCGCGATCAGGGGCGCTGGTTCATGAGTTCGCCAGCTTCCATAACGCCAGGACAAGCATGTCCCGGCTGGAGAAGATCGATGAAAGAGGGAACGGCAGTTCAGCTCGAAATGCAGCCGGCGCACGTGGACGTCGGAACCCTGCTGCAAGACCAAAAAACTGAACTGGTTGGTCAGATGGCCGGGGTCATGGCTAACCAGTTCAACAACATCATGATGGCCATCACCAGCTACGCCGAAGTGGAGCTCAAGAGAGCCTCGCCGGCGCAGCAGCGCGGGTTAGAGCAGATTCTGCACGGCTCGGCTCGCGCCGCGTCCCTTATCCAGCGATTGCTAGCTTTCACCCAGAAGCATGCGCCATCGCCTTGCAAACTCGCTTTGAACCCGGCGGTTCAGGATATCTGCAGCCTGTTGCAGGCTCTGGTGGGCGACCGGATCAGCGTCGTGGTCAACCTCGGTGCACAAGTCGGCAGCATCGTGGCAGACTCTTTCGAGATCGAACAAGTCGTGCTGAGTCTCGGTCTGAATGCGCAAGAGACGATCGCTCCCGGGGGAAGCCTTCACATTTCCACCGCGCTCCTCGACCACGGGCCGGGCCTGGTCGATCGCGACTTCGTGAAGCCGGGTGAGCCGTATGCCATGCTATGCCTTCGTTTCACGCCCGAAGACAGCACGCCCCGGCGCGACAGCTTTCGTGCCGGCGACCACGATGTGAGCATGCGGCGAGCGCTCGTCGCGGCCCGCAGAATCATCGAAGAACGACGCGGTCAATTCCGCGCGTCCACCCGTCCGAGTGAGGGGACGACCTTCCGCATTTATTTCCCGGTCGTAGCCGACGCGGCTGCCGATGCAGAGAAGACCTCCACCGCGAACGCCGTCCCATCTACGAAAACCATTTTGATCGTTGAAGACGACGACTCGGTTCGCAATCCGACGGCCGAGTTCCTGAAGATGGAAGGGTTCAAAGTTCTACAGGCTCGTAACGGAGCCGAGGCGTTGCGCGTCGTTCAGGAAAGCCGGTCGAAGCTCGACCTGCTGGTCACCGACATCATGATGGCTGGAATGGATGGCAACAAGGTCGCCGAAGAGTTATCGAAGACTCACCCCGGACTGAGAGTGCTTTTCATGTCGGGTGACACCAAACAGGCGGCCAGGAAAAAGAAAAACGGAGTCAACCCCGTCCAGATGATGCTGCAGAAGCCGTTCCGCCTCAACGCCCTCAGTGCGATGATTCGACGGCTGCTCGGCGAGTGAGCAGGACAGGTGAGGCCATGGTGAATGTGGACGCGAGCAAGCGTAGTCAATCATTCGGGATTCGCCCGAGCTGTGGCTTTTCCCGGTATTCGTAACGGAACCAGTGGCCTCCAATGCGAGCGGTGCCAGCGACATCCAGGATTCGAAGACTCGAACAGACTCTGAAAGAGAGCGAAGCGCGGAGGCTTGCCGTACTCGAGTCGGCGATCGACTGCTTTATTGGCACCGACGCCCAGGGGCGAATCACAGACTTCAATCCCGCCGCAGAGCGGACCTTCCGAATCGCCCGTAAGAAGGCGATCCGCAGGGACATGGTCGACCTCGTGTTCCCATCGGACCTCCGAGAAGACCACCGCCGGGAACTGTTTGCCCAACCGGCCGGAGACGGCTTCGATGTTCTCGGTACCCGGCTGGAAACGCGCGCCGTTCGGGCGGATGGCGCGGAATTCCCCGCCGAAGTCACGGTCACGTGCTTTGCTATTCAACGGGATGTAGCCTTCCACGTTGCAATTCGCGATGTGACGGCGCGGAAGAAAGCAGAAGAAACGCTTGTGCGCCTCGCGGCGATCGTCGAATCCTCGCAAGACGCGATTATCGGCTTCGATTTTGAAGGTTGCATCACCAGCTGGAATCGTGGCGCCGAGCACATGAGCGGCTACACAGCCGCTGAGGCAATGGGAAAGAGCGTGCTCTTCTTGATGCCGGAGGATCGTGTATTCGATTACACGCGCTGCATTGCCGACCTTAAAGCGGGCCGAAGTCTGGCAAACTTCGAAACCGTGTGGACCTCCAAGAGCGGTACGTGTCTTGATGTTTCTCTCACCACATCGTCGATCCTCGACGGAAACGGCGAGAGGATCGGCGGATCGGTGATCGCGCACGACATCACCGCCCGGAAACTGGTCGAGGATGCTCTGCGCAAGGCCAACCAGACCAGCATGTACGGCTCACCGATTCCAATCGTCGCCGCCGACACGCGCGGAAACGTGACGGTATGGAATGGGGCAGCGGAGCGGGCTTTTGGCTGGAGCGAGAGCGAAGTCCGGGGCAAGCCCAATCCCATTATTTCGGTCGAAGATCAGGACAGCGCGGCGCACCTGCACGCCCGCATGCTAGCGGGCGAGACTCTGACCGGAATCGAGGTGCGGCGGAAACGTCGAGACGGCGCGGTCCTCCATATCAGCCTTTCCGGAGCCCCGCTTTGGGATGAGAACGGAAGGGTTCGCGGCATGATTGGGTTTCTCACCGACATCACCGAAACCAAGCGTGCCGAACAGGCGCTGCGAGAAGCCGAGGAGCAATTTCGGGGAATTTTTGAGAATTCGGTCTCCGGCATCTACCAGGCGACCGAGGACGGAAGATTCATCTCCGCGAACCCGGCGCTTGCCCGCATGTTGGGTTTCGACTCTCCTCAGGAACTCATCGCTGCCTGCTCCGATCGCTATGTCGTGGAATACGTGGAGCCTGGGCGTCGAAGGGAATGGTTGGCGCTCATGAAGCGCGACGGCCATGTTCGCAGCTTTCAATCACAGATTCGGCGCAGGGATGGCGCCTCGATGTGGGTGTCGGAAAACACTCATGCGGTGCACGATGAGAAAGGCACAGTGGCCTGCTACGAAGGCACGGTCGAGGACATCACGCGAAATCGCGAACTCGAAGACCAACTCAGACAAATGCAGAAGATCGAGGCCATTGGCCGCCTGGCCGGAGGGGTAGCCCACGACTTCAACAACATTCTAATGGCCATCAGCAGCTATGCCGAGTTGCTGTCCTTAAAGCTGCGCGAGGCCGAAGGAACCCGGCGCTACGTCGATGAAATTGTACGTGCAACGGACCGCGGCTCGTCCCTGACACAGGGCTTGTTGGCATTCAGCCGCAAACAGGTTCTCTCTCCTCAAGTCGTCGACTTGAATGCTCTGGTCCAAGATCAGATCGGCATGTTGGAGCGCCTCCTCGGAGAAGCCGTGGCCTTGAGATTCCGGCCGGGCAAGGATCTCGGCTGCACGCGAGTTGATCCCGGCCAAGTGCAGCAGGTGGTCATGAACTTGGTCATCAACGCCCGCGACGCGATGGCGAGCGGCGGCGAGGTCCTGATCGAAACCGCGAACGCACGCCTGGCTGCATCGGGGTCGGCGACCGCTCCTGAAATGCAAGACTACGTGATGCTCACTGTCACGGACACCGGGTGCGGGATTGACGCTGCGGTGAAGTCGCACATCTTCGAGCCATTCTTTACGACCAAAGAGTCAGGCAAAGGAACGGGCCTTGGCTTGGCCACCGTATTCGGCATCGTGAAGCAGAGCAACGGCCAGGTCGACCTCGAGAGCGAGCCCGGGAAGGGCACGAGCTTCAAGGTATATTTACCACGCGTCGAAGATCAGCCTATGGAAGTAAGGACCGAGCTCCCGGCTGGAGCCGTGGCCGGTCACGAGACCATTATTGTAGTCGAGGATCAGTCGGCCATCCTGGACTCGGCCCAGGAATATCTCGTGGAAAGCGGCTACACCGTGCTGAAGGCGCGAAACGGTCTGGAAGCTTTAGAAGTCGCGGCTCAACATAAAGGGACGATTCACCTGCTCCTCACCGATGTGATCATGCCCCGCATGAGCGGAAAGGAACTGTCGGAGATCTTTGTTGGGCTGTATCCAGGCGCACGAGTCCTTTTAATGTCCGGGTACACGAGCACCTTTCTCGAGGATAACGGTCACGGAGGGAATCAAAAGCACCTGGTTTTACGAAAACCGTTTCGCCTCGAAGTCCTGGGCCGGCGCGTGCGCGAGGCGTTGGACGGTGAGCCTCTCGAGAAGATTTCCGACAATGGCGTTCCGGCGGTGTCCCGCTACGACAGGCGCGCAAGACGCGAGCAAACGGTCTAGTCGAGAGGGTGAGACCATGAAGGTTTCAGCGTGAGCTTTCTATGTTGAAGAGCAAAGTCCTCATCGTGGACGACGACATGGCAGTTCGCTCGGCCATGTGCGAGTTCCTGCAACGCACCGACTACGAAGTGACTGAAGCCGGTACTTGCGCGGACGCGCGCGAGGCTTTTCGTGTGTTTCGACCTGACGCCGCCATCATGGACTATTGCCTTCCCGACGGAACGGCGCTGGAGTTGTTGCCCACCTTAAAGACGCTCTATCCGTCGGTACCTCTCATCCTTCTCACCGGGCAGGGCACGATTGATCTCGCGGTCCGGGCGGTCAAAGAGGGAGCGGAGCAATTCCTGACCAAGCCCGTGCAGCTCTCAACGGTCGCGGTTGTGCTGGAGAGGGCGCTGACCAACCAGCGAAACTTACAGAAACAACTCGCCGGGAAAAGCCAGGAAAATCGAAAGCGCCGCGACCCTTTTCTCGGCTCGAGTCCGGCGGCCCGGGAACTCGCCGACCGGGCGCAGCGTGTCGCGCGCAGCGATTATTCCGTTCTCCTGACCGGCGAAACAGGAACCGGAAAGGGTCTGCTGGCTCGTTGGCTTCACGACAACAGTTCGCGCGGGGACGAAGCCTTCGTCGATCTCAACTGCGCCGGCTTCCCGCGGGAATTGCTGGAGTCAGAGCTGTTCGGGTT
>Ga0075030_100006411_pt1 | contig 10520 bp, 10 predicted proteins | sample LitLauG_LLR_2012_FD_71393 | JGI IMG/M metagenome (GOLD analysis project Ga0075030, IMG submission 71393) | Freshwater sediment microbial communities from Pennsylvania, USA - Little Laurel Run_MetaG_LLR_2012 | ecosystem: Environmental > Aquatic > Freshwater > Creek > Sediment | place: USA...
CATTTCGGGCGCGGGCCAGCACATCGTGTACGGCGCGGACCACCGCGTCTGGGCGGTCGATGGGCACGAACGTGGTGGCGTCAGCGATCTCGTCGATTTCGCGGTGCGGGGAGGCGGCCGCCAGCCGACGGCCGAGTTCGATGTGAAGCGTCGGTCGCGTGTGCCGCACACGAGCCGAGCGGGACCGTCGAAGCGGCCCAGCCAGGTGGCGGCAGCCGCAAGCTCGGTGCGCGGGTGAGTGAGCGGGTCCGAAGGCCAACGGGGAGTGGCGCACGCTGCGTAGCCGGGTCTGCTGGCCGATCGCCCGGGAGCGGGCCAGCACGAACAGCGGGACGAAGAACCGGTGAGGGAAGCTCTCGAAGGCGTCGCCGTTGGTGAGCACCAGCCCCCCGACGCGGTGGGGGTCGTCCCGCAGCGCCAGTTGGCACAGGGCCCCGCCCGTGTCGCTCCCGACCAGGGCGACTCGTTGAGTTGGACGTTCACCATGGCGGCGGCGGCGGGCGACGCACCGGGGCGGATTGTGCTTATGTTTGGCTGTGCCTGCGCTTCCCGTCGAAATATCGGATTTGACCCCGGGTTGGTTGTCCGGGGTGCTCGGTGCCGAGGTCGTCGACGTTCAGGTCATCGATCATGCCGTTGCCACGAATCAACGCGTGCGCATCGGCGTCACGTACGCGGCGGTCGGCGCCGGTCCGGCCACGCTGTTCGTGAAGCTGGCCCCGCTCGACCCCGTCCACCGGGAGATGATTGGAGCGAGCGGGATGGGCCGGAGGGAGGCGCAGTTCTACGCCGATGTTGCTGGGTCCGTCACCCTGCGGGTCCCTCGCGCCTACTACGCAGCCTCGGCTGACGACGGCAGCTTCGCCCTGCTTCTCGAAGACCTGGCCGCCGGGGGTTGCGCCTTCTCGGACGGCGCGTGGGGCGTCACGGCCGACGCCGCGGCTGTTGCCCTGGAGGAGTTGGCCCGCTTCCACGCCCGGTTCGGGGATCCCGCCGAGCGCTTCGCGGTCGCCCCCTGGCTGGCGGCGCCCCAGCCGCCGTTCGGTGACATGGCCGCGCAACTGATGCGCGCCGTCCTCGACGAGCACGGCGACGTCCTCACGCCCGCCTACGTGGCGGCCGGCCGGCTGTTCGTCGATCATCAGGCCCGGCTCGACGAGCTGTGGAACGCTGGCCCTCAGACCTTCATCCACGGCGACACCCATATCGGCAACGTCTTCCTCGACGGCGGCCGCGTCGGCTTCGTCGACTGGGGTCTGTCCCGGGTAAGTACGCCCCTGCGCGACGTCAGTTACTTCCTGACCATGACGGTCGACCCGGAGGAGCGTCGACAGTCCGAGCGGAGCCTGCTTCGGCTCTACCTCGACGCCCTCCGAACTGCTGGCGGTGCCGACATCGCCTTCGATGAGGCGTGGTCCGTCCACCGGGTCCAGGCCGGCTACACCGTCGTCGCCACCTTCCTGGCCTTCATGCCGTCCTACGCCGGTCCCGCGGCCCAGGTCCTCGGGACCGCCCTGCGGACGCGCTCGGAACTGGCGCTCGACGACCTCCAAGTCGTCGACGCCATGCGGGCCGCGCTGGCCGAGTGAGGGCGGGCCCCAGGCGACCGATCCGCACGACCAAGAGGTAGCAGCGATCGCCCCTGCGCCCCGGTGGCTGACGTGGGAAGCTAGGGACACCCAACCGGCAGTGGAGAGGTGAGGGCCATGCGAGACGGGTGTCGGGACTCGAGTCCAACAGCGCGGTCCTTAACAGGGCGGAGAAGCCCCGGTCGGCCGCACCCAGGACCGCCGATAGCCCGGATCATGGCAGCCGTCGGGTTGATGGTCGTACTGGCGTCGGCGTGTGCCAAGTCCGGATCGAAAGCACCGATCACGGCGACCACGCCCAGCGACAGCACGGCGGCCTCCTCGGGCACATCGGCGTCCGCCCAACGGTCGCCGACGGTGGCACCCGTTGTGAGCCCGACGACGCTCGACGCGTGCAAGTTGTTGACCTCTCAGGACGCGACGACCCTCGCCGGCATGCCGATGACGGCCGGAGCAGGCAGCGGCCTGATCGACTGTCACTACGCAGGCCCGGGCGGTCCGGCGGTGAGTGGCATAGAGATCACCGTCAGGGTGGATGCCGACGCCGGGACCGCCCACAGCCAGTTCCCGAGGTGGGTGCAGCCCATTCCCGGGAACACGCCCGGCTTCACCGTGACACCGGTGGCCAACCTGGCCGACGAGGCCAGCGAGACCCACACCGATCTGGGCACGACGCATATTGCCGGCATCTTCTTCCGCCGGGGAGCGGTGCTCATCAAGATCGGGTCCTACCCGCCGGCGAGCGACGCGGCGTTGCGTGCTGCGGCAACCGTCGTCCTGGGGCGGCTCTGAACTTCGGTGCTCAATCTCTGGGCGCTCTCTTCACCGAGGGTTAAGAGACGGAGTGATCCGGCTCGGGATCTGCGAAGAACACCCCGGCGCTTCAGACGTGCAGACGACACTCGCCGTCCGGGCCGCGCACAGGGCAGATCTGACCACCACCCGTGAGAGGACACCAGACCTGCTGAGCCGTTTCGGCCGTTGTCACGGTCCCGGCTGAACCGGCGCCTCTGGTCACGGAGACCCGCGGACGGCCCGGTGGAGGCGGTCAGGAACTTTTCTTCCGACTTCGGTGTCGATCCGGGCTTCGCCGTTCGTGGACACCGTGAGGGCGCACCGGGCGCCGCCGAAGACCGGGAGGAATTGCCATGTCCACCATCGCCACCCAGGCCATCACGGTCGAGCCTCCGACCGGCCGGCTCGCCGCCTCGCTGCGCCGTGCCACCGTCGCCGCAGGGCTGGCCGGCGCGGCCGCCACCACCACCGTCGCCGCAGTGCTGCGAGCTGCGGGGGCCCCGCTGTCGGTCAAGGGCGAGATCCCGCTGCTCGGCTTCGCTCAGGTCACCTTCGTCGGGGCCGTGCTCGGCGGGGTGATCGCCGCCGTGCTCCGCCGCAGCAGCGCGCAGCCGCGCCAGCGCTTCGTGCAGCTCGCCGTGGCCCTCACGGCGCTTTCATGCATCGCACCGCTGGCGATGGCCTCGGGCGCCGTCGACAAGCTGTCCCTGACCGCCACCCACCTGGTGGCAGCCTCCGTCATCATTCCCGTCGTGGCCCGCCGCGTCGACGCCTGACTTCAACACCCACCCAAGAACCAAGGAGCTGATCACATGCCGCAGTACCTGATCTCGGTCTGGCACGACGACGAATACGAGGTGGACTTCTCGACTCCCGAGGCCCAGGCCCGGGTCGCCGAGGTCGGCGCGTTCAATGACGCCATACAGCAGGCCGGTGCCTGGGTCTTCGCCGGCGGGCTGCGCCCCGCATCATCGGCGACCGTGGTGCGGTCGACCGACGGGGATGTCTCCATGACCGACGGACCGTACGCCGAAACCAAGGAGCAGATGGGCGGCTTCTGGGTGATCGCGGCCGCCGACCTCGACGCCGCTCTCGGCTGGGCCGCCAAGGCGGCCGCCGCCTGCGGAGGCCCGGTCGAGGTCCGGCCGATGGAAGGTGCCTGACACCCTCGAAGCTGTCTTCCGCGGTGAGGCCGGCCGCTGCACCGCCACCCTGATCCGCATCCTCGGCGACATCGACCTCGCCGAGGATGCGGTCGCGGAGGCGTTCGCCATCGCCGCGCAGCAGTGGCCCGAACGCGGCATCCCACCCAACCCCGGCGGATGGATCACCTCGACGGCGCGCAACCGGGCCATCGATCGCCTCCGCCGGGAATCGACCCGGGAGCAGCGCCACATCGCCGCCACCCGACTGAATCCCGATGCCATGAACCCCGACCACCACCCCGAACTCGACCAGCTCGACGCATTCATCGACGTTGTCGCCGACGACCAGCTCAGGCTGATGTTCCTGTGCTGCCACCCGGCCCTGGCGGTCGATGCGCAGGTGGCCCTCACGCTGCGCCTCCTCGGCGGCCTCGAGACCGCCGAGATCGCCCGGGCGTTCCTGCTGCCGGAGGCGACGATGGCCCAGCGGATCGTCCGCGCCAAACGCAAGCTGCGCGACAACCACGCCCCCTACCGAGTCCCCCGGGCGGCGGAGCTCCCGGACCGGCTGCGAGCTGTCCTGGCCGCGATCTACCTCATCTACACCGAAGGGCACACCGCCACCTCGGGCGAGACGCTCACCCGGGTCGACCTGTGCGTCGAAGCGATCCGCCTCGGACGGGTCCTGGCCGAGCTGATGCCCGACGAGCCAGAGGTCCTCGGGCTGCTGGCGCTGCTGCTCCTCACCGAGGCACGCCGAACAGCGCGGGTCAGCGCCGACGGAGCGTTGGTCCGCCTGGCCGACCAGGACCGCACCCTGTGGGACCCGACGTTGATCGACGAGGGCCATCAGCTTGTGCGGCTGTGCCTGCGCCGGAACCTGCCGGGCCCGTTCCAGATCCAGGCTGCCATCGCCGCGGTGCACGCCGACGCCGCGACGGGTGCCGCGACCGACTGGTCCCAGATCGTGCTCCTCTACGACCAACTCTGCGCCCTCCGTCCGAACCCGGTCGTCGCCCTCAACCGGGCCGTGGCCGTCGCCGAGCTTCGCGGCGCCGACGCCGGGCTGGCGGCGCTGGCCGTGCTGGACGCCGCCGCCCTCGACCAGTATCAGCCGTTCCACGCCGCCCGAGCCGACCTCCTGGCCCGGACCGGTCGGATCCCCGACGCGCTCGCGGCCTACGACAGGGCGATCGAGCTCACGTCGATCCCAGCCGAGCGGGACTTCCTTGGCCGGCAACGGCGCGCCGCACTCCAGAGGTCCTAGTCGCCGCCGCACCGCGGAATAACGTCGCTTGTCGCGGCGGTCGTCGGCAAGAGCCAGGGAGCGGGCTCACCCGATCGCGATCGCCAACGGCCGGCCCACCGAGCAGCGCGCAATCCGGGAGCACCCGCCCGTCACCTGCACTCCCGGTTGAGGACCGGCTGGCCACCCTGACCAGGACTTCTTCCATCACGGGGCGTCGCCACCGTCCCCCTCGCATCACTCCAGGCGCACGCGCTACCACGCTCCGAACCAACGGGAGAAGGACGGACCGCCGGGTGGACGTTCGTCCTGGCGTTGCCGGCACCGTGGAGCTGTTGTGACGTACGCTTCCGGAGATGATCGTCGATCGGGTTGACATCGGGACGGAGGAGTTCCGGGAGGCCACCGGCTGGGAGATCAAGCCCCAGGGTGCCTGCAAGGGCGACGTATGCGTGGCCCTCCCGGACACCGGCTTTAGCCTGCTGACGACGGCCGAGAGCCTCGGTATGGCTGTCGTGTCCGACGATGGCGTGTGGGCGGTCGGGCCCGAGACACTCGGCGGTCGGGCGTTGACGAGCGCCGACGCTTCCGACGTTCACCTGCCCGACCTGGACGGCCACGAGTTTCACATCAGCTCGCTACGGGGCCAGAAGGTGCTCGTCGTTTCCTGGGCCCCGTACTGAGGCTGCCGCTGGGACCTGCCCGGGTGGCAGGGCTTGAGAGAGCAGCTCCATCCCAAGGGGCTTGAGGTCGTCGATGTCTGTTTGGAGATGGCCGGCCCGGACGTGGCCCGTCCCTTCGTTGAGGCGGCCGGCTCGGCGCACCCGTCGCTCATCGACCGGAGCCACTACATGGACGCCCGTTTCGGCGTGACGAACATCCCGCAGGTGATCTGGATCGACGAGAACAGCACGATCGTCCGACCTCCCGAGGCGGCCAGCCCCATGCCGGTCGGCGAAGGCGCCCAGAACATGGTGAAGATGGTTGGGGGGATGGAGGAGCGGGAGCGTTACGTGGCGATGGTGAACGACTGGGTCGAGAACGGCGCCGACAGCCGCTACGCGCTCTCCCCGGACGAGGTGGTTGCCCGGTCGCATGCCCGGCCTCGGACAGGGTCCGAAGCGGTCGCCCACTTCGAGCTGGCCCAGTACTGGTGGCAGCGCGAGGGGCTCTCCGAGCGGGCCATCGCCCACTTCAACGCGGCCCACGAGCTGCAGCCGGACAACATCACCTACAAGCGTCAGGCGTACTCAGCGCTGGCCATGGCCCGCTCCGGTGGCGAAGACCCGGACGGCTGGACCCGCTTCCGCCAGGCGCCCCAAGCGGACGAGGACTGGCCGTTCGTTTCTGACTTCAACAAAGACATGCTGCGCTTCCGGCCCGAGCTGGCCGCGCGACTCAAGCTGCCCGGCAGCCGAAGCGATTAGACCCCGTCAGCCCCCGCGTCGCTGAACTCGCTCGAAGCTGATGGGACGGGCTCGACCTGATGGGTGTGTTGCGACGACCGCTCGGATCTGCCCGGTGGGGAGGGGTCAGTTTGGTTCGGTCCCGTGTACAGAGCGGAGGCGCATGACGGGCTGATCCGGTGCGGTTGCCGATGCAGCCAGATCACCGAATCCGGCACCGCCCTCGCGGTCCGGGGTTGCGGATCGCCGTCGCCATTCGCTGAACTCGCCCGGGCCGCGGTAGGTGGAGCGAGTTGCCAGCCTCGTCGTTATCCTCCCGGTCCTCTGTCAAGCCGTGAGACGGGGGCACAGCAGGGAATCAGCGAGATCCTGGAGTCTCGGATCGCCGCCGTTACGAAGCTTGATGGCGATGACGGCTCCACTGGTCCCGTCGGACGAGGCGAGGGCGATGGACAGCGGGCCGAGGACGCCTCCTCCGTGGCCGTAGAAAGGTGCCGCACGACAGCTTGGAGGTGAAGAGGCCGAGGCCGTAGCCGTAGTCCGATCGGCTCGTCATGGTCTTCATATCTGCCAGGAGGGGTGGAGGTCGGAGTCGGCCCTCCCCGATCGCCTGCATGGTGGTGATGAGCTCACTGGTGGTCGAGATGATGCCGCCGTTGCCACCGTTGCCGAACCACAGGTAGGCGGCGCTTGCGGTTGTCGACAGCTCGGGTGGCCGTGCGCCCGCTGCGCGAGCAGCGAGGTGACATCGCGAGCCCCACGCGCGAAACGGACACACGAGAAGCAGCGTGCCCGACTCATGAAGCGGCTGCAAGAAAGGGTTGTGCAGCTGGTGCAAGGCGTGTATCGTCCGGCCGCAGCACGACAGACCTTCGAGGGTCGTGTCGCACCCTGCTGCTCCGGATCTCTGGTAGCGCGGGCCTCGCAAGTCACAGAGACGCCTGGTTCGGGCTGGACGACCGCGTATGCGGTGTGTCGCCCCGTACGGGCTTGACGCCTCCTACCTAAAGGAGAGTTGCCGTGAAAGCGGCTCCTCACGCCTCGGTGGCGCCGAACGGCGCCGCGCCTGGGCAATTCGGACACAGCGGCGAACTCCGCTTGTGGGCATTGGGCGGCACGGCACCCCTGGCGCGCTCGCCGAACGCCCCGCGACCCCTGGGCGCCCATGCGTCGCAGCGGGGAAACCTCCGGTGACGGTCGACACGGCCGTGGTGGCGGAGGTCCCAACCGTTCGAGCGCGTCGACCCCGTCGCCGCGTGGTGACGCTGCTGATCGTGCTCTCGGCTCTAGTCGTCGTGAGCGTCGGACTCACGATGCGGGTCGAGCATCTACAGCTCGAACCGGTATTGAGCGGCTCGATGCGGCCCGTCGCCCGGCCCGGTGACCTCGTCGTCGCGGAGAAGACGCGAACGACATCACTGCGCGTCGGTGACGTGGTCGCCTTCTACCCGCCGGGCGCTACGGGTAGCCCGGTGATGCACCGGATCGTCAGCCTGACCCGTGCCGGAGGGACGACGACGATCACGACCAAGGGTGACGCGAACACGAGGCTCGACGCGTGGGGGCAGATCCGCCTAGCGAGCGCATCAACCTATCGGATGGTCGGCACAGTCCCGAAGCTCGGATTCGTGTCCGTGTGGTTCAACCGCTCAACCGTTCGGACCGGGCGGGGGCTTCTGCTCATCCTCGCGGGTCTTCTCGTTCTAGCCATGGGGGTCCTATCCCTCCGGCGAACCCGGAGCGCAACAGACGGGCGCACCTGCGATCCGTCAACCGAAAGCAAGGGAGAGAATTGAACACTCGTAGCATTCTCCGGACCGGGGCGGTGCTCTTCGCCGCCGGTGGTCTCGGATTCGGGCTCGTCGGCTCGGGAGTCCGAGCCGCGTTCACCGACAGCGCAACTGCCACCGAGAGCATCACGGTCGGCACGTTCGGCATCCTCCTGTCCTCGACCACGCCTGGCGTAGTCGTCGGCGGGAGCAAGGGTGCATGGACCCTCACCCTGAACTCCCCCGCCATCACCAGCTCCGTCGCGGGCAACGCCCCGATCGAGTTCACGGTTACCGGCAACGGGAGCATCCCGGCCATCGTCCACGTGGCCAAGGGCGCGGCTCCGGCCAGCCCGTTCTCCGACCTGATGACGACCCCTCCGGCGAACGTCACGCTCGCCAACGGTGCACACCAGGATTACAACGGCGGGATCGCCTGGACGACGTTGAGTAGCGCCGACGAAAGCAAGTCGGCCACCGTCGTCTACACCATCACGGCGACGGACTCATGACCATGACCCTCACTCGTGGCTCTCTCAAAACAGCAACCGTCCTGGTCGCGGCAGGAGCCCTCGGCTTCGGCCTCATGGGGACCGGTGTCCGAGCGGCATTCACCGACGGAGGCACGGTCACCCAGAACATCAACAACGGCGCCGTCGGGGCCCTCGCCTGCACCCTTTCGTCAACCGACGCCAAGTGGGTGATCTCGGCCGACAAGCACACGGCCACGCTCACCTGGCCGGCCATCACCAGCTCGGCCGCTGGCAGCGACCTCAGCAGCCTGACGGTCAACAACACCGGCACGGTGCCCGAGGTCGTCACCTGGACGGAGGCCCAAACAGGCAATCTCACGAGCGCGGTCAGCTACACACTCGGCTCGCCGAGTATGGCCACGCCCGTGACCCTGGCCGCCGCTGCGAACCAGACGTATACCGGCCTGGGCTTCTCCTGGACAGCGCTGGCCAACGCTGACCTTGGGACGGCCGGATCGGTCACCTACACGGCTGCCTGCGGCGAGGTCACCGGGCCACCGCCGTTCCAAAGCCCGCTCAGCGCGGTCCTGGGCAACAGCAACCCTCAGTCGGTGGGTTACGACGGCGGGAGCAGCAACTTGGCTCCGATGTCGGTGTACCTGGCCAGCATCCACAACGGTGGCTCGACAGCGATGCAGTCGTTCACGATGCGGATCCCGTTCACGACCGACAATGGCGGTCCTATCGACTGCTCCATAACTCGTTCGGCCTCGGGCATCACTGGGTGCACTATTGCCGGTGGCATCCTGACGGTGACCTATAGCGCGCCGGCCAGCCCGTACGTCAAGCTGGCTGCGGGTGGAACGTGGACAGGCACCAACCTCGCTGGTGGTGCCCTCGTCTATGTCGGCACGGCCAACGCCTCGTTCGGCACAGTCGTCACCTGGGGCCCGATCAGCTTCACGGCGTCCGTTCCTGCAAGCTAGACACGCCGGCGGGTGGCGCTCACGTACGCCACCCGTCGACGAGCCGACAGGGCGTCGCACACTGCTGAGTCACGCGCTGTCGATCCACCATCCCGGTCGAAGAAGGAGACTGATCGGGTTGATGTCCACGTAGTCCAGCACTACCCGTAGCAACTGAGAGCCCGGCCCATGGGGGGTCGGGCTCTTCAGGTCGCTGCTCTGACATTCCCGAACCATGCCTTCGGAAGTACATCCGGGTCTGGGCCGAGTCGGAGCCTTGACAGTCGGATCACGCAGGGCGAGACTGCGCCTGCCTGGTCCCCATGTCGAGTGGCGGACCTACAGCATGAGGCGCAGCGGGGGCCCAGGGACGGCTCGCAGGAGGAGGCGGTGGTGCGGGCAGCTCGGGTTAGGTTGGCATGCTCGGTGACGTTGGTCGCTGCCGGTTTCGGGGTGGCGGCGGGCTTCGCGACCGGGGGGGTTTCAGCGAGTCCGTCGACAACGTCGGGGCGGATCGCCGGGGCCGACCGGTACGGCACGGCGGCGGCGGTGGCCCAGGCGACGTTCCCGGGCGGGTCGGCCAACGTGGTGGTGGCCAGCGGCACGAACTTCCCGGACGCCTTGTCGGCAGCCGGCCTGGGTGGTGCGTTGAAGGCCCCGGTGCTCTTGACCGAGCCGGCCAGCCTGAGCCCGGCGACCGCCGCCGAGCTCGGAGCGTTGCATGCCGCCCGCGTGTACGTGGTGGGCGGTCCGGGCGCGGTGAGCCCGACGGTGACCGCCGCTCTGGCGGGGGCCGGGTTCGCGGTGGCCAAGCAGTACGCCGGGGCGAACCGGTATGACACGTCCGCCCAGGTCGCCGCGGCCATCGCCGCCAACGGCGGGATCGGCACCCTCAACGGCACCAGAACGGCGATCGTCACGACCGGGCTGAACTTCCCGGACGCGCTGGCGGCCGGGTCGCCGGCGTGGGCGTACCGGCTGCCGATCCTGCTGACCGACCCGAACACCCTCAGCCCCGAAACCGCCCAGGCCCTGACCGCCCAGGGCATCGGCCAGGTCATCATCCTGGGCGGCCCCGCGGCGGTGTCCGCCCCCGTCGAGTCGGCCATCAACGCCCTCGGCGTCAAGACCC
>Ga0075030_100006413_pt1 | contig 10519 bp, 9 predicted proteins | sample LitLauG_LLR_2012_FD_71393 | JGI IMG/M metagenome (GOLD analysis project Ga0075030, IMG submission 71393) | Freshwater sediment microbial communities from Pennsylvania, USA - Little Laurel Run_MetaG_LLR_2012 | ecosystem: Environmental > Aquatic > Freshwater > Creek > Sediment | place: USA...
GCCCTGCGCCGGCCAGGGCTCGCTCGAGGCGCTCGATGCGCGCCAACAGCGCGGCCGGGGTGACGTCGACCGCGGGCGACGCCTGCCGGACGAGCGCCACCTCCAACGTGACCCGGGGGTCGACCGAGTCGCGCATGTCGACGAGCGCAGCTCCGATGCCCTCCATCGCCCGGACGAGCGCCGCGGGGCCCAGGCGACGGGCCTGCTCCTCGACCTGGACCAACGCGTCGTCGGGCAGCATCACCAGCTGGCGCGCCATCGTCGCGACGAACCCGTTGCGGAGGTGGTCGAGCACGTCGGCGGCGAGACGCCGCGGGTCGCGCCCCGCGGACATCCCCTCGGCGACGGCCAGCAGCACCCGGCCGGCGTCGCGCTCGGCGAGGCCGTCGACGATCTCGCTGACGACGGTCGCCTCGTCCTCGACCGAGCCGGAGGACGCAGCCACCTGGTCGAGGACGGTCAAAGCATCGCGCGCCGATCCGTGCCCGCGCCGCACGACCAAGTCGATGGCCTCGTCCGGGACACCGAGGCCGGCCCGGGTGTTGACCTCGTGGAGCAGATCCCCGAGGGTCTCGGGCGCCAGCAGGTGGAACTCGAAGTGCAGGGTCCGGCTGCGGATCGTAGGCAGCACCTTTTGCGGGTCGGTCGTGGCCAGCACGAAGACCACGTGCGGCGGCGGCTCCTCGAGGGTCTTGAGGAGGGCGCTGGCCGCATCGGCGGTCAGCTGGTGCACCTCGTCGATGATGTAGACCTTCCACCGTCCCCTCGACCCGAGCGCGACGCGCGACAACAGGTCGCGGATCTCGTCGATGCGGCGGTTGGACGCGGCGTCGAGCTCCTGCACGTCGACCGATGCGCCCCGCCGGATGTCGATGCAGGAGCCGCAGACCTCGTCCGGCTCGCCGTCGACGGGGTGCTCGCAGTTGAGCGCCATGGCCAGGATGCGGGCGGTGGAGGTCTTGCCCGTGCCGCGTGGCCCGCTGAAGAGGTAGGCGTGGGAGACGCGGCCATCGCGCACTGCGTTGCGCAGGGCCCGGGTGACGTGCTCCTGGCCCTTGACCTCGGCGAAGGTCTGTGGCCGATAGCGCCGGTAGAGGGACTGGTACTGCGGCTCCGGCGGGGGGGTCGGCGGGTCGGCCACGAAGGGTCAGCCTATGGCAGGGCGCAGCGCCGTGGACCCGGTGCTCGGTGCGACGGCCAGGCGATCTGCGGCACACGTTGCAATCCGCTGAGAGCTGCTGCCGTCAGGCCCTGACCCGGTTCACGGTGCATCGTTGCGCAGGACCCGGCCGCCGCACGGAGCATCGGGTCGCCGCCTACAGACTAGCCTGCGTTGGTCGTCATCTGGAGGGGTGCGAGAGCGGCCGAATCGGCACGATTGGAAATCGTGTGTGGGGCAACCCACCGTGGGTTCAAATCCCACCCTCTCCGCTCAGCCAGGATCAGACGCCGCGAGCCGGGGCGCGGTCCATGAACGTGCGACCGGGCGCCGACCGGCAAGGAGGAACCCCCGTGGGCGGGTCCCGGCCTTGTGCTCGGACGTTCCTCGCCCCGCCCGCAAGACGACGAACTACGCACCATGGCGGCGACGAAGTGCTCACTAGCCGTGGCACATGGGACGAAGTACCGCGCCGGTCAGCCGATGCGCACGCCATGCACGACACACCATGGCCCCCACGTCGCCCCACACTACGGGTTACACGACGTCGCCCACGACGCCTGGGGCGCCGGGTCAGGCGGCGGGTGTGGCTTCGACGATGACGTTGTCGAGGTAGTGGCCGCTCGCTTGGTTGAAGGCCCCTCCGCAGGTGATGACGGTCAGGCGGGGTGGCCCCTGCCGGCTGAACAGATCGGGGGGGAGGGCCAGTTTGGGAAGCTCCTGGCGGCCGCTGACGACAAACCTGCGCTTCGACCCATCGGAGAAGGTGACGGTGACCAGGTCGCCGGGGACGAGTTGTCGTAACCGCCAGAAGATGCCGGTGCGTCCCTCGCCGTCGACGTGACCGACGAGTACGGCGGAACCGTCTTCGCCGGGCCGGGGCCCGAACCGATACCAGCCGACGTGGTCAAGATCGGGGACCTCGATCTGGTTGGTGGAGGGCACCACGCCGGTTGGGACGACGGGGGCACCGACGCCGATGCGTCCGATGGTGAGCCACGCGGGGACACTGGCATCCGGAACAGCGGCGTCGGTCGCGGTCATCGTCGGCACAGGTACCGGCGGAGCGGTGGACCCGGGGGCGCTGGCCGGGGGTGAGCCGACCGTCGCCGGGACCGGCGCGAGCGTTCCCAACGTCGTCGTGTGCGACACGGCTGACCCGTGCCCGAGCGCGACCAGCGATGCGACGCCGAGCGCGAGGCTGACAGTGGCGAGAACGAAGGCGGAACGTCGCGTCATTGGTCGGTCGCGGGTGGGGGACGACTGGCTTCCCCCACCCGCACGGATCGACGAGCTAGGAGCGGGCGCGCGCGACGGCCCAGCCGGACACGCTCAGGCCGAGGGCAGCGATGGCGAGGCCTGCGACCGCCCATGCCGGGGCGTGCCCATGGTCGAGCAACCCAGCGGTCCCGGACTGCACGACCATCGCAGCCCCGGCGAGGGGGATCTGCTGGGTGATCACGCCGAGAGTGCTGGCAACGCTCCCGGTGGCCGGCGCGCCAATGGCGTAGACGACGGTCGCCATGCCGGCGGTGACGGTCACGTTGGCCGGGCCGATCAGGGCTGGGGTCGTCGTGCCGGTGGCAACGACGGAGGCGCTGATCGTGCCGGCGGCGAGGTCGGCCTTGGCCTCGTTGCCGTTGACCAGTTTGGTGAACGCCGGCGACCCGTTCGCCAGCACGTCGACGGCGGGTGCCGCCGCTGTGTGGCGGACGACGAGGCGGCCCTTGCCCGCGGCTGCGGCGGTCGTGTCGTTGACGAACGTCGACAGGGTCGGCTTCCCGTTGGCGTCGACGTTGGCGACGAGGCTGACGTTGGCGCCGGCCGGGAGGGTCACGCTGGCCGAGATCACCGGCGTCGCCGAGGTGGGATCGGCGCCCGCGGCGAAGATCTTGATCGCGTAGCTGGCCGGAGCCAGGGACAACGGCCCGGCGACGGTCCCCGGGGCGAAGCTTGGCAAGGTCTTGGTGCCGTTGACGTAGACGTCGACGGTGGCGCCGGGGATGCCGTGCACCACGTAGACGGTGCCGTTGGCAGGCGCGGCCGAAGCGGGGGCGGCAAGGGCCAGCATCCCGATCAGGCCGGCGCCGAGGACGGTGGCGATGAGCCGTTTGCGCATGGGGTTTCCTTCTATAGGAGGAGGCCGATGTCCGGCCTTGGTTGTCATCCTCTCCTTCGCCGGCCTGGCTCCATCCGGTTGCATCGATCCCCTGCGCCCCAACGTCGCTCGGGTCACGAGTCGCGATGTGTGCCGCGGCAACCGAACGACGCCCGATGAGCGAAGACATGTTTGTGGTAGCTGTGATCGCCGACCGGCTCACTCTGGGCGCGACCTCCCGAGGCCGGCGCCCGAACGGCAAAGATGATGACGTGCCGCCTTCGGACTCGCTCGGTCATCGCTTGGCCGATGATCCGGCCGCGCTCGAGGAGTGCTACCAGCAGCTGGGGCCGATGGTCCTCGCCTACATCCGCCGCCTCGTTCCTCCGGACGATGCCGAGGACGTCCTCCAGCAGTCCTTCGTGGATGTCTGGCGGAGCCGCCACCGCTACGATCCGGAGCGACCGCTGGAGCCGTGGGTGCTCGACATCGCCCGCAAGCGCGCCATCGACCATCTGCGTCACCGGGGTCGCCAGGTAGGAGATCCCGCCCCGATCGAATCAATGACGGAATCGGTCGAGCCGGCCAGGTTCGCCGATAGGTACGTCGAGGCCGAGGTGATGCGCTCCGCTCTCGCGACCCTCCCACCGGAGCAACGGGAGGCGCTCGTGCTGGGCTACTTCGCCGATCTGACCCAGACCCAGATCGCGGACCGGCTCGGGGTACCGCTGGGGACGGTCAAGGCCCGGTCGTTCCGCGGTTTGCGGAACCTCGCCGCCGTCCTCGTCCCCGAGGAGGACTGATGACCATGCCCGACCAACCGGCGTCGCCTCGACCCGGGGAGGAGCACCCAGAAGAGGAACTGGCGCCCCTCCTCAACGGCGAGCTCGGGCTCGACGACCTCCGGCGGGTCGTTCGACACGTGCGGCGCTGCCCGAGCTGCCAGGCCGCGCTCGTCGAGGTCGCAGCCGCCGTCGGCGCGTTGCGCCGAGCCGAGCGAACGGAGCTGGCCGAGACATCCGAAGTACCTGCACTCCCACCCCTCCGAGACCAGCCCGCCATGCCCAAACGGCCAGCCGACGGTCTCGCGACGGTCACACCCATCGGCACCCGACGACGGCGCCTTCTCGTAGTAGCGGCTGCCGTCATCCTGATCGCCGGCACCGGCCTCCTCGTCGCGCGGGCCGCGGGCAGTGGCGGCGGTCCAGCCGTCAAGGTCGCTTTCTCCCGGGTCGGCTCCCAGCCTGCCCAGGGCTCGGTCAAGATGAGCGGGGGTGGGGCCAGCCGGACGATGACAGTGTCGGCCACGTTGGCCGCCGCCCCTACCGGGTCGTACTACGAGGTGTGGCTGCTCGACGCCAGCTCTGGGGGCATGGTGCCCGTCGGCGTGCTCCCGAGCGGCGGGACGGCGAGGTTTTCGATCCCCAGCGTCATCGTCGCCCACTACAACGCCGTGGACATCTCCCTCCAACGCGACAACGGCTCCACCCTCCACTCAAACGACAGCATCCTGCGAGCGACCTACTCCGCTTGAACGAGCAACCTGGGTCACCTGATCGCCCTGAGCTGATCGCCCTGAGCTGATCGCCTGATGCGCGATCGTGGACCGGCGCGGGTTTCACGGAGACCCTGGGGTGGTCGGCCCGAGGACATCGCTCGGCTGACGCCGCCTGAGGAGGATCCACGCCGTCGAGAGGGCCCGCTCGCGGCGCGACCGTCGGGCGGGGTCGGCCCTCTCGCCCGCAGGAGACTGCGCCGGACCGCGACGAGCCGCCCGAACGTGGCCTGCCCGCTCCCGCCACGGAGTGACAGCGCTCAGGTGCCGAGGCTCGGATCATCGAGGTTCCCGTAGTCCGCGAGCGCGGCCGTGGCGGCGTGCCAGCCGCACATGCCGTGCACGCCCGGCCCCGGGGGGGTTGAGGAGGAGCACAGGTAGAGTCCGGCGACCGGGGTTCGCCACGGCGAGCGTGATGCGACCGGGCGGGCGAGGAGCTGGGTGAGACCGGTGTGGCCACCGCCGATGTCGCCATCGACGTAGTTGGCGTCGTGCGCTTCGAGGGCGGCGGGGCCCATGGTGTGGCGGCCGACGATCCGGTCGCGGAAACCCGGGGCGAAACGCTCGACCTGGGCCTCGATGCGTTGCGTCATCTCGATCGTCGATCCGTTGGGGACGTGGCAGTAGGCCCACGCGGTGTGCCCGCCCCCCGGGGCGCGGGTCGGATCGAACACGCTGGGCTGCGACAGGAGCACAAACGGGCGATGGGGGTTGCGCCCCCGGATGACATCGTCCTCCGCGGAGACGATCTCGTCGAGCGTGCCCCCGAGGTGCACCGTCGCCGCTCGCGTGCAAGCCATCGACGTCCATGGAATCGGGCCATCAAGAGCCCAGTCCACCTTCCATACGCCGGGGCCGTAGCGGTAGCGCGTCAGCGCCCGTCGATACTGCGAGGGGAGCCTGCCGTCGTCGAGAGCGAGGACTTGTCGGGGCGTGACGTCGAGCAGGGTTGCTCTCGCAGGTGGGAGCTCGGCGAGCGACGCCACGCGCTTGCCGGTGACGATCTCGCCGCCCCGTTCGGCCACGATCGCGGCCAGGGCGTTGGCGACGGACTGCGAGCCGCCTCGTGCCACGGGCCATCCCCACCGGTGGCCGAGGGTTCCCAGGAAAAGGCCGAACCCGGCGGTGCCCGGCGCCCGCAGGGAGAGCATCGAGTGGGCTGCGAGTCCGGCGAGCAGCGCCCGGGCCTCGTCGCTCCGGAAGACGCGCCGGGCGAGCGTCTGAGCCGGCCAGCCTGCTCGTATCCCGAACCTGGCGAGGTCGCCCAGGGCGGCGACCGGGGGTCGGGTGAGCGGGGAGAGGACGGCCACGGCGAGCACGTTGGCGGCCTCGGCGAGGGGGCCGACGAGGCGGCGGTAGGCCCGAGCGTCGGCGCCGAGTGCGGCGGCCGTGGCCTCGACGGAGCGTTCGAGCACGGCGGCGTCGCGGCCACCGTCCAACGGGTGGGCGAGCGGGGCGGGAGGATGGACCCACTCGAGGCCGTGTCGGTTGAGCCCGAGGGCGGCGAGGGCGGGTGAGGCGAGGGCGAGCGGGTGCACGGCGGAGCACACGTCGTGGACGTAGCCGGGGAGGGTGAGCTCAGCCGAGCGCAATCCCCCGCCGGGCTCGGCGCCCGCCTCGAGGACGAGGACGCGCCAGCCCTTCCCGGCCAGGGTCGCCGCCGCCACCAGGCCGTTGGGGCCGGCGCCCACCACGACGGCGTCGTATTCAGGCGCCCCCCCTGCCGTCATCCCGGCGGGGTCCTGGCGAGACGGATCGGGCGGCCGACCCGGACGTGCACGCCGGGGGACCACAGGGCGTGCGGGACCCCGCCGGGAGCGGGCAGGCCGGCCGCGGTGATGAGGCGGTCGTGGACATGGAGGATCTCTGCATCGTGGAGCGGCCAGGCCGGATGGTCGACGGGCGCGTAGCGCAGGCCTCCGCGACGGGTGCCCGACACCAGGCCCCATCGGCAGGTCAGGAAGCGCACCAGGTCGTCGTCGGGCGAGACGGGATCTCCGGGGCGCACGGCGATCTCGGTGATCGCCGGCTTGGGTGACCTCGGCCAGCGGCGTGCGACGCGGCTGATGAGCTGTTCACCCGCGCGCCTATGTTCGACCACACCGGAGCAGTAGGGAAGGTGGTATGCGGCGCGGGCGACCATGGTCGGTAGGAGGCGGTCGATGTCGAGGGAGAAGAACCACACCCCGCGCCGACTTCCCGAACGCACGTAGGTGCGCACGTTGACCTCCGAGAACGCTCCGACCAACGGGAGCGGGGCGAGTCCCGGGAGCCCGAGACCCTCCATGCGGAAGGGGACGAGACCGATCCAGGCCGACCCGTCGTAGAGATCCAGGTCGACACCGGGGGGCAGGAGCTGCTGCACGACCAGCGGGTCGTAGCGCCAGTGCAGGAACACCACGTCGACCCACCGCTGCACCATGACCGGCCGCCGGACGGTATCTGCGGTGAGCGGAGGCAGCGGGAGGAGCGTCTGATTCACGATGGCACCGCCACCATGATCATCGCGACGGCGAGGATGGCTCGCCCCGACCACCCGATGGTGCGAATCCAGTTGGTGGCCACGAGCCTGCGGGTCACTGCCGGGTCGTAGCGGGCGGCGAGGTCGGTGTGGCGGGGTACTTGCAGCGACACCGTGCTGGCATGGATCACGGCGAGCAGCGCCAGACCGGCAAAGGGGATCGCTGTCCCGAGACGGCCGGGCGCCGCAACGAGAACGAGGGCGGCGACGGCCTCGATCCCCATCAGCGGTCCAACGACCCATGAGGTCCGGCGCCGGTGGGCGACCTCGTAGGCCACGAAGTCGGCGGGTCCGACGGCGTCGAAGAGGGGGTAGTGGACGACCTGAACGAACCAGATCAACCCCACCATGGCGGAGGTGGCGGCCATGTGCACGGAGAGCAGGACCCCCGACCACGTCGTCATGGCACGGTGGGAAGTGGACCGATCATCGCGGCGCGGGCTCGGCGTGGCCCGGGGTCGGCGCGAAGCGACCGGCCGAGGTCGGCGGCGAGGGGGGCGCAGCCGGTCAGCGCGGCGTCGATGAGGGAGGCCACCTCGGACGGTCCGAGCTCGTTGGGCGGGCCGGCGACGCCGAGCCCGGTGCGTTCGAGGTCGGCGGCGATGGCGAACTGGTCGGTGGAGAACGGCAGGGCGATGAGCGGGACGCCGGCGGTGAGCGCTTCGGTGACGGTGTTGTTGCCGGCGTGGCACACGACCGCGTCGACATGGTTCAGGATGGCGACCTGCGGGAGGCTGGGCGCGACGATCCAGTCGTCGGGGAGGTCCCAAGGGCCCGGGTCCGCAGCTCCAGCGGCCACGACCCCCCGCACGCCGAGCGACCGGAGGCCGGCGACGACGACCGCGAGGACATCGTCGCGCACCGACAAGAAGCTGCCGAGCGACACGTAGACCGTCGGTCTCCGGCGCCTCGATCCCGCCAGTAGCGGTGCCAGCGTGGAGGGAAGCGGCTGGGATCGCACGCAGCTGCCGAGGAACGTCCCGGGTTGGGCCTGCCGGGCCGGGTCGTGCAACGCCTCGGGGTAGTTGTACAAGACAACGTCGGAGGCGACGGCGAACGCGTCGGCGACGGGCGCCGAGCCCGGTTGGAGCCGCTCGGACGCGTCGTTGAACTCTGCGGTGAACGAGGCGGTCACCGCGTCACAGCAGGAGCGGAGCCGGTCGAGCTCGTCGCTGGCTGGCTGGACCGTGGACGGCCAGGCCGGCGGGAGGCCGTAGCGTTCGCCTCGTGCCGGTAGCGCGGACGGATGCCCGGGCACGAAGGCCGCCCATGACGCACCCAGGGCCCGCAGCGCGAGCGTGGCACCGAACGACACGTGGTCGGCGACGATCTGCGTCGGCTGCGTCTCGGCCAGGATGACCTCGAGGCGGCAGGTCACCTCATCGGGCCGCCACAACAGGTCCCGGGTCCGTGCCGATGCCTGAAAGGCGAGCGTCGCGACCGGGCCTCGGGTCGTGGCGGCGAAGAAGCGGCGCAGATGATCGTCCTCGCCGGCGGGCTGGTCTGCGGCCCGGATCACCCCCGGATTCGAGCCGGCGCCGAGCTGCAACTCCGTCCACTCGAAGCCGGACGCCTCGACGAGGGGCCGCACGGCGTCGCCGGTGGCCACGACGACTCGTTCGCCGGCGTCGCTCCATGCCTGGCCCACGGCCGACATGGGGTACCAGTGCGACGCGTAGTCGGGGACGACGAGCAGGAGGGTCATGCCGCTCGCTGCCTGATCGCGTCGCGGTAGACGACGGTGAGGTGTGCTGCAGTGCGCTCGAGCGTCAAGTCCTCGGCGAGGTGCTTGCGGGCCCACCTGGCGTCAGCGGCGTCAGGGGGGAGCGCGGCGGCGCGCAGGATCGCCACGGCGAGCTCTTGGACGGAGCTCGTATCGCACACGATGCCGGTCACCCCGTCGGCGATGTAGGTCGGCGGCCCGCCGTCGGCGGGCGCGACGACCGGGAGGCCCGAGGCGATCGCCTCGAGTATGGCCAACCCGAACTCCTCCTTGGCGCTGGCGCACACGTAGACGCCGCCCCGGGGGATGAGGTCGCCGACACCGTCGGCGACCGCCCGCAATAGCACGAGTGTGTCGGCATGCGAGCGGTTGCCGAGAAGGATCAGTCCGGAGGCCGGACCACCATGGGCGCGTAGCGCGGCAAGGACGGAGGCCTCGTCCGGGTCCGGTGCATCGAGGCTTCCGCCAATGACGACCGCGTTGAACCGGCTCCTGAGTGCCGCACAGCCGTCCCATGCACTGACGAACCGGTCCATACCCTTCACCGGGTGGAGCCGTCCGACGCTGACCAGCAGCGGCAGGCGCCGACGTTCGGGCGGAAGAGCATCGAGGGCGCGGGCGAGCTCCGTGACGACCCCCGGGGCAGCGGCACCTTCGGCGACGCGCTCGAGCGTCTCCGCCGTTGCGGTGATCGAGCGGATGCTCACGCCTTCAGGGACGATGGACCACGGCCGCCGGTCACGGGTCAGGTCAACGCCGGTGAGCGCGGCGAGCTCTTCTGTGACGTTGGCTCTGGGGAACAGGACGAGATGATCAGCATCGTCTGCGATGTCCTCGACGAGCCGTGTCCGGAACCAGAGATGCTCGACAAGGTCGGCGGACGGGAACGTGCGGCGGTCGAGCTCTCCCGCTCGCTGTCTCGCTTCCATGACCGTGTGAGGGTCAGCGGCGGCGGTGAACACGACGGCGAGGCCGAGCCGCCGCGCCACCCTCCAGCCGGCGAGGGTGGCGACATCGGCCATCCGGAGATGGATCACATCGGGATGGATGTCGCGCGACAGCGCCTCGGTCAGCAGGGCTTCGAGTTCCAGGCGCTGTGTCCAAGTGTCTGACCCGGCGGGCAAGGTCGGTCGATGGAGCGCGATAGGGCGGATCGTGGCCCCGTCTACGAAGGTGCAGTCCGGGGTCCCGGTGGATGGGTCGGACCGGCTGATGGTCAGCACCCGGTGCACGTCGGGCCGGTGGGCGAGCTCCACCGCCAGGTTGACGGCCAGGGTCGTGAGGCCGCCGCTGGCGCCGCGGCCGACGGAGCGAAGATCGCCATCGAGGGAGGCGTGCAGGTGCAGTTGTGCGATGACCTGACCTCGGTCACCGCAGATGGCGCGCCCGGGCACGGGTGTGCCCAACGACCTGGCCAGGGCTGCGACGCGCCCAGTCATGTCTTCCGGCTCCGCTCGCGACAG
>Ga0075030_100006415_pt1 | contig 10515 bp, 10 predicted proteins | sample LitLauG_LLR_2012_FD_71393 | JGI IMG/M metagenome (GOLD analysis project Ga0075030, IMG submission 71393) | Freshwater sediment microbial communities from Pennsylvania, USA - Little Laurel Run_MetaG_LLR_2012 | ecosystem: Environmental > Aquatic > Freshwater > Creek > Sediment | place: USA...
CGATCGGCCGGGCCACGACTTTGGAAGGGATGATGGTCGGCGTCCGTTTCACCGTGGAGGACGAGCGCTTGGGGGGCGGCGGTGGCGGAGGCGGCGCGCCGGGCCCCTTGGCGTGGACGAAGGCGACGGTGGTCATCTTGTCCAGCTTGTCCTTGGCCTTGGCGCCGGCGAACAGCACCAGCGCACCGATGACCAGCGCGTGCGCCGCGACCGAAAAGACGGCATAGCCCGCCAAGCGGCGGGGCTGCCGAGCCGTGTACTGCTGGAACATGCGGGGCGGTGATTAACCCGAAGCCGGACAACCCCGCAAGGCGCCCCGGCGACTACGTGCGCAAACGTTTCGCAGATGTTGCCGGGGGACCGCTTGTCCGTGCGATTCCGATCTGCTACGAGCCGCGCGCCTTTGGCGAGGGAATCCAAATCATGACCATCACTCGAACGCTTGCTTTCGCAGCAATCTGGGCGTCCGCGCTGGGCTGCGGGGGAAACCCGCTGACCACGCCGGACCCGAACGATGGGGTGACGTTCCCCGCTGGCTTCGACGTCAAGTTCCAGCCGCAGACGTCCCGGACATCCTGCCCCTCCGGCGCCTGCTACCCGGTGCAATTGGGGTATGCGCACGGCAAGCCGATCTACTTCTACAACCTCGTCGGCCCGGTGACCGCTTCCGCCGCGGGCCTCAAGACCACGGGCCTTCAAACGTGCCCGGGCGTTCCCCCCCAGCAGATCTGCAAGGACCCGCAAGGTCGCCTGGTGATGTCTGCTTCTCTGGTCACGAACCACGTCTACGAGTTCCCCACCGGGCAGTGCCTCTCCGGGCACCCGTACGATCCGGTGATCGACGCGTACGACACCACGGTCCAATACCCGGTCTTTTCCCAGCTTCCCTTGGCGACGACCTCTTCGAGCGCGCCGCCGGTGCTTCCGATCGGCTGGGTGACGTCGGTGACCGGCGTGGCCGGCGACACCTGCAACGACATCAAGTCGGCCACGTCCATCCAGAACGGCATCTTTGGCGCCGCCTCGCCGGAGGTTCAGTCCGATCCGTCGGTTCACTACTCCTTTTACGCGCCCATCGACATGACCGCGGTGATTCCGCCCCTGACTGCGTCCGACGGCAAGACGCCGCTGCCGTCCCCGGTCGGGTACGCCTGGTCGGGCGACCTGCAGACCGCCTACTTCTTCGGGGGCGTGGTCCCGGTGGATGGAAGCTCCAACCTGGTCGCGATGGACGGGGTGATCGTGGACCCGCTCTTGGATCCGGTGAACAAGGTCTTCTCCAACGTCACCGATGCCAAGACGGTGATTCTGCCCTTTGCGCCGGGGGAGTCGGGCTACTCGCCCATCGTCCGGTTGCACGACTACAACCTGGGCGCCGGCCAGCAGTTCGGAGACTTGACCGACCTGTGCCCTTCCACCGGCTGCACCGCGCCCAACCAGGTCGACATGACCAAGGCCGCGGCCGCCTCCTTCAACACCATCTTCATCGTCGCGGTGGGGCAATAAATGAAAACGACCATTCGAGCGCTGGCGGTGTGCGGTGGGCTACTGGCGTTGGCCTTTCCAGGCGCCGCCCTGGCGGTGGGTGAAACGACCGGCTCGGTGTCGGGCTATGTCTATGATCCGACGAACGCGCCCCTGTCCGACGTGCCGCTTACCATCAGCGGCCCCGCGCTCCTGGCGCCAATCAGCCGGGTGAGCGACGAGAACGGACGCTTCACTTTCTCCCCGCTACCTCCGGGCGACGGCTATGCCATCGAAGTGAAGGTGCCGGGTTACACCCCGATCCGCCAGACCGGCATCAGCGTGCGCCTGGGTCAGACGAGTTCGGTGGATGTGAATTTGACCGTGTTGACCGAGACCTCGGCGGCGCAGACCTTTCAGATCGTGGAGAAGGTGAACCCGATCATGAACACCGAATCCACCCAGGCGGCGACGGTGGTGACGGCGGAGAAGGCGGCGGGCACGCCTCAGTTCACCCAGACCGAAGGCATTCCTCAGGAAGTGGCCGGCACCAGTTTCAGCAACAAGCCGGTCACCCGCGGCGGCCTGGCGCGCTACGGCCGTTTCTACGTCGACGGCCTGGACACCACCGACATCACCGACGGCTCCATGACCGGCGTGATCAACTTCTACACCGTCGAGAACTTCGACGTGGTCACCGGCGGTTTTGACGCCCAGTACAACTCGCTGGGCATGGTGGAAAACGTGGTCACCAAATCGGGGTCCAACCACTACACCTTCGACCTGGTGGGCACGCTGTCCCCGCCGTTCCTCACCGCGCAGAACCTGGTGCCCTCGCCGCAGCCGGCGTATGTGGGACTGCTCACCAACACCCTGCAGTCTGGACCCCAGACCAGCTTCTACAGCCCGGTGGTCAGCGTGGGCGGGCCGATCGTCGACGACAAGCTCTGGTTCTACGCGTCGTACCAGATCAACCTGTCCCATAAAGAGACCTCCCTGCAGCCCTACAAGTCCCCGTTGGAGAATCGCCCCACCGACACGGTGACTCAGGTGGGCCGGCTCAAGCTGACCTGGCAGCCCACCACCAAGGACCGGGTGTCGATGACCGTCAACATCGACCACAACACCATCGACAACAGCACCGGTAGCTCGGCGGTGACGCTCGACGCCGAAACCAAGATTGACCGCGGCGGGGTGATGTTGATCGGCAACTGGGATCACAACATCAGCGACACCACCCTGTTCCAGCTCCAGGCCGGTATGACCTGGAAGAACGTCAACAACGACCCCGAACGGTATGATCCCAACAACCCGCTCATCAGCCACACCGACACCTTCAACGGAATCACGTCCTTCGCGGCGGGCCGGCTCGGCTTTGGGCAGGATGAGAACTACCTCCACGACGGCAAACTGCGCGTCCAGTTCGATCCCTCGTTGCTGTGGAAGGCCGGCTCCCACCAGATGAAGGCGGGCGTGCAGGTGGAGTACATGCGCGACACCCAGATCCAAGGCGTGACCGGGAACCAGCGGTACACCGACCACGGCGGGGTGTGCGATCCCAACAACGCCGGCAGCTTCGGGTACTGCTTCGAGCGCACCGACTTCTACTCGGGGGTGGACGCGAACGGCAACGGAGTGAACCTGGGCGGGCCGCTCACTTTGACCGCGCAAGCGCTGAACTTGGGCGCCTACATCCAGGACCGGTGGGCGGTGACCCGCCGGCTGACGCTGGTCCCCGGCTTTCGCGTGGACACCGGCATCTTGAACGGCGACCCGACGGCCAACGTGAGCATCCCCACCTTGATTGGCTTTGGCCCCCGCTTCGGCGGCACCTACGACGTGACCGGAGAGCGCAAGTACCTGCTCACCGCCTACTACGGGCGTTCCAATGACGTGGGTGACATCAACATCGCTCAGCACGCCAATCCGGCGCTGCTCGAAGTAAACTCCTTCTTCAACAGCACCACTGGGACCTTCCCGGCGTGCACGCCCAACACCACCACCAACCCCGGCAACGGCGCCTGCCAGATCGTCGGAGGCGCGAACGGCCGCTCCTTCCTGCCGAACCAGGCGCCGCCGTACGTGGACGAAATCCAAGTGGGCTACCACCAGGAGTTTGCCCCGCAGACGGTGATCGGCGTGGATTTGGACTACCGCCACTACGGCAAGATGTGGGTGGACGCCGAAGTCAACCGCATCTGGGATCCGTCGGGCCAGAAGATCATCGGCTACCGCAACGGCATTCCCCAGACCATCTTGCTGACCCAGACCACGCCTCAGGCCTTCCGCAACTACGAGGGCATCGACCTGTGGATCCAGGGTAACCCCGGCAACTGGGACCTCTACGTCGCGTACACCCTGTCCTTCAACCACGGCACGGTGAGCGAGTACTTCGACGGCTACTTGCAGAACCCCCGCATGACCAACTTCGCCTACGGGTACTTGGGCGACGACCACCGCCACACTTTGAAGGCGTCCTTGATGTACACCTTTCCCAACATCGGCCTGCGGCTGGGCATGCGCCCGCGCTACCAGACGGGAGCGCCGGTCTGGGAAACCTTCCAGAATCCCGCGGACGCCAACTTGAACTTCTACCGTTCGCCGCGCGGCGTGGGTTACGCCATCAATTCGTCGACCAACCAGCCTAACTTCAACGACCCGACGTCCCAGGCGCAGATCATCGCGCCGGACTGGTTCCAGGTGGACCTGCAGGCGACCTACGACCTGGGCCGCGCGCTCGGGATCAAGCAGCACATCGAATTGGAAGCCTTCGTCCTGGACGCCCTCAACGACTACAACGGGTCAGGCATTTCGGGCACCTTCAACACCACCGGCACCAATCGCTTCGGCTACACCAGCTTTCACAACGGCCCGCTGCAGGGCGAAATCATCCTGCGCTTCCGTAACTAGCCTTTAGTTACGGGCGGCGGGGCGCGCCGGGGCCCTGCGGCCCGCCCGGGCCCCCGTGCATCCCGCGCATCTCCTCGTGGAAGTGCGCCAGGAACAGGGCCAGCTTGGCGCGGGCCTGCGGTGAGCGACCCTGCGAGACCGCGGCGAACATTTCGCGGTCCACCTGGGCCAGCTTGGCGCGGCCGTCCACCACCTTCTGGATCGCGTCGTCCACCTGGGCGCCGGAGGCCGCGTCGCCGTCAGCCGCCTGGCGCAAGACCTTGAGCGATTCGTGCACTTGCTGGCGCAGCGGCCGGCGCTTGTCGTCGAACGCTTTCATTTGGGCATTCACCTTGAGCGCCTCGGCCGTGTCCAGGTCGAGCGCCTCGGCGACGCCCATCGCGCGCAGGGTCCGCGCGCGCTCTTCCATGCGGGCCATTTCGGCCGGGTGGCCTTCGGCAGAGGCGAGTTTGTCCGGTCCCGCCGCCAGGACGACGAGGGTGGCGCTGATGCAAAGCCAGGGGTTCATAGGTCTGCTCCTTCAGTGAAGTCGTCGCTCCAGGCGTCGTCCAACTCGCCCTCCGGCTCCTCGTCGGCGAACGCCATGCCAGTGGTTTCAATCAGACTGCCCTCGTCGCTCGTGGCTTCCTCCGCCCACGGTACCGAGCGGCCGACGTCCGCGCCCCGGCGCACCAGGCCCGGCACAAGGAGCAAGCACAGCGCCGCGCTGCCTACCAGCGCCACCGACCACCCCCGCTGCCACAACACTTTGCGGCGCTGCGCCATGCGCCACACCGCGGCCGTGGATGACGGCAACAGCCCCACGGCCACCCGGTCGGCGGCCGAAGGGGCCGGGGTCACCGCGGCGCGCAGCACCTGGTTCAATGAACGGGCTTCGTCGGCGCAAGGCGAACAGCCGTTCACATGGGCCTGTGCTTCGGCATCGTCAGGGTCCAAGAGGCGGTCTTCAAATTCAGTGCAAGCGCGCATGACGGTCAGATCTCCTCGTCCATCCGGGGGGCCACCAGCTCGCGCAGCCTTCTCGCCGCGTGGTGGAAATGAACCTTGGCGTTGTTTTCGGTGATGCCTAAGGCCGCGGCGACTTCGGCGAAGGGCAGGCCGCTGTCGATCCGCAAGGTGAGGACTTGTTGTTGCCGCGGCGGAAGCTGAAGGATGGCCTCGCGGGTGACGCGCTCGCGCTCCGAGCGCTCCAGCACTTCCAACGGCGAGGGGTGGTTGCCCGCTGCTTGCTCCAGCACCGCCAAGGGCGCCGCGCGCCACCGCCGCCCTTGCCGCGCCTGGTTCTTTCCCAAGTTGATCGCAATGCGGAGGATCCACGCTCGAAAGGGGAACCGGGCAAATCCGCCCAGGCGCATCCAGGGTCGGCGCAGCGCTTGGAAGCCCTTCACGAACGCCCGCTGGGTGAGCTCGCGCGCTTCGTCCGCCGACTCCACGTAGCGCCGGACCACCGCGTACACCACCTCGTGGTGGCGCCGCACCAGCGGCGTGAACGCGGCGTCGTCCCCTTTGGCGAAGGCGGCGCACAGCTCGGCGTCGGTGGTTTGGGCCGCCGCGGTTGCGACCACGTGCAGCCGCGGATGTGAGTCGCTCACCACGCCACTGTAAACCCAGACTGGCATTCGAAGTTAAGGTGCTCCAATGTAGGCGCAACCGATGGCCGGGACTCGGGTTTGCCAGGGGCGGATGGCGCGTCATTGGGCAGGGGCAGTGGTGGGGGCGATCTTGAGCGCGAGTGCCGTGGCCCAAGCCCACTCCATCACCGAGGAGCTGGGCATGGGTTCCCAGGACCCCACCGCCACCACGCCCAGCTCCGGATACTGGAGTAACCGGCTGGCGGCGGACATCGGCCTCAACGATGCCTGGAGCCTGCGCGGCGATTTTCTGATGACCAATGATCGCCCATCCCCTCCCGCAACCGGGGCGAACTTCGGCGACTCCGGGGGCTGGATTCCGATGTTGACGCTCGGGCTGGATTTCGATCCCAACGACCACTGGTCGCTCTCCGCGGCGGCGGCCGTTTCCCCCAAGAGCAGCCAGTTCAATGATGCGCCTATTTCCTTGGCGGACGCAGGGATCCTGGACGCGGACCTGCGCAGCAACACCAGCTCGCTCGGAGGCAGTTTCGGCGTGAGTTTCGACACCGCGGGCGAATCCGACTGGGAGACGGCGGTGGGTGGGGTTTTCGGCGCCACCCGCTACCAGACCGGCCAGGCCATCGCCGCGGTGGCGAAAGGCGCGGTGGCGACCAGCCTGCCCAAGTTGCGCACCACCTGCCAGCAGCTTCGCGCGACCGTGGGGCGGGCGCCGGCCTGGTGCGCGCCGCTGCTCGGCGAGGCGGGCGACATCACCCAGGTGAAGTTGAGCGCAGACGCGACGGAGACCATCTACGAGAACACCGAAGTGGGGGCGACGTTCGTCTACTACCTCTACGACAAGGACCCGACGCAGGTGGGGTACTTCACTTTGGCGTCGCGGGGGCGCATCACTGGGGGGACCAACTCTTTCGGCGAGGGACTGGCGATCGCCCCCTATCAATTCACCGTAAAGCCCGAAGTCGCGCACACCTTTGGGCCGGTCCGGGTGGACCTGGCGTTCCAGTACGGTCAATACGTGCCGGGGCAGGGCGACTCGACCGCGCTCAGCCTCAAGGTGTCCTACCGTTTCAACAAGATGTGGAAGGTGTGGGCCTCGGGATGGGGAGAGCGCGACGTGGACGGCAGCGGAAATGTCACGCAATCCAGTGCACTCTCCTTGGGCGTCCGGTGTCACTTCTGAGTATGCTGGCCCCACTGCATGGCTGAGGGGTCCGGAGCAGACAGGCGAGAATTCGAGCGCATTTCGGCGCGGATCGAGATTCACTTTCGCAGCCAGCAGGATGCGGCGCGGTCGCTGAAGGCCTTTTCCCTCAATTTCTCCGCCGGCGGGGTCTGCATTCGGACCAAGCGGGCCTACTCGGTGGGGGAGCGCCTGGCCATCTTCATGAAGGTGGACGGGGAGGATTACGACTTGAAGGGGATCGTGTCCTGGGTGCGCCAAGAGGCGATCGGGGTGCGCTTCGCCGAGGTGTCCGAGGGCGACCGTTTGCGCCTCAACTCGCTGGTCAAGCAGCTGCGGACCACCAACGCCCCGGCGTGAGCGGTCAGTAGACCCCGGACCGGGTGTGCGCGCGGGCGAAGCCCAACATCTCGGGCGGCGAAAGGCGGGCCACCATGCGCCGCAGGGCCGCGCGTGCCAGGGCGAACGGCCGCGACCACGCAGCGCTGCGCTCGGCCTGGGCCTTGAGGCGGCTCTCGGTCCAGACCAGGGCGTCCCGGGCGCAGAGCGCGTTTTGCACCTGGCTCTCCGCAAAGCGGCGGGCCAGCGCCCGCGCATATTCGGCCAACAGCTCGGCGTCGGCGTCCCGCTCGGCGTTGGAGAGCACCAGCACCCACTTGTGTCCGGGGGCCGCGCCCTGCCGCTGCAGCTGACGGACGGAAGCCTCGGCCAGCACTCGACCCAGGGGCGACACCCCGTCGCACACGCACCACGTGCCGCCGACGTCGCGGACCGAAGCGCCTCGCTCTTCCAACGCGCGGTCCAGCTGGGCCAGGCAGTCGCCGTTTTCCTCCGGGGGCGCGAGCGACGCCGCGTCGCGCAGCGCCAAGAGCGCGACGGTCGACACGCGGGGCCACTGCTCCTTGCGCAGAGAGCCGGTCAAGAGCAGCGCCAAGTCGGCAGCCGGGTTTCGGGGCAGGGCGCTCAGGACCGCTTCCAACAGCACGCCCGCGGCCGCGGGGCTCGCACCCGCATCGAGCAAGCGGGGGCGGACGGTTTGGTAAAGGCGGTCCACATCGTGCAAGACGGCGGACCCTAGACGCTGTCCGCGGGTGAGGGCTTTCGCGAGGGCCTGGACCCCTTGGAGGGACGTGGGCACCGCGGGTTCGACCTTGGGGGTGAGGTCGGCCAGGGCTTGCGGGGCCACGCCGTGGAGAGAGCCGATGATGAAATCCCTTTGAGACATAAGCGCGCATGTACGCAAGTGTCGCGCCGGGGGGCGCTCTGCCTGAATTCAGGCCTGTAGCGCTGATCTGCACGCGCCTTGACAGGCCAGTGGTGTGGGGACGCGCACCTCAATGTCAGGGATCCCCGACACCTGAGAACTTGGGTAAGCTGCCGCGCGCCATCTGGTCCGAGAGAACATTTCCGCGCCTCAAGCGCTCCCTGGCTTTCCTGCTCCCTGACGGTTGGCGGGGGGAAGTGGTGGACATGTCCGCCGCGGGCCTTCGGGTTTTGAGCGTGGCGGTCCTGGAACCCAAGTCCGAAGTGGAGGGGACGCTGGTGCTGGAGGACGGCGACCGCATCCCCTTAAAGGCCAAGGTCATCTGGGCTACGCCGCCGGACCACAAGGCGCTGGTGTTGGCGGAGATGGGCCTCGAGTTGCAGAACGTGCCCGAGACCTACCTGCGGGCGCTGGCCCGCCTGTTCGCCGAGCAATGAGCCCGATTGTCTGGTGGCCGGACCGTATGTTGTCGGCTCCGACGCGCAAGGTGGTGGACTTTGGGCCGGAGCTCGCTGCGCTCCTGGAACGGATGCAGGCCGAGCTGAAAGAGGCGCAAGGCATTGGGCTTGCCGCCAACCAGATTGGGGTGTCGCTGCGGGTGGCCCTGGTCAGTCCCGAGCAAGGCGAATCGTTCGAGATGGTCAACCCCCAGATCACCGCGCGTCGGGGAGAAGTCCTATTGGACGAGGCCTGCCTGTCCGTGCCGCGCGAGGGGGAGCAGGTCCACCGCGCCCTCGAGGTCGACGTCACCTTCCAAGACAAGAGCGGCGCGCCCCATACGCTGACGGCCACCGGGCATCTGGCGCACATCATCCAGCACGAGGTGGACCACCTGGACGGCCGCGTCTACGTCGAGCTGTTGGGGACGGTGAAGCGGGACCTGATTCGGCGTCGGATGCAACGGCGCAAGCGGTTCGGAATCGACGAGTCCGAAGAGGATTGATAAGCCGTCCTCTTGGCAGAGCCTCCGCGCCTGGTGGCCGGCCCGGTCTTCAAAACCGGTGAAGGACGTCGAAGGACGCCCTTGGAGAGTTCGATTCTCTTGCTCTGCCGTCGCGGTTGGTGGTAAGCGGCGCACTCCCTTTCTCTAACAATTCTGGGAGTTTGCCATGGCAGCTAAAGAGATTTTCTTCCATCAATCGGCGCGGGAAGCCATTTTGCGCGGCGTTCGGATTTTGTCCGATGCCGTGGCCGTGACCTTGGGCCCCAAGGGCCGCAATGTGGTCCTGGAAAAGTCGTTCGGATCCCCCCTCATCACCAAGGACGGGGTGACGGTGGCCAAGGAGATCGACCTGACCGATCGCTTCGAGAACATGGGCGCCCAGATGGTGCGCGAGGTGGCGAGCCAGACCTCCGATAAAGCAGGGGATGGCACCACCACCGCCACGGTGCTCGCTCGGGCGATCTACGAAGAAGGCCTGAAGCTGGTCAGCGCCGGCCACAGCCCGATGGAGCTCAAGCGCGGGATCGACAAGGCGGTGGAGGTGGTGACCGCCGAGTTGAAGAAGATGTCCAAGCCCACCAAGGACAAGAAGGACATCGCCCAGGTCGGCACCATTTCGGCCAATGGCGAAGAGACGATCGGCAAGATCATCTCCGAGGCGATGGACAAGGTCGGCAAGGAAGGCGTGATCACGGTGGAAGAGGCCAAGGGCCTGGAAACCACCCTGGAAGTGGTCGAGGGCATGCAGTTCGACCGCGGCTACGTTTCCCCCTACTTCGTGACCAACCGCGAGCGGATGCTGGTGGAGCTGGAAGACCCCTACATCCTGATCAGCGAGAAGAAGATCTCCGGGATGCAGGAGATCGTCCCGGTGCTGGAGCAAGTGGCCCGCAGCGGTAAGCCGCTGTTGATGATCGCCGAGGAGATCGAAGGCGAGGCGCTGGCGACCCTGGTGGTGAACAAGCTGCGCGGGGTGCTGAACGTGGCCGCGGTGAAGGCGCCGGGCTTCGGCGACCGTCGCAAGGAGATGCTGAAGGACATTGCCACGCTCACCGGCGGCCAGGTGGTGTCGGAAGACCTGGGCATCAAGTACGACAGCTTGAAGCTGACCGACCTGGGTCGGGCCAAGCGGGTGGTGATCGACAAGGACAACTCCACC
>Ga0075030_100006417_pt1 | contig 10511 bp, 6 predicted proteins | sample LitLauG_LLR_2012_FD_71393 | JGI IMG/M metagenome (GOLD analysis project Ga0075030, IMG submission 71393) | Freshwater sediment microbial communities from Pennsylvania, USA - Little Laurel Run_MetaG_LLR_2012 | ecosystem: Environmental > Aquatic > Freshwater > Creek > Sediment | place: USA...
GTAGTTCGTAGAAGACGTAGCCGGATGCGCGCTTGCGGTCGTGAATGCCGAGGTTGGTGCTGACGATGGATTCGGCCAGACCTTCGACGCCGTAGCTGAGGATGCCAGGGAACGGGAGCTTGTTGTGGCGGCGGAGATCGCCTTGCCAGCTGTCGTCGAGGTGGCGGTTGAGGTAGATGGCCGGGGAGTAGCGAAAGAGGACGAAAAGGTCTGTGTGGCGCCGGTAAGAGAAATCGGCCTGGGTGTTCTCGCCGAGATCCTGATGAGCAGCCAGAAACCAGGTTTTGATGCGTTCCCACGCCGGGTAAGGGCCGTAAAACTGGTCTGCGCCGTAGGGCCGGTCGCTGTAGGCAAGCAGGAGGCTGGTGGCGCCGAGGCGTGTTTTCAGAGTGCTGAGCGAACTGAAGGCGAGGTTGCGGTAATCGCGGTCGGGGATGAAGCCGGTGGAGAAGTCGCGCGCGAAGGCGATCTCTTCGGACCATGTCTTGCGGGCCATGGCAGCGATGGCGTGCTGCTGGTTGAAACCGAAGCTACCGGCGCCGCCGAGCAGGCGGAATTCGCTCGTATCGAGAGGCGCGGTGCGAACGTTGACAACGCCGCCGATGGCATCGGAGCCATAGAAGGTGGACCCGGCGCCTTTCAGAACTTCCACGGTTGTGATGGCTTCCAGCGGGACGGGGAGGTCGAGATTAAAATGGCCGGTCTGCACGTCGTTGACGCGCATGCCGTTCAGCAGGACGAGGGTCTGGCCGAAGGTGGCGCCGCGGATGGAGAGGTCTCCCATAAAGCCGCCCGGCGCGCGCTGCTGAAGATCCAGTGCGGGGTCGAGTTGGAGGAGGCCGAACCAGGAGTTCCAGAGCGGCAGTTGCTTCTCCGGAAGAGGCAGCAGGTCGATGTCGCGGTCGGTTTCGGCGAGTGCGACGGGTTCCACCGTGCCGGTGACGACGATGCTGTCGCCCGACTGAGCCGGAGGAGCCTGCTGCGCGCACAGCAATCCCGCGGATGTGGCGATAAGGAGCCAGAATTTCATGGATACCTCACCACCGTAACATCCACAGGGCTGCGAGCGCTCACGAGCCTGGGCGCGGGTGCCTTACTACATTTTCGCGCTAAAATGTTTTTGTGGATAAAGCTGTGGAGGCTGTGGATAATCGGGGCGCCCAAGGCTCTAAAGTGCTGCTACTGGAGCGTACTGGACTCCACAGAAAAAAAGCGATTTTCAACGTTGCAATCCGCAGGCCGACGCGGTTATTGTGAGGTCCGCTTCCATGTCGCCAAGTCAGAGTGTAGTTCTGCAGAAGGGCCTTCCCGTCAACCTCGACGCAGAAAAATTTATCCTCGGCTCCGTTCTGCTGGACGATGCCAGGTTTATTGAAATCGCGGGGGTTCTGAATAACGACGATTTCGCCCTCGAAAAACACCGCCGGATCTTCATCCGGATGAACGAACTGCACGAACGCAGCGAAAAGATCGACCGCGTCACGCTGGCCAATGAGCTGCTTCGCTACAACGAACTGGAATCGGTCGATGGGCTGACTTACCTGGTTTCGCTCGACGACGGGCTGCCGCAGATTTCGAATCTGGACGCCTACGTCAAGATCGTCAAAGACAAGGCGACGTTGCGGCGGATCGCGATAGGCGCGCAGCACCTGATGAATCGGGCGCTGATGGGCGAGGAAGATCCGGACACGATCCTCGCGGGCGCCGAAGAAACGCTGCTGAAGATCGGCGAATCGTCGAAGCAGGAACGTGGCCTCGCGACGCCGCTGGAAGTCATCCAGGGTTACGAAGGCGGGCTGAACGCGTTCCTCGACCCGAGCCGGCGCGTTAAAGGAATCAGCACGGGGTTCACGAAGCTGGATGAAATGACGGGCGGCCTGCACCCGGGCGAACTGATCATTCTGGCGGCGCGGCCTTCCATGGGCAAGACGGCGCTGGCGCTGAACATCTGCTGGCATGTGGCGGCGCGACTGCTGCAGCCGGTCGCGATCTTCTCGCTCGAAATGTCGCAGGAATCGCTGCTGACCCGCATGCTTTGCGCGGCGGCACGGGTGGACAGCCAGCGGTTTCGCGCCGGGTATCTGAACGAGACGGAACGGCAGAAGTTGCGCCAGGCGGCAAATCAGATGGTGGAAGCGCCCATCTACATCGACGACACGGCGGGCGTGAACCTGATGGACATGCATTCGAAACTCCGCCGGCAGCAGCAGATGATGGGGCGGCCCTTCGGCATGGTGGTGGTGGATTACCTGCAGCTGATGAGCACGCGCGGGCGGGTGGAAAATCGCAATCAGGAAGTCAGCCAATTGTCGCGTGGGATGAAGCTGCTGTCGAAGGAGCTGGGGTGTCCGTTTCTGGTGCTGTCGCAGCTGAGCCGAGCGCCGGAAACGCGCGTGGGCGATCACCGGCCGCAGTTGAGCGATCTGCGCGAATCGGGATCGATCGAGCAGGATGCGGATCTGGTTTCGTTCATCTTCCGCGAAGAGGTTTACAAGCGCGACCGCGAGGATCTTCGCGGGGTGGCGGAACTGATTGTGGCCAAGCAGCGCAACGGGCCGATTGGCAAGGTCGATCTGGTGTTCCTGCACTCGATGACGAAGTTCGAGAATCGGGCCGAGGATTTAGGGGATTTGCCGCCGGAGTGAAGAGCTCATCACAGCAGTAGGCGATTTTTTCCGGCACAGCTAAATTATTGATTCTGAATCCGGATAGCGTTTTTCGCGATCACAGCACTTTGAAGATCCGTTCTCCTCCGATGCCACAATCGGGCCGGAAGGACCAAACGCTTGCCAGAACGCATCAATAAACTACAACCAGACCGCACGGTTTCCCTGCGCGGTTTCGATTCCTTTGCGGCAGCCGCCTCTATCCATTCGGCCAATCCCGCCGGCTTCACCATCAGCGGCACTTTTCGCGATCCGGCGGACTTCGCCGTCGCCGTGCTCTATGACGCCGACAATTTCTACGAGCACCCTTCGGTTAAATATCTTCCCGATTTCAATTTCGCCGGCCTGACGCTCAGCTTCACACTGAACTACTCGGCCGCACTCCAGCCCATCGACTCGCCAAAATATAACTGGATCGACTGGGCCACCCTGGACTGCATTCGCGCCGACGGCACTACGGCCCAAATCCGCCTGTGGGATAACGCCGCGCTCTCCGCCGGCTCGTCATTCCCCTCTGCCTCCGCCTCATTCAACGTCGTGAATGGTGGCACGCAGCCCGGCGATCAGATCAGCGTCTGGTACCAGAATCTCGCCTTCTACTACACTGTCCCCGGCGGCCTCGGCGGCTCTGCTGATTACTTCTGGCAGAACGCGCCCTCAGCCGCCAGCATCTCGGTCGGAGGCACCACCTATACCTACAACGTCACGACCGCGGGCGGCGAGGACGGGCCTACTATCGCTGCGGGCGTCGCGGCCGCCGCGGCGGGCGACCCGCTGGTTTCCTTCAGCGCGTCAGGCACCTCCGTCACCTTCACGCCGAAGGTCAACACCGGCTGCACCGTTAGCGTTTCCGGCTACACTTTATGGCTCCTGACCGAGCCACCGGAGCAGTTCATCGCCGCCAATCTCGCCAGTCAACTCAACGGCACGAACTGGATCTCCGCCAACACGCCCCACGGCCTTATAGCTTCGGCCAGCGGCGCGCAGGTCACCGTCACTGCGGCGCGCTGCGGCACCGTCAACGTCAGCGGTACTGCTGTCGCATGGGTTTCCGGTACGCGATTCACCGGAATCGCGCCCGGTTCCACCATTCTGATTTCCGGCGTTTCCCAAACGGTCGCCTCGGTTAATTCGCCTGTTTCATTGACCCTCACCGTCCCGGCTTCTTCCGCTGCGAACGCAGAGTACCTCGCGCCACGCGGCGGCTACGACGGCAATATGATCCAGCTCTATGCTCTCGCAGCCACATCCACTCTCACCATCGATCAGGCCACCATCCAGCTCTCCGGCGGCAGTTCCGCCGCCTCCTGGAATTGCTCGCTCGATTTCACCGCGCTCGGCATCGACCAGCTCCGACAGTGCTGGCTAACCTTCGCCCCGGCTCTCACTGACGCCACAGCCTTTTCGTCCAGAGAGTGGCAGGCCACTTTTTCCAACTGGCAACTCACCGGCGCGGACTCCATAAAAGCCCTCCAGATCGCCGGCCCCGGCAGCGTGCGCATCGAGGAAGACGACTCTGCCTGCACCTATACTGGCTCCTGGAACGCTGAATCCGGATTCTTTTCCAGGTACTTCGCCAAAGCCACCAACGACACCGCTGCCACCGTCACTGTCACCTACCACTGCCAATCCACCCACAATCTCTACGTGGGAACTTCGCTCTACGCAGACCGCGCTGTTGTCGGCGTCGGGCTCGATGGCGATGCCGAAACTTCCCTCGATTGCCGCGTGCCGGACAGTTCCGCCGTTATAACCCGCCGCCTCCTCCGCTCCAGTGTCGCGCCCGGCCGGCACACGGTCACATTCCGCATTCAACAGGCCGGCTGGTTTTATTTCGACTTCCTCGAAGCCGCCGTTCTCTCCGACGTGCCGGATGCCCTCGCCTCTCGCAACAACATCTCCCCGGCGCTCGATTTCGACACCGACCATACCTACAAGCTCCCGCCTGCACGCCTTCACTGGATCTTCAATAAACTCGGTTACGGCGGCCCGATGAACGAATACCTCGGCGTCTTCTGGTGGAACGAGCGGGTCGCGAGCGGCGGTTCACTTTCCCAGGCCAAAGTCACGTTCAGCGGCACCTGGGCTGCAGGCGAGTCAATCCTGCTCACGCTCAACGGCTCCACGCTCGGTAAATCCGTCTTTCACGGCGATACGGCGCAGACCATTGCCAGCCACTTCGCCGCTTATATCAACGGTGCTTTCGTCGGCGCGTTGGCTTCCACTTCAGGTCCCGTGCTCACGATCAATGCCCGTTCCGCCGGGTCCGCCTGGGACCTCGCCGTCTCCAGCGCATTCACTTCCACTCTCGGCTTGGCAGCAGTGACTCAGGCGCCGCAGCCCGGCACGTCACCCGATTGGGTGATCAACCCCGCCGCCAGCCCGCCGCTAAACCGCGCCACCCGGGACTGGCACGCTGACTTCTACAGCCTCGCCGCCGCGCTCGGTCGCGACGTCACCACATCGTCCTCCATGGAATTGGTGAATCCGCCCTCCGGTTTTGCCGCCTGCTTCCCCGATACCGCGCGCACTCCGGTTTCCACCTCCACCGGCTTCGGGTCGCTCAACTCCGAACACTGCGCTATCGGCGCATCCGCCGTACTGGCGTATCAGAAGAGCGTCTACCGTGCCATTGCCCAACTGCAATCCGCAGCCGGGCTCATCCCTTCCGTCCAGTACGGCGAATTCCTGTGGTGGTACTTTGACGGCCCCGGTGGCATGGCCTTTTATGACGACGAAACCAAAGCCGCAGCTCAGGCCGCCCTCGGCCGACCGCTTCACGTATTCGCCACTCCCAATGATGTCCCCTCAATTAACGGCAGCGCAGATGCCGACTTTCTTCGTAACCGCCTGCGCGACCACGTAGCTGCTCTGATAGCCGATCTCCGCTCGGCAAGATCTAATGCCCGCTTCGAAGTGCTCTGGCCTTACGACGTCAACTACGCCACGCCAGTCGGTAGCCCTTCCATCGGCGGCCAACTCAACCGCGCCATCAATCTGCCGGTCGAGTGGCAGCAAGCTTCCACTGCGGGTTTCGACAGCGTCAAAGTGGAAGCCCTCGCCTTCGCCACCAGCTTGAGGGATCTCAATCTGTCGCGCCAGGCGATCGCGCTGTTTCCGGCCTTCGGCTGGCCACTCTCCGCCGTCCGCTACCTCGTTCCGGTCTTCGGAATAGCCACTCCGTGGCTGCGCGAACTGAGCATGGTGTGGGCGGCCGGCCTTCCCATGGCTAACCTCTGGGCGTTCGACCATATCTGTCTCTACAACCTTGAGGTTCCCGAATTTCAGCCCCAACGCCGGTCGTTTGTGAAGACGCCTTAGTCGGCCTGCGCACTGTCCCCGTGAACCTGTTCCCCGCTGACGGCAGCTTACGCGCCTTTCTTGTCATGAACGATCGATCACCAACCCCGCAGGGAGCAGTCGCTCCCTGGTATCCTTGTAAGAATGCAACCGGAGGCAGGTGCGCCCGCATCCCCCGAAATAACGACGCCCGGCCCGGCCGCGGAAAAGACGCCCTGGCAGCGCGTGCAGAACGCACGCCACCCCAAGCGCCCCCACACGCTCGACTACATCCAGCGTATCCTCACGGATTTTCAGGAGATCCACGGCGACCGCCTCTTTGGCGACGACCCCGCCATCATCTGCGGCATGGGCCGCCTCGACGGCCAGCACGTTCTCCTCGTGGGTGAACAAAAAGGCCGCGACACCAAACAGAAGCTCTATCGTAACTTCGGCATGCCCAAGCCAGAGGGTTACCGCAAAGCCCTCCGCGCCATGCAGATGGCCGCCAAGTTCCACCGGCCCATCATTACCTTTCTCGATACCCCGGGCGCCTACCCGGGCCTCGACGCCGAAGAGCGTGGCCAGGCCGAAGCCATCGCCCGCAACCTTCGCGAAATGGCCCGTCTGTCCGTACCCGTCATCTCGGTCTGTATCGGGGAAGGCGGCAGCGGAGGCGCTCTCGGCCTCGGCGTCGGTAACCATGTCTATATGCTGGAAAACGCCGTCTACAGCGTCATCTCCCCGGAAAGCTGCGCCGCCATCATCTGGCGCGATTCGGCTCGCGCCGAGGACGCCGCTGCCGCCCTCCGCCTCACTGCCGAAGATCTCGTGCGCCTCGGCCTGGTCGATGGCATCATCCCCGAACCTCCCGGTGGCGCGCACGAGGATTATGACGAAGCCGCCCGCTTCCTGAAAGAACAACTGGTGAAATCGCTCGCGGAGCTCTCCTCCCTCTCTCCCGACGAGGCCGTCCAGAAACGCTACCAGAAGTTCCGCAAAATGGGAAACTTCTTTCAGGAGGCCTGATCGAAAGATCGATCCAGGAGAAAAGATCGCCGGATCGAAGGAGAGAGATCGCCGGAATGGAACCAAAGATGCCGAAATCCAAAACAAAATGGCCCGTCATCGCGGGCATCGCCTTCATCGCCATCTTCATCGCCGCCATGGCGTATTCCACCCTGGGGAACGCCGTGTATCACTGCCAGGTATGTGTCACTTTTCAGGGGAGAACGGTCTGCCGCGACGGTGCCGCAGCCACCAAAGAACAGGCCGAGCGAGTGGGGAGCGACCTTGCCTGCGCCGACCTCACCAGCGGCATGACCAGCCTGATGCAATGCGGCAACACCCCCCGTCAGGTCACCTGGAAGCAATAGAAAAGGCGGCGTTTTCCAGCGACTTTGCTACTCTGAAAGCAATCGGGCGAACAAACGTACTCTGGTTTGCGTCTAACCGTCTTGAAGTTCAGCCAATCCTCTGAAATTTGACCAAGCTATGAAAAGCAAGTGGAAAATCCTGATCGCGGTAGCGGTTCTGCTCCTGATCGCGGGCGGCGTGGCGGGCGGTATTCAGTACAAGCGGCGCAGCATTGTCACGGTACAAACCGGCAAGGTGGTGCGCCAGGACCTTGTCAGCGTCGTGTCCGCATCCGGCGAAGTGAAGCCGCGCAATTACATCAACATCGGCGCGGAATATCAGGGCCAGCTCACCGGCATCCTGGTCAAGGAGGGCGACCACGTCCGCAAGGGCCAACTCCTCGCCCGCATCGATGAAGCGCAGTCCGCCGCCGACGTCGTCGCCCAGCAGGCCGCCCTCAGTTCCGCTGAAGCCGACGCCGCCGCCAGCGAAGCAGGCTACTCCGCTGGAAACGAAAACATCACCGCCCTTCAGGCGACGCTCGACCGCGCCAAATCCGAAGTGGAGCGCACCCAGGTTGATGCGGACCGTGGCCAGCTCGACTTCGATCGCGGGCAGAAGCTCTTCGATCAGGGCCTCATCCCGCGCCAGGATTACGAACAGCGCAAGGCCACTTTCGAGGGGCAGAAAGCTGCTGTTGTGAGCCAGAAGGCCGCCGTTGCGGAAGCCAACGCCCGCCTTGTTCAGGCCCGCGCCCAGCTCGCTCAGCTCCGCGCCCAGCAGTCCTCATCGCAGCGGCGCATCGCCCAGACCCAGGCGGGCCTGACGCGCGTTAACGACATTCTCCGCAAACACAACGTGGTCGCCCCCATCGATGGCCTCGTGACCTACCTGCCGGTTCGATTTGGCGAAACCGTCGTGCCCGGCGTCCAGAACTCGGCCGCCAGCACCATCATGACCATCGCCGACATGTCCATCGTCACGGCTGAAGTAAAGGTCGATGAAACCGACATCGTCAACATCCAGGTGGATCAGGTCGCAGAAATAACTATCGATGCCATCCCCGGCAAGACCTTCGCCGGTCACGTGATCGAGATCGGCAACACGGCTATTCTCCGTTCCACCGGACTTGCTGCCTCCACCAGTACCACCTCCAGCCAGGAAGCAAAGGATTTCAAGGTCGTCGTAGCCATCGATAATCCGCCCGATACTTTCCGCCCCGGCCTTTCCTGCACCGCGAAGATCACCACCGCCACACGCAAGAACGTCCTGACGATCCCGATCCAGGCGCTCACCAGTCGCACGCGCGGCGACCTCGCCCCCATCGACAAGAACAAGAAGGAAGACAAGACGGCAATCCCCGACCCCGCCGTCGTCAAAGCCAACAAAGAAGAAATCACCGGCGTCTTCATTCTCACTGCCGACAGCAAGCTGGATTTCCGCAAAGTCGAAACCGGCATCACCGGCGTCACCGATATCGAGGTAACCGGCGGCGTGAAGGAAGGCGATCAGATCGTCACCGGCGCGTATCAGGTGATTCGCACGGTGCGCAATGCGACGGCGGTGAAGGTCGACAACAAGCCGCCGGCACCCAAGCCGGCCACATAACCCGATATGGCGACCACGGCAGCAGCGGAAAGCGCAACGGAAAAGGGCGAACGCCTCAAGCGCGAAGGCATCGTCATCCGCACCTACAACCTCTGGAAGACGTACGTGATGGGCGACCAGACCATCAACGCCGTCTCCGGTGTCGATATCGAAATCCACCGCGGCGAATATGTCGCCATCATGGGTCCGTCCGGCTCCGGCAAATCGACGCTCATGAACCTCATCGGGTGCCTCGATACGCCGTCAAAGGGCGAGTATTTCATCAACGGCCGCCTCGTCAGTTCCATGACCGATGACGAACTGGCACGCATTCGCAACAAGGAAATTGGCTTCGTTTTTCAGACTTTCAATCTGCTGCCCCGCGCCTCGTCGCTTGCCAATGTCGAACTGCCGCTCATTTACAACGGCACGCCGCCACGCGAGCGCATCGAGAAGGCGAAGAAGGCTCTCGCAGAAGTCGATCTCACGCAGCGCATGGATCACAAGCCCAACGAACTCTCCGGCGGCCAGCGGCAGCGCGTCGCCGTCGCCCGGGCGCTGGTGAATAACCCGTCGATCCTGCTGGCGGACGAGCCCACCGGCAATCTCGACACCGCCACCGGCATTGAGATCATGGCGCTCTTCGAACGCCTGCACCAGAAGGGCAACACCATCATTCTCGTGACCCACGAGAACGATATCGCGCTTCACGCCCACCGCGTCATCCACATTCGCGACGGCAGGATCGAGCGCGACGAGCCGATCCCGCACTAAGCGGCAATGTGAAGCCGCCGTACAGCCCGCAGGTGTGAAGGCTTAACCGTTCGGTCCCGCCCCCACGCCGAGCAGGCGGCGATCGCGCGATGAGTACCCGGCCAGCGGATCATAGGCGGAGGACGACGACGCGGAATCTTCATATGGAGAGCGGCCTTCGTCCATAGCTTCGACCTGGGATTCGGTCCACTCCACTACCATGGCTTCGGTCGTCAGCATTGTGGAGGCTATGGACGCGGCGTTTTGCAGCGCCGAGCGAACCACCTTGGCAGGATCGATGACGCCGGATTCGACCAGGTCCTCATAAACTTCGGTGTCGGCATTAAAGCCCATGTGGGGATTGGCATCCGCGCGGAGCTTCGCCACGATCATCGCGGCTTCGATGCCTGCGTTGGCGAGGATCGTGCGCAGGGGCTCTTCACAAGCCCGTCGCACAATGTCGACGCCGATTTTTTCGTCGCCTTCGGGAGTGAGGTCCCCTAGCTTCATGGAAGCGCGCAGCAGGGCCACGCCGCCACCGGGGACGATGCCTTCTTCCACTGCCGCTTTGGTGGCGTGCATGGCATCATCGACGCGCGCCTTCTTTTCCTGAAGTTCGGTTTCGGTTGCGCCGCCGACTTTGATGACGGCCACGCCGCCGGCGATCTTGGCGAGACGCTCCTGGAGCTTTTCGCGATCGTAGTCGGATGTGGTCTCGCCGATCTGCGTGCGGAGTTGTTTGACGCGGCCCTCGATGGCCGCTTTGGAGCCGGCTCCGTCGATGATGGTGGTGACGTCCTTGGTGACCGTCACGCGCTTGGCACGCCCCAGATCTTCGATGCGCACGCTTTCCAGCTTGAGACCGGTCTC
>Ga0075030_100006418_pt1 | contig 10511 bp, 8 predicted proteins | sample LitLauG_LLR_2012_FD_71393 | JGI IMG/M metagenome (GOLD analysis project Ga0075030, IMG submission 71393) | Freshwater sediment microbial communities from Pennsylvania, USA - Little Laurel Run_MetaG_LLR_2012 | ecosystem: Environmental > Aquatic > Freshwater > Creek > Sediment | place: USA...
GGCGCCTGCCGGGGCAACCCGGGGCCGGGCGGGTGGGGCGCGCTGATGGTGAGCGGCACCCACAGCCGCGAGCTGTACGGCGGCGCGCGCCAGACCACCAACAACCGGATGGAGCTCACCGCGGTGATCGAGGCGCTGGCGGCGTTGAAGCGGCCCAGCCGCGTGGTGGTCCACACCGATTCGCAGTACGTGAAGCGCGGCATCACCGAGTGGATGGCGCAGTGGGAAAAGCGCGGCTGGAAGACGGCCGATCGCAAGCCCGTGAAGAACGTGGATCTGTGGCAGCGCCTGGCGCAGGCCGCCGCTCCGCACCGGATCGAGTGGCGCTGGGTACCCGGCCACGCGGGAGTGCACGGCAACGAGCGGGCCGATGCGCTCGCCAACCGCGGCATCGACGAGGCGCTGGGGGACTGAGACGGTGCGCCAGGTCGTGCTCGACACCGAAACCACCGGCCTGGAGGTCAAGGACGGCCATCGGATCATCGAGATCGGCGCCGTCGAGCTGGTGGGAAGGCGCCTGACCGAGCGCCGCCTGCACCGCTACGTGAACCCGGGGCGCGAGATCGACGCCGGGGCGCTCGCCGTGCACGGCCTGACCGCCGAGTTCCTGGCCGACAAGCCGCGCTTTGCCGGCGTGGCGGACGAGCTGGCCGAGTACGTGCGCGACGCCGAGGTGATCATCCACAATGCGCCGTTCGACCTGTCGTTCCTGGACACCGAGCTCGCGCGGGTGGGGCGGCCCCCGTTCGCCGAGCTGTGCGCCAGCGTGACCGACACGCTGCGGCTGGCGCGCGACCTGCACCCGGGCAAGCGCAATTCGCTGGATGCGTTGTGTGAGCGCTACGGTGTGTCGAACCGGCACCGCACGATGCACGGGGCGCTGCTGGACGCCGGGCTGCTGGCCGAGGTGTACCTGGCGATGACGCGCGGCCAGGACAGCCTGGTGATCGACCTGGGGCAGGGCGTGGCCGCCGACGCGGCACCGATCGATGCCTCCCGCTTGATCGTGGTGGCCGCCAGCGCCGAAGAGCTGGCCGCGCACGAGGCGATGCTGGATTCGATCGAGAAAGAGATCCGTCAGGTGCCCGTGTGGCGCTCGAGCTTATGACAACTTCAGAATGCCGTGCGGTAACATTCGCCCGCCCCGGGTGGTTAGCTCAGCGGTAGAGCATCGCCTTCACACGGCGGGGGCCACAGGTTCGATCCCTGTACCACCCACCAGGCCTCCCAAAAAAAACAGGGCCCGCGAAGCGGACCCTGGTCAATAGAGTGCCGCGATGTCAAAGAGTCGTCACGGCGACGCCGCCGCCGACCTGATCGAACAGGTCTGTCGGCAGTTCGACCACTTGCTGTTCTTCGACAGCCTCAACTTGGTCTTGGCTCACTTCGAGTACTTGGTCCATTGCTCCCCCGTTACGGGAATGAATCAACAAGAGCCACTGGCACTAAAGTCCCCTGCAATCTTGTCGATTAGCAGGTAGGCCAGGGATTTAGCCTCTGGCTCGGGGCTATACCCACTCGTACCCTAAATGCATCCATCCGACGCGTCAATAGCCGCGTTAGCAGCGCTATTGCCTTTTCCCAACGCCGACGATCAGTCGGACCGGCTGGCGCAACTCGCGGCCAAGCTGCGGGACACCCCGCTGACGGGGGAGGGCAAGGCCCTGTTCGAGATGGCGGCCGACGCGCTGTCGGATTTACCCGACGAGCCGGTCAGCGTCGACCGGGTGATGTGCCTGCTGTTCGTCGGCCGCTATCGCTACCACAGCGGCAACGCCTACGCCGGCCTGGTGCCTGCGGAACAGGCGGTTCTGCTCTCCGATCGGCTGCGCGACCCGGTGCTCAGTGCCAAGGCGAGCAAGATGCTCGGGGTGCTCTACAACGAGACCGGCAATTACCCGGGCGCGGTCAATTCGTTCACGCTGGCCCTGGCGGCAGCGCACGAGGCGCACGACCCGGTGCAGGAAGTCGAAATCCTGTCGAACCTGGGGCTCTCGCATCAGTATGCGGGTCACTACGAGGCGGCGCTGCCCTGCTACGAGCGGGCGGTCGAAGTGGCCGAGAGCGCCGGCGCCGGAAACCTCGGGCGGGCCGCCGCGCTCGCCAATATCGCGCTGGCCTGCCTGCACCTGCGGGATTTCCCGCGCGGACTGGCGGCGGCCGAGAGCACCATCGAGGTGCTCGAAGCGCCCGCGGACGCCTACGAGCGCTCGGTGCGCGCGTTGGCCGAGTGCTACTACGCGCGGCTGCTGCTCGAAGTGCGCAACCTGCCGCTGGCGCGCGAGCGGGCCAAGCTGGCGCGGCTCTACGCGAGTGGCACCAACGAGCTGTCCGAGCTGTCGGCGGAAATGGTGCAAGGGCTGGTTGAAACGCACGACGGAGTCTCGCGCGACATCGGGCTGTCGCGCTTGCAGCAGGCGGTGCACCGCAGCCGCCGCGGCGCTGCCGGCGCCTTGCGCGACGCCCTGGCGATGATCGTTCGCGGCTATGAAGCCGCCGGGCAGCCGAATGCGGCGCTGGTGTACTTGCACGAGGTGGTGCAGCTGAACCGCGACAGCCGGGTGCGCAACGTGCTGCAGCACCACCACCTGCACCTGGCCAAGGTCAGCCGCAACCTGGACCTGCAGGCGGAGGCGGCGATCGAGGAACAGAAGCAGGAGCTGCGCTTCAAGCGCCTGTCGATGGACATGCTGCGCGAGTGCATGCAGGTGCTCGAGAAGAACACGGTGGCCGCCGAGCTGCACGACGACGACACCGGCGAGCACTGCTACCGGGTGGGCGCGCTGGCCAAGGAACTGGCGCTGCAGAAGGGCATGGACCCCGAGATGTGCACGCTGATCGACCTGTCGGCGCGTCTGCACGACATCGGCAAGCTGCGCGTTCCCGACTCGATCCTGCTCAAGCCCGGCAAATTCACGCCCGAAGAGCGGGCCATCATGCAGAAGCACTGCGAGCACGGCTGGGAGCTGATCGGCGAAGGGGGCCTGGCGCAGCTGTTCGTGGCGCAGGAGATCGCGCTGAACCACCACGAGCGCTGGGACGGCGAGGGCTACCCGAACCGGCGCCAGGGCAACATGATCCCGCTGGCGGCGCGCGTGACCGCGCTGGCCGACGTGTTCGACGCGCTGACGCACCGCCGCTGCTACAAGGAAGCCTGGACGATCGATGATTCGCTGCGCGAGATCGCCTCGTTGCGCGGCAAGCACTTCGACCCCGAGCTCACCGATCTTTTCCTGGAACTGGTGCCCCGGCTGCAGGTCCGGCATGGCGACCTGGACGCTTACCTGGGCAAAGAGGCGCGCAAGAACGATTTCATCACCGACCGCGCGCGCGTTGCACGCGAACTGAAGTCCGACCTGGGGACCTTCGATGTACGACGCTGATCCGGTCATACCCATCGCCGAGATCGACCAGCTGTTCGTCGAGACCCGCTTCGCGAGCGTGGAGCCGGTGCGCGAGCAGCGCTGCTCCGGCGAGATCTTCGAGTCGCCGATGCTCGGCCGCCTGGAGTTCTCCCGCATGCCCTACGGCCGCCCGTCCTTCTGGCGCGGCGAGCAGGTGCAGCCGGACAACCGCTTTCCGCTGCAGATCGTGTGCGAAGTCGAGGGCGACGACCTGCCGGGCGCCGACCAGGGCGCCTGCGTGACCGCTTTTCGCAGGCTGCAGGTCCAGGACGCGATCCTGTGCGCGCCGCTGATCAACGCGCGGCTGCGCGACCTGCACTTCCCCCGCACCATCGGCGCCGACGACCTGATCCTGACCGCGATCCACCTGCCCCCGCACCCGCTGACGGACGCCCGCTTCGAACTGGGCTTCCGCGCCATAACGGCCCCGCGCCTGATCTTCACCATAGTCTTCCTGCGCGGCATGCCCCGCACAGTACGCGTCGACAGCGACGCATAGTCCCACCTAGGAAGGGCGACACCGAATCGCCCCTCGCCCGCGCAGCGGGAGAGGGGAGGGGGTGAGGGCGTCCAGCGCTTGAACCGGATCGCGCCGCAGAAGCGCGACAATCAGAAAGGGTGGGCGCGTTCAGCGCAAAAGCCCAATCGCCGTATAAAGCATCGCCAACACCGCCTTGGTCAACGACTCCCCCGCAATCAGCCCCGAAGCAATCGGAACCGCAAACGTCTCCTGACTCCCCGGCGCCACGCGCCGCCAGGCCACCGCAATCAACGCCCCAATCGAAAACGCCAGCGCCGCACTGAAGAAGATCACCCACCCCAGCCCCAGCCCGGTCGCCGAAGGCATCCACCCCCGCGCCCTCGACGGCACCACCCGCTCCAGCAACGGCAACGCAACTCCCACCGCCGCCCCGATCAGGATCGCGTACTGCGCCGACAGCGGCAGCGAACCGATCCCGCCCGTGAGCGCCCGCGCCACCGCCACCCACATCTGCGTCGCCGGCAGCGGATACTTGTCCAGCACCGAGGCATCCGGAACCATCAGGTACCAGGCCGGAACGCACACGATCGCCCCGCAGAACACGCCGATCAGCTGCGCGATGAACTGCCGCCGCGGGTTGGCCCCCAGCAGGTAGCCCGATTTCAGGTCGAACAGCAGGTCGGCCGAGGCCCCGGCGCTGTTGGCCGTGATGCCGGCCGCCAGCACGTTGTGGGTCAGGCTCGCCTGCACGCCGACCGCGGCCGGCGGCGAGATCAGCGCGAAGAGCAGCTGCATCACCTTGCCCATCGGCCCCAGCGGCGGAATGTTGGTCTCGCCGGCCGCGCGGCACGCCACCACCGCCAGCACGAACGACATCGCCACCGCCACCAGCCCGACCCACCAGGCCACGCCGAAGGCGACGATCTGCAGCAGCAGCATCGCCAGCGTAATCGGGATCATGCCGGCCACCATCCACGAGAACGGCACCTCGATGGCCGCCATCGCCTCGCCGATCGCGGAGCCGGGCGCGCTGGCGGCGGGCCGGCGCTTCAACCCCGTGAAAGCGCGCCCCACCGTGCGCCATTGCAGCGCCAGCGCAGTCAGGCTCGTGAACACCAGCACCGACACGCCGCCCCACAGCGCCCAGCGCACCGGGTGAAACAGGGCGCCGCCCCCGGCCAGCGGTATCGACACGACGTACCCGGCCACGCCGGCGCTGGCCGCGTCCATCCCGTGCAGCCACGGCGCGATGAAGAAGTACAGCGCGGCCGAGGACGCCAGCATCGACAGCGACACGCGCGGTCCCACCAGGATGCCGGCGCCGATCATCAGCACGCTGGGCTCGAACGCGAAACCCACCAGCGGCTTGCCGTCGATCTGCGCGATGCCGCGCTCGGGCACCTGGTCCGGCAGGTGCACGTTGACCAGGTGCAGCCGCATCCAATCGAAGAAGCGCCCGAGCGCGGTGAACTGGTTCTCGGCGGTGGTCAACACCCCGACCAGCACGCCCACCCCCAGGGCGCTCACCATCGCATAAGCCTTCTTCATCGCTTCGCTGCCCCGCCCGTACAGGCTGCGCAACGTGGCTGCCGCCGCGATGCCGTCCGGAAAGGCGAGCTGCTCCTGGTTGATCAGCTGGCGCTTGAGCGGGATCGCCAGGAAAACGCCCATCGAGCCGGTGGCCACGATGAACAGCAGGATCACCCACCACGGCTGATGGCGGTGGGCCGGATCCAGGATCAGCAACGCGCCGAACGTGACCGCCAGGGCGGCGCCGGTGGTGGATCCGGCGGCCGAGGCGGTCGACTGCATGCAGTTGTTCTCCAGGATCGACATCTGGGAGAACCGGTTGCCCGTCAGCGTGCGCAGCGCGTTCCAGCCGACGAACGACAGCACGCACGAGGTGATCGCCACGCCGAATGACCAGCCCACCTTCATCACCGCGTAGATGTTGCTGACCGCCATCAGCATGCCCAGCACCGCGCCCACCGCCACCGCGCGCACCGTCAGCTGCGGCACGCGGTCGCCCTGGTACATCGTGGTGTACCAGTGCCGGTCCTTTTCCTCGGGGCTGGCGTCGGCGGCCAGCGGCTTGAACTCGGGCGGCAGCGCGCCGGGCTCCGGCGCGCGGGAGGACGCGGCGGTGTCGGTCCGTTCTACGGTTTGCATGCTTCCCCTGGGACGCGCGCGCGGGGCGCGCTTGGCTTGTTATGCGATGCCGATGAATTTATGCGTTTGCAGGCTCAGGCGCCAGCGCGGCTCGCGCAGGCAGTGCTGCACGGCCAGCTCGGTGTTGCGGGCGAGCTCGGGCCCGTCCATCGGCTGCAGCCACCAGTGGCGGAAGTCCGCGCCTTCGCGCGCCACGTCCTCGGGCATCAGGCCCGGCTGCGGATAGATAAGCTTGAGCTCGTCGCCGCTGCGCTGCACCCAGTCGGCCCCGGCCTTCGGGCTCACGCAGATCCAGTCCAGGCCATGGGGCGCGGCCAGCGTGCCGTTGGTCTCGACCGCGACCTGGAAGCCCCGCCGGTGCAGCTCGGAGGTGAAGGCGGCGTCCACCTGCAGCAGCGGCTCGCCGCCCGTGAGCACCACGAAGCGGTGCCGCAGGTCGGCCGCCGGCCAGAACGATTCGATGTGCCCGGCCAGGTCGCGCGCGGTCTCGAAGCGTCCCCCGCCCGGACCGTCGGTGCCCACGAACTGGGTATCGCAGAAGCGGCACACCGCGCTCGCGCGGTCCGCCTCGCGCCCACTCCACAGGTTGCAGCCGGCGAAACGGCAGAACACCGCGGGGCGCCCCCACTGGGCGCCTTCGCCCTGCAGCGTGTAGAAGACCTCGCGGATCTGATAGGCCATCGCCCGGTATTGTGCCGGATGACGGATAAACTGCACGCTTTGGCGAAGCGGACACCATGCGCAGAAATCGCAACGCGAAGATCGTCGCGACGCTCGGGCCGTCGAGTTCCACGGAGGAGACGATCCGGGCCCTGTTCGTCGCGGGCGTCGACGTGTTCCGGCTGAACTTCAGCCACGGCGAACCCGACGAGCACCGCGCCCGCTGCGAGACCGCGCGCCGGATCGGGCGCGAGTTCGGCCGCCCGGTCGGCATCCTGGCCGACCTGCAGGGGCCCAAGCTGCGCGTGGGGCGCTTTGCCGGCGGCTCGGTGGAGCTGGTACCGGGCCAGCCGTTCCGCCTCGACCTGGACCCGTCCGAGGGCGACGCCGGCCGCGTGAACCTGCCGCACCCGGAGATCTTCGCGGCGCTGGAGTGCGGCGCCACGCTGCTGCTGGACGACGGGCGCCTGCAGCTGAAGGTCGAGTCGTTCGGTCCCGATCACGCGCTCACGCAGGTGGTGGTGGGCGGGCGCCTGAGCGACCGCAAGGGCGTGAACGTGCCGGGCGTGGTGCTGCCGATTTCGCCGTTGACCGAGAAGGACCACGAGGACCTGCGCTTCGCGCTCGGCATGGGCGTGGACTGGGTGGCGCTGTCGTTCGTGCAGCGTCCCGAGGACGTCGACGAGGCGCGCAAGATCATCGGCGACAAGGCGATGGTGCTGTCCAAGCTGGAAAAGCCCGCCGGGATCGACCGGCTCGACGCGATCGTGCAGCGCTCGGACGCGATCATGGTGGCGCGCGGCGACCTGGGCGTGGAGCTGCCGCCCGAGCGCGTGCCGATCCTGCAGCGGACCATCGTGCGCACCTGCCGGCGCGAGGGCAAGCCGGTGATCGTGGCCACCCAGATGCTCGAGTCGATGACCACCAACCCGGTGCCCACCCGCGCCGAGGCCTCCGACGTGGCCAGCGCCATCTTCCAGGGCGTGGACGCCGTGATGCTGTCGGCCGAGTCGGCCAGCGGCAAGTACCCGGTGGAGGCGGTCACGATGATGGACAAGATCATCCGCGAGGTCGAAGGCGACGCCCACTACCGGATGCTGCTGGACGCCAACCACGAGGCCGCGCGCCCCAATCCGGCCGACGCCGTGTGCGCGGCGCTGCGGCAGACCGCGCACATCGTGTCGGCCAAGGCGACCGTGACATACACGTCGTCGGGATTTTCGGCGATACGCGCCGCGCGCGAACGCCCCGAGGCGCCGATCCTGTCGCTCACGCCGAGCGCGCGCACCGCCGCGCGGCTGTGCCTGGTGTGGGGGCTGCATTCGGTGCACACGACCCAGGCGATGGACGTCGACTCGATGACCGCGCTCGCATGCAATGCGGCGCTGCGCGAGGGCTTCGCGCATGCAGGCGACTACGTGGTGATCGCAGCCGGCGTGCCCTTCGGCATCTCCGGCACGACCAACCTGCTGCGCATCGCCCGCGTTCCGGAGCATTGACACCGTCGCCTCCGCCTTGAACGACACCGTCCGCACCCGCATCGCGCCCAGCCCCACGGGGATGCTGCACCTGGGAACGGCGCGCACGGCGCTGTTCTGCTGGGCCTTCGCGCGCCGCTTCGGCGGCCAGTTCGTCCTGCGCATCGAAGATACCGACCTGGAGCGCTCCACCGAGGAGAACGTGCAGGCGATCCTGGACAGCATGGCGTGGCTGGACCTGGAGTACGACGAGGGCCCGATCCGCCAGACCGCGCGCCTGGCGCGCTACCAGGAAGTGATCGACCGGCTGCTGGCCCAGGGCAAGGCCTACCTGTGCTACGCCAGCAAGGAAGAGTTGGAGGAGCTGCGCCAGCAGCAGACCGCGCGGGGCGAAAAGCCCCGCTACGACGGCCGCTGGCGCCCCGGGAACGCGGCCGGCCGCCCCATCCCGAAGGGCGTGACGCCGGTGACGCGCTTTCGCAATCCCGATTTCGGCATGGTGTCGTGGACCGACCTGGTGAAGGGCCCGATCAGCATCTCCAACACCGAGCTCGACGACCTGGTGATCGCGCGCGGCGACGGCGTGCCGACCTACAACTTCGCGGTGGTGGTCGACGACCTCGACATGCGGATCTCGCACGTGCTGCGCGGCGACGATCACGTGAACAACACCCCGCGCCAGATCAACATCTACCGCGCGATCCTGGGCGAAAACGCCACGCTGCCCAAGTTCGGCCACCTCCCGATGATCCTGGGCCCCGACGGCCAGAAACTGTCCAAGCGCCACGGCGCCGTCAGCGTCCTGCAGTACCGCGACGAAGGCTTCCTCCCCGAAGCCCTCTTCAACTACCTGGCGAGGCTGGGTTGGAGCCACGGCGACGTGGAAAAGTTCTCCCGCGAGCAACTCGCCATCTGGTTCGACCTGAACCACGTAAACCGCGCCCCGGCCCAGTACGACATGAACAAACTGCTGTGGCTGAACGGCGAATACATGAAAGAAGCCGACCCAGCCAGGCTAGCCAACCTGATAGCCCCTCTGATCGAGGAACGTATCTTGAGCGTGAGCGTCGCCACCCCCGATCGCCCCTCGCCCGCGCAGCGGGAGAGGGGAGGGGGTGAGGGCGAACGATCGAAACTACAGTCGATAGTCTCCTTGCTCAAGGACCGCGCCCGAACGTTGGTAGAACTCGCCGACGAATCCATGCTCTTCTACCTGGAGCCCCACATCCCCCCAACCCTCCTCCACGAGCACATAACGGGAAAGAGCCTCGACGCCGTCCGCGAATTCACCAAAGCCGCCGAGACCATCCCCTGGCACCGCACCGCCATTTCCGCCCTGAACAAGCAGCTGATCACCGACTTCGGCATAAAAATGCCAGCCTTGGCGGTCCCCCTGCGAGTAGCCGTAACCGGCCGCACCCAAACCCCCAGCATCGACGCCGTCCTGGAACTGATCGGCCGCGAACCAGTCCTGTCCCGCCTGCGCTCCGCCCTGGACGTAGTAACCCCCCGGTAGCCCGATCGCCCTCGCCCGCGCAAAACAAGCAGGGACCGACGGCGCGCCGCGCCCGATCGCCCCTCGCCCGCGCCAGCGGGAGGGGAGGGGGAGGGGGCGCTCCACTCATGGCAAGCTACCCCGCCGAAAACTGATCAGCCCAATCGCCCCTCGCCCGCGCAGCGGGAGAGGGGAGGGGGAGAGGGCGCTCCACTCCCCGCAAGCCGACTGACCCGCCCAAGAGCGACTTTCCCCCAGGAACCCCCTGCTACACTAATAAATTGCGCGTGGGGGTATAGCTCAGCTGGGAGAGCGCTTGCATGGCATGCAAGAGGTCAGCGGTTCGATCCCGCTTACCTCCACCACCCGTCCTTCGAAGTAAAGTAGAAATCCTCAGTTAATCATAGACTTGTCCTGCACACGAGCGCATTTGGATGCGCTTATTTGTGCCAGAATGCAGCCTCTTACATGGGGCTGGAAATGGGGCCAATTCGCGCCGGCCGGTTCGACGGAAGGCTAACCCCGCTGGCGGTCAAGCGGCTCGGTAAGCCGGGCCTTCATGCTGACGGCAACGGCCTGTACCTGCGCATCAGGGGAGGTGGCGGCCGGGCCTGGGTCCTTTTCGTGCACGTGCAGGGTAAGCGGCGCGAGATGGGTCTGGGCAGCGTCAAGCTTTACAACCTGGCCGAAGCTCGCGAGCGCGCCCGCAAGTACCGACAGCTAGCTGACGCTGGCAAGGATCCCATTGCCGAGCGCGACAAAGAGGAAGCGGCCAATGAGGCCGAACTCGCGTCGCGTCGAACGTTCAAGGAATGCGCGGTCGA
>Ga0075030_100006419_pt1 | contig 10510 bp, 15 predicted proteins | sample LitLauG_LLR_2012_FD_71393 | JGI IMG/M metagenome (GOLD analysis project Ga0075030, IMG submission 71393) | Freshwater sediment microbial communities from Pennsylvania, USA - Little Laurel Run_MetaG_LLR_2012 | ecosystem: Environmental > Aquatic > Freshwater > Creek > Sediment | place: USA...
CACTCCCATTGGCAATGCAGGTGACATCATCCTGATAGGTTATCGCGGCGCGTGGAACATCAGCGAGACATGAAAACGAAAAAAGCCCGAAAAGGGCGGAAAGAAGAATTTTTCTCATAATCACTGATCCTTGTTCGGAAGCCCGACCTTATCGGACGTTGCGACAGTTAAGCCAACATTGACGACGGCAAGAACTCCAACGGCAATTTCCTTTGCCGTGTTTTCATCAATCGGCAGAGGATGGCCGAAAGTAGCAGCCAGTTTCACCAAGGCCAGCAAAATCGCAGCAACGGCATTGGCGCTGATTTGATGGCGTTTCCAAGCGGCAGGGTTATCAACAGCCTGCCCGGCCTTGAAAACACCATAAAGAGCGGAAAGAGACGAAAACATTTAGGCCCCCTTAAAAGAGTTAATATCGATCTTCTGCCCAAAAACAGACCTTGAAGAAACAAGAATGATATAAACACCAACAAGCAAAAGAAGCGCCGGAACGGCATATTTTGTAAGCCACGCAAGAAAAGCATCAAGCAATCCATTGACCTGTTTTTGCTGGTCAGAGGCAGAACCATCAGTAGAATTCTTCTTGGGAATGACAGGTGATATATCGATATTCAATGATCCATCGGGATTTGCGGTCGCACCAGTGTTGGCAGCAAGCGCGACATCACCCGCACCAGCATTGCTCAAAACAGATGAAGCTTGTTGCTGAGCCAAAGGACTATTGACCCCACCTTTATAGGCGGCAAGCGTATCCTGCCAATTACCATATTGAGGATAAAGCGCAGCAAGATACTTTCCAGCGAAATCGATACTTTGATAAGGATTATTTGGGTCAACGGGCGAAAGACCGTAACCGGGATTTTGTGCCGTTGACGGCAATATTTGAGCAATCCCCGTAGCACCACTCTGATTGTAGGCGGCAGGGTTGAAATTGCTTTCCGATGAAATCAGAGATCCGAGGATGTCAACAGGAACACCTGTCGATTTGGCAACAGAATTGATCGTGGGCGCGTAGGTCTGGAAATTCTGATATGTGACAGGATCAGTTTTTCCCGGATCGGCCATATTCTGGAGCCAAGGCGCCAAAGCCATGATCAGTGACCCGAAACGGCGCTTGATGTCGCATTGTTGTTATTTGCCGCCGTAGCGATGGCAGGGGCGACAACCTTGACAGGCTGTCCGACCGGGACAACCGGGGAAGATGAGGCAATGGCCGCTTGATGCTCAGAACTGTTATAAAACGCATTCTGGATGTTCTGGATGCTGTCACCCTTGGCATAGTCGGAAAGCCAATAGGCGAGACCGCCAGCGTCTGGAGCGCGACCAAGGACATCCTGATAAAGCGACGTAATCGCCTGCGCGGGGTCTTTCTTCGCAACATCCGCAATTGAAGGCCCGGAACTGCCATTGGATGGTGAAACGGTCAAAGTTGTGCCAGTGTCGGTATTGTTGATGGATACCGAACCACCACCGGAAAGCTGAGATGTGAACTGTGCGAGCAATGTGGAATTGTTCGCAGAATTGGTGCTATTGACGGCAGCCTTCAAAAGATCGGTCAAGCTCCCTGTCGATGTGGTACCGCCCGTTCCGGTCCCGGTATTACCAATCGCGGAGGAAACCGCGCTGGCGATATCGCCTGCGGAAAGCTGAGAACCTCCACCAGCCGACATTCCAGCCGATTGCGAGGCGAGCGCCGCAAGATAGGCACTACCAGCATCGGAGGAAGCCTGATTGCTCGCCTGTTGACTGGCGGCATTTTGCGCGGAACTGGATTTCCGCCAAAAGGCGACAAGCGCGATGACAGAAGCGACAGCGCCAACACCATACAGAATTTCGCGCTTTTCCATCATATCACCTTAAAATCCGAAAAGGGAGCCAATCGAAGAAAGAAGACCACCACCGCCGAGCGCAGAACTCGCAACATTACTGGCAGCGTTAATCCCGGCGACATTGGTCGCTGTATCGGAATTCACTTTCGCAACATTAACGGCGCTGTTCGCCTGAGCAATACCGACAGAAGCATTCTGCCCGGAAATATATTTCTGAACATCGGCCCAGATGGGCGCAATCTGGAGCGTTGTCTGCTGTCCGATCTTCGCCATGTCGAGAGCGGTATTGTTGTTGGCCTGCTGCGTTTGCTCATTGAACTGGATAAGCGTCGGAAGATTGGCTTGCGTGAAATCAAGCGCTTTTGTCTGCAATCCGATGCTTTGCCCGTAAGCGGCAAGCTGAGCGTTGACATCTTGCGTATGAGCGCTGGACGCCGCACCGATCTGCATCGCGGCAATGGTCGCTGATTTGTTGTTGGCATCCAAAGTTGTGGCAGTCTGCTGCTGCACAGCAAAATTGTTTCCGGCCTGAGACAACACGCCCATGGTCGCAGCAAGCAAACTTTGGTTCGTCTGAACTCCAGCCGCAATCGTCGCTTTCTGGATATCGCCAGCAATCGCAGCGTTGGCTGTTGATTGCTGCGCGCTCGCCTGTGTCAAGGCAATCTGCGTCTGATCCTGCAATTGCTGTGCCTGAAGCCCGGCGGCAAGGCCGGAACTGGCGGCGCTTCCCGAATTGGAACCGCCGCGCATGAAAAGAAGGACAAGGACAATCGCGGCACCACCAATGGCGACGGGATGCTTTTTGATGGCTTCCATCGGCCCGGCAAGCATTTCGCTCATTGCTGCACCTTTTGCATTGCACCGAACCCGGCAGGGAAGGCATGTGTCAACAGATCGACAGGGACTTCGCCGACCCATGGGCCGAATGGAACTTTGCCGAGAGCTTCCGTCTTTTTCATTTCATCCTGCATAGGCATGAAACCAAGTTCCATCCCGCCACACATGACAGGTGTGAAGCTCAAAGCCCAAGAATGCAGAAACGCGCCTTGGGCATAGGTGAGTTGGTTTTTGCCGAACTCCACCGGGGAAGTGGGCGAATGTTCGCCACGCATCAAGGGGTCATCTTGCAGCGGAGAAAAGACCGAAAGCCAACTATCGACAGCTTGAAACATGGCAACACCTCCAAAGACCGAAGCTCAGGCTAAAATCAGCCCATGCCGCCGGGCATTTGAAGGGACAGCGAACCTCCACCAATCCCGCCACTGCTCTGCAAGCTGACAGTCTGCAACAGCGAATTGAAACCGGACGTTGACGCACCAATAATCTGCGAAGTGCCGGAAGCGTGACCAACCAGCAAGGCCGCGAAAGCCACGCCAACAAGAGCCATCGCCAGCCCTGTGACATCTTGACCAAAACTACCCATTTTGTTTTCCTCCAAGGCTTTGCCAAAAGGCTGAAGCGTTTTTCGCAATCGATGGCCCGGCATTGAGGCCAAGCGCGACAAACGCGCCAATGATAAGAAGATTGACCAAAGATCGGTCATTGCCGCTATTGTTGCGGATAAGGATCAAAAGCGCAATCGCAATCGCCCATTTAACAAAGGCGACATCGCGTTTGGCATATTTGACCAGAACACCGCTATTGCCGTGCATAACCGTCGCGACAAGGAAAAGCCCAAAGAAAATACCAGCCACAGCATCGGTATTGTTCATTGGACTTTTCCTTTGACCAGCGCGGCATAGTCCTGCCATTTCCCGGCAGCAAAAAGCCACAAGACAAAGGCAAGGACTATTTCCGACATATCAGCCGACCGAAGCGGCGGATTTAAAAATGCGCATGACATCGCTCCACACTGCGAGGAACAAAATCATCACGATAACGAAAATGAACCAACGATAGATTGGCTCATTCAAAAAAGGCCAGTTTGTGAGATTTCCCATTTTCCATCCTTTCAAGGAAAATTGAGCGGAATGCCGAAACATCCCGCTCAATTCAAAATCAGCCGGAAGCCTGAGAAATGCCGGGCAAAGTGGTGCCCTTGGTATAGAAGCTCTCAAAGCCTACTTCGATATCCGAAGGATAATTGGTATTCGTCACGCTGGTTGGCGTAAATCCAATCTGCACATTGCCGTAAAGCGCGGTTTCAATCGGCTTGCGGCGGGCCGGGACGAAATAGGTGCCCTTGCGCAAATCAGCATCAAAACCAAGCAAGCGCTGTTCAAACACCAGATCGGCACCGTTCCATTCCCGCATGACGTTGTTGCCGTTGGCAATCAATCGGACTTTGGTGATGTCCGTCGTCGCAGCGTTGAGAACACCGTTGTTGCGGAAATTGGCGTAAGCCGTGATGACTGAGCGCAAGTTCGGCATATTGATCAGTTTTTCCTGATTAGCCGAAAGATTGTCCGTCGAGCGAACAGCGCCAGCATATTCATAGACCGTCAATAGATCGAGCGGCGGAAGCGGCGTGATCGATTTGCCGCCAATATCAACAGGCTGCGGGAGCAGATATTCCTGAAACACATTGACATTGAAATAGGTGCCAGCCGACTGAATGACCGTTGTCGTGGCTGCACCCTGATAAACGCTGTCATCATTCGGATTGGCACCGGAAACGAGATTGCTATTCCAATCAATCGAAATCCAGCTTTCACCGATGGCCGACTGCAACAGCAAAGCACCGCGCAAATCGCTTTCGGGATCATAAGCCAGTGGCAGTTCGATCATGAAGCGAAAAGCCTGACCAGCACCGATAGCGGTCGGAACGAGCGGAATGGTGACAACGGAGGCTTGCGAGCCATTGTTGTAACCATAGGGAACGCCAAGATTGCGTACGCAATTCCATACCCACAACTGGTAACCGGAACAATTGATCCGATCAGTCCCGTCGAAATCCGTCACCTTCACACGATTGATCAGGTTGAAAGGGTTTTTGTTGGAAACGACGGCAATGGCCGTGCCGATATCAAACGTCGCATTGACATCGAGCAGAATGCGCGTGGTCACACCGACATTAAACAGCTTGATACGGGTTGTGCCGCCCGGAATGCCGTTATTGTTGAAATTGCCCAAATTCTTGCGCATACGCGGCGAAGAATTCAAAAGAGCCTGACGCAACAGCGAATTCTGCTGCGTTGCTTGCATTGCAGGCGACGGATAACCAGCCTGACCCGGTGCGGCTTCAGCCATAGTCTTATGCTCCCTGTTTGGCCGCAATGCGACCTTCAAAATGTTTGTAAATGAAAATCGCGACCAGCGCCATAGCGGCGGTAACGATCAGGTTGCGCGGTTCGAGCAAATCCCAATTCATGGGATCAGACCGGGCTATTCTTGCCAGCCGCCTTGAAAGCGGTTTTGACAAGAACGAGAGCCACGACGGCAATCAAGCCGACCGTGATAAAGTTTGCGATATTGACCTGAACCATTTTCAGACCTCAAAAACAGGTTGACAGAACGGCGCACCGCCCTTTGCTGAAATCAACCTATATCTGATTTCTAAATGCAGGTCAAAGCCATTTCCCGGTTTTGATTGTTGAGCGCTGCAAAGGCTCGAATGGGACAGGCGCAGACAATTGTGGCGCGTCCGTTGCCGTGTCATAAAACCAGAAATGAAATTCAGGCGGATTTCCCATTTTAGCGAAACCCGGCACGATTTCAGAAAAGGTCTTGTGGTCGCGTCTATCGATCAAACGATAGATATAAAACTTTTTGCTTTCCGTCAGACAAAACCGTGAAATCCATGCGGGACGCTGAGCGCCCATAAGAAGCGTTTTTCCCCGACTTCTGCCGCGCGTAATCAATCCAAGAAACCCGGCACCAATTCTGCCGCCTTCCTGAAAACTGAACACTTCATCGACATAACAGAGGCAGCGACCGAAACGCTCATAAATCAGCGCCGGATATCGATCCATCGCGGCACTGTCGGAAAGATCGGACGGTTCCGGCCTGACAAGAATATAGTCAGGCCAGTGTTTGGCGGAAAGTTTTGCCAATCTTTCAAGAGCGGCAAAACTTTCCACCACTTCCAATTTCTCATCACCTTCAGGCAATTTGAAAAATTCATCCTCAATCTTACTATCAAGGATAATTTTAGGAAAACCTGCGGAATGACGCAAAAGGAAGATTGCCCCTTGCGTCTTGCCGCTTCCGGTCTGACCCGCGATAAATCCTTTTTCGCCAGATTTGAGAAAAATTGTCATTATGCCCCCGGCATCGCTTCCATGATGGATGATGGAGTTTCCGGCTGAAAATCGCCAGTCGGAACATTGACAGCTTGCGCCTGTCTCGCCTGTTCTTCCATCTGTTTCTTGTACTGAACAGCGAACGCAAGGCGAGGCCCGTAAATCGCGGCACCCGCCGTAAGAAGCTGAAACCATGCCAACCACACAGGATTGAAATCAATCTTGTAATGTGATTGAAGATTGATAAGCGCTTTCGCGAGCTTTTCGGCTTCCTGCTCCGAAATCGCCATGAACGGCAATTTCGTTGCAGTTGCCAGCATCGCGTGAAGCCCGACAAGCTGAAAAGCAAGATCGCCTACAGCCAGACGGACTTTCGTGCCACTTGTTCCTTTGTTTCCTGTTCCGGCGCTGTTTCCGCTATCGCTTCTACTTCCGGCTGAATTTCCGCGTTTTGCGTTGCATCGCTCACAATTGCAGTCGGACTTGTGTCTTCCGGGTTTTCCCCGGACTTCTGCGGCGGGGTCAATTGCTGGACGAGTGCTGTCAGCGTTTCCGCCATTGACTGTACCACTTGTGACAGGCTCGTTACCACCAATTGTGTTTCCGCTGTCGCTGTCTCTATCTTCGCTTGCCATTCATGCACCTGTTCAATTTCTTCTGTGATGGCCTCGATATCCTCGGCCTGTTCATCGACGGTTTCAGCGATTTCCTCGACTTCCTCAGAGATTGGCGGGGTTGTCTCGGAAATAGAGTTCTGCCGGGCTTGGTCCCCCGGCTCCTCGGAAGATGTCGGCCCCGTTTCCACTGTCACCACTGTTGACATTCGCTTGCACTCCGTTGGATGATGTGCCCCCCATTTTGGCCTCGATACGGTCAAGGCGCTGTTCAATCAAGACCAGCGTCTTTTGCATATCGTTGAACGCGACAACGGCGGATTTCAAATTAGCCGTTATTTCGTTCAAATCCATGCCGGGCGGCAAAAGCATTTTCAAGATTGGATTATCAAAATTCATTTCATTTCGTCCCGCGATAAGGTTTAGACAATTGCACCAATATCACGGATTGACTGAAAAAGAAAAGGCCCTGTCAGGTGGGGATTGACAGGGCCTTGCATCATCGGGGAAGATCATGCCGCGCTTTGCAGAGCGCCTACACAATATAAATTGGTGGGGAACCAATGGCAACAGTAAAAAAATCAACCGCAAAAGCCCGGCTTGCCGCCCTTCATGCTGTCGGATTGGCAAAAGATATCCCCGGCAATCGCAAGCTGTCAGAAGCCGAAACCCGGAAAATCCAATCGACATTTACCAAAGCAAAAGATGTCGTACTGGCCCCCGAGGGGGAATTTAAAGCCGTCAAATTGAAAACCCTCAATCGATATGACGCCGCCGCGCTCAAATCGACAGGCTATCCAATTATTGAAGGGAAAGTCTTTATTCCCGTCCAAGGCTATCAATCTGCGCAATTAAAAATAGGCAAAACCAAACAGGGCGCACCATCCCTCGAAATCATTCGCAAAAGAAAAGATCAGGGACGGGAAAAGATTGAAACCGATATTTATATCACTTCCTCAAAAAAGATGACAAACGAGGATCGCCTGAAATCAGAATGGGACGCTCTCGATTTAAAGTCCGGTGAGAAAGCCGCCGTTAAAACGGATGGCCGTTCTGCATGGTCAAAAAGCTATGTGACAAATTATGATTTCGGCAGGGATTTAATATTCAATACCGTAAAGGGCAGCGACCATTTCCGGCATATGTCCGATATGCGTTATAAAGAAAATTTCCTTGACCACGTTCATTTCGTTAAAGTCACTTATTCCGAAAACGGTAAAACGAAATTGCAGGATCGTGATTTCGGCATCGCTTCACAGACTGAGAAAAACCGCGTCGCCAAACAAAAATCCAGAAAGGGTAAAAAGCTAGGCGTCAAGAAATCGAGAAGACCGAAAAAACGTTAATTCGCCAAGGTGGGGATCGTGGCAAAAAAGAAACCGAAAAAAGATCGGCGGGTCGCCGTCATTGATGCCGAGACAGACCCTTTCAAACACGGCAGGGTCCCAGAGCCTTTCGCGTGGGGTTTTTATGACGGGGAACGCTATGTCAAATTCTGGGGCGATGATTGCACAGAGCATTTAATTGATTTCCTCTCAGACATCGAAGAGGAACTTATCATTTATGCGCACAACGGCGGCAAATTCGATTTCTTCTATTTCATCCGGCGCGGCATGATCAAAAACCCATTGCTGGTGATAAATGGCCGCGTCACAAAATCCGCCATGTTCCATCATGAATTGCGCGATAGCTTCGCAATCCTTCCATTGCCACTGGAAAAGCTGGGCGGCAAGAAATCGATTGATTACGCGAAAATGGAAAGAAACAGGCGGGAGCGCCATAAACGTGAAATCCTCGAATATCTCGAAGCGGATTGTTTCGCACTCTATGATAAGGTTTTTAAATTCCGCGAGCGCTTCGGTGATAAATTGACCATCGCCAGCACCGCCATAAATGAATTGGGCAAAATCCATAAAAATATGGTTTCCCGCCGTGGCCCGACACACGACGGCGCATACTCTGAGCGGGAATTCGCGACCGAATATGGATTTCGCAGATTTTATTATGGTGGCAGGGTTGAAGCGTTTGAGACGGGAGAGATCCATTCCAGCCTTGGAGCCCTGTTCCATGTTTACGATATAAATTCGTCCTATCCGAAATCCATGCGGGATTATGACCATCCGGCAACATCCCGCTATATAACTATGGGCAATGAAATGCTCCCCCAATTCGACAGAAAGACAGGGAAGTTTGAAACGCTTGAAGGAATGTATTTCATGCGTTTCATCGGGAAAAATAAGGGTGCTCTCCCATCACGCGATGAAAATTACAATCTGACATTCAACAAGCCCGAAGGGGAATTTTTCGCCTGTTCGCATGAAATCGAAATCGCCTGTAAATATGGGCTGATTGAAATCGAACGGATCATTGAATTGCTGGCGCCCATGGAATGGGGAAGGTTCGAGCGTTTTGTTGATGTCTTCGCCGCCGAGAAGAAATCAGCGAAACTTGCCGGGGATCACGCGAATGAAACCTTCGCCAAACTTATCCTGAACTCCAGCTACGGCAAATTCGCTTCCAATCCCTTCAAATACAAAAACTGGTACGCCTTCAATCTCGAAACGGACAGCCTTGCGGAATTCGAGAAATGGAAGGAAGAAAATACGATCTATGATGACGATCTGAATTTGATTTCCGAACCAACACTGGAAATGGATATAGGCGATGTCGAACTCTGGAAAACGCCAACGGAACCGAACTGGAACCAATTCCTTGACGTCGCCGTTGCTGCCTCAATCACCAGCGCGAGCCGGGCAGCCTTGCTCGAAGCCATCGTCACAGCGAAACGCCCAATCTATTGCGATACGGACAGCCTGATCTGTGAAGCCATCGGAAATGTCAAAATCTCTGAAACCGATCTTGGCGCGTGGAAATATGAAGGGTCAGCGAAAACGGTCTGGATTGCCGGGAAGAAGAATTATTGTATGGAAATTGATGATATGGAAGGAATTCCGCAAATCGATAAAAACGGGCTTGTCAAAACAAAGATGGCGACCAAGGGGAGCCGCATATCTTTCGATCAAATGAAAAGAGCGGTCAACGGGGAAGAAATTTTCTGGGAAGCTGATGCACCCAATTTCAGGCTGAATGGTGAAGTTAAATTCGTTTCGCGGAAAATTAAAAAAACCGCTTGAATTGGGGAATTGGCTTTGATATCTTCTTTTATCGAAACGCGGTTGCAGCCGCATAGAGTGGGGTTCCAAAATGAATGCGAAACAGCGGAAAGAAATTAACAATCTCATTTCCAAAATGGAAGAGATCGCCTATCTAATTGATGAAATCAAACAAGAGGAAGAAGAGAAATTCGATAACTTGCCGGACGGGCTTCAGGGGTCTGAAATAGGTGAGGCGATGTCAAATGCAGTTGAATATCTCCAATCAGCACAAGATAGCACCGAAGAAGTTATCGAAAATCTTCAAAATGCGATTGGAGGTTGATGGTGACATCCTGCTGCGCAGGCGGGAATTGGGAAAGGCACCGTTTTAATGGTGCTAACAATGCAATAGCCCGACAATCGAAAGGTTGTCGGGCTTAGGGGTTAGAAGGGGAATTTTCCGCCTTCATTTCAAAATAGCTCGAAAGGCTCAGATTATGTCCACGAAAAAGAATGAAGTTGCAACCGTTGACAATGCCAACTCTGGCGTATCCGTCGCCGCTGAACATGATTTCAACGCGCTCAAATTGGGCGGTGGTTTTGAAATCGCTGGCGTCAAGACCGTTACCCGGCCAGTGCTGAAGCAGCACGATCACATTTGGATGGCCGTTCGCTTCGATAGCGAAATCTTCCAAGGCAAGGAACTCACCGGAACCAAGCGCGATGGTGAAGCCAAAATAGCGCCCGCTCAGCTTGCCTATGTCACCAATCTGGAAACGGGTGAGGAA
>Ga0075030_100006420_pt1 | contig 10510 bp, 11 predicted proteins | sample LitLauG_LLR_2012_FD_71393 | JGI IMG/M metagenome (GOLD analysis project Ga0075030, IMG submission 71393) | Freshwater sediment microbial communities from Pennsylvania, USA - Little Laurel Run_MetaG_LLR_2012 | ecosystem: Environmental > Aquatic > Freshwater > Creek > Sediment | place: USA...
GTGGTGGCGACCTTGGCGGCTATCGGTTCGCGACGCTTGCGCGCCGACCACACACTGAAAATTTCGCCCAGCCCGCGCCGAGAACGCCGCACGCGGCGCCGCTAGAGCGGCCGCGCGCCCTCGCGTTCAAACGCCTGCATCAGCTTTTGACGGTCTTGCTGCGGGGGAAACTCGCTAAAGGCATGCATGGCGCCGCTGGCGACGCCGGGCAGTTTCTCCCCAACATTGGATTCTATAAACGGCCGCACCCAGCTTGGGTCTTCCAACATGGTGGCGCGAAAGTTCACCAGCCCTGGAATTCGCTGTCCGTCCGAATAGACCCAGTTCTTACAATAGACGCAGAAATGATGCTGCATGTCGGGCTTGTGCAAGGCGCCAATCTCGGTCGCGCCTTCTATGTCAAAGCCCGATTTCTGCAGCATGAGGCTCAACGAATAAGGCCCGCTGGTCAGCCGCTGACAGCCGCGACAATGACACGCCATCGACATGAGCGGCGCTTGGGTGACGCGCATTTTTACCCGCCCGCACATGCAGGCCGCTGGCCATGGAAGTTTCCAATCTCCCATGAGGCTCAGCGCCGGACAAACAAATTGGGAAACAGCGCCACCAGCGCAAACGCCAAGGCGAAATAGAGTATGGCTGCGCCAATCAAGCTTGCGATGACCAAGCCATAGCGCGACGGGGGCGACATTTTTGTGCGCATGATTTTCTGATTGAGCCCCCAAGCCAGGCCCCCGCATAGCCCTCCCAAAGCGCCGCCAATGATGACGAGCGCCAACGGCAAGGCGCAAACCACCTGCTCGGCGACTGTGAGTTTACGGCTGTCTATGGCGGCTGGCTGGGCTGGTTGGGTTGGCTGGCTCATGGCGGCCTCCTAATAAACCACGACGCTTCGAATGCTCTCGCCTCGATGCATCAAGTCGAAAGCTTTGTTGATCTCTTCGAGCGCTAACTTGTGGGTAATCATCGGGTCGATCTGGATTTTCTTGTCCATGTACCAATCGACGATCGTCGGCACGTCGGTGCGCCCGCGCGCGCCGCCGAAGGCGGTGCCCTTCCATACCCGCCCCGTCACCAGTTGAAACGGCCGCGTCGCGATTTCTTTGCCTGCCTCGGCAACGCCGATAATTATGCTCTCGCCCCAGCCGCGATGGCACGTTTCAAGGGCTTGGCGCATCACTTCCACATTGCCTGTGGCGTCGAACGTATAGTCGGCGCCGCCGCCGGTCAGCTCCACCAAATGCGCGACCAGATCCTTCTTCACTTCTTTGGGATTTACGAAATGCGTCATCCCGAATTGTTTGCCCCAAGCTTCGCGTGCGGGATTGACGTCGACCCCCACGATCATGTTGGCGCCGACGAGCCTGAGCCCCTGAATGACGTTAAGCCCGATGCCGCCAAGGCCAAACACCACGCAGTTTGCGCCGGGCTCAACTTTGGCGGTATTCACCACCGCGCCTACGCCGGTGGTCACGCCGCAGCCGATGTAACAAGCGCTTTCAAATGGCGCATCTTTGCGGATTTTGGCCAATGCGATTTCCGGCAGCACCGTGAAATTCGAAAACGTCGAACAGCCCATATAATGCGCGACTGATTTACCCTTGTAGGAAAACCGCGAGGCGCCGTCCGGCATCAAGCCTTTGCCTTGGGTGGTGCGGATAGCGGTGCAGAGATTAGTCTTGCGCGACAGACAGCTTTTGCACTGACGGCATTCGGGCGTGTAAAGCGGAATGACGTGATCGCCTGGCGCAACGCTGGTTACGCCGCTGCCCACTTCGCGCACAATGCCCGCGCCCTCATGTCCCAAAATGCTTGGAAAAATGCCTTCGCTGTCAAAGCCGTCCAACGTGTAGGCATCTGTGTGGCAAATCCCAGTGGCCTTGATCTCGACCAAAGCCTCGCCCGCTTTTGGACCCTCGAGATCAAGCTCGACGATTTCCAGGGGTTGTTTGGCTGCAAATGCAATGGCCGCTTTGGTCTTCATGGGCGCGGGCTCCTAAACACCGCCTCCTATACGCGGCGGCGATGTGCGCGCCCATGCTCTTTCTATTGGCTCAGGACTTGCGCCCCGCCCGCCCAGCAGCGCGCTTGCGGGCGCGGGCTTTCTTCTTGGGCTTGCCAGAGCGAACCAAAATCCCCAGCTCCGGCTCATCTACCACCGTTGCGTTCGCCAATGCGCGCGCCATGCGCTCGATCTTGTCGCGCGAGGCGGGTTCGACTTCAGAGCCACGCCCCGCCAACATCAATACCGCATCCATGGGCACCAAAGCCGCAACGCGGTGACCATAGCGGTCAAAGCCGATCACCGTGTTTTCGCGCTGCGCCATTCCCAAAGCATGGGCGAAATTCGCGCGCGCGTCGGATGTGGAGAACATCGTCGCCTTCGGGCGCGCGGGGCTCTTCTTTTTCTTTTGCTCTTTCGCGGCCTTCATAATGTCTCGCTTTCTAGCAGGCGCATCCCGATCAGAGAGATGTCCAAAATCCCGTCGAAACTCGGATCAATTGGCGCACAAGTGTTGAGTGCTATCACTAAGCAGCAAATGCTGAACACACGGCGCTCCGGTCGCATGCCCGAACTTATCTCAGGAGTCGCCTCGATTCGCTCGTGAAGACGCTGATAACGTTGTCGCTGCTGACGTTGCGTACGGTACAACAACCGCTCTGAGATTTTTTCCAAACGGCGCCCATTGCCGTACTGCATTTCGTACACCTTGCGTTGCATCACGCAATACCGTCCCAAACGCGCGGGCGAGGGCGGGCAAACCTGCCGGCGCCGCTTTTGAGCAACGCATTCGCAGAGTGACGCCATGGCGCCTCGAGGTCCACGTCCGGCCGACGCCGGAGGCCCATCCAGACGCTCAGCTTTTTCTCGGGCTCGGGGGTGCCGCGCCGCCCGCAAAGACCCATGCCGCCCGTCGCGTGCGGGCGAAACCGATGTGCTCTCTCCACAACTTGAGATCGACGCGTTCGAGAATGCGTTCGTATTCGAACATCTCGAACGGAACGACGCTTAGACGACAGCGCGTGACGCCGCGAATTGATCCGCTTCATCGATTAAATTTCGGCAATGGTCACACCGCGATGAATTTGGCCCGTCGAAAACTCAAGCCGTGGCCGCTTGAAAGCTCACCCAGCGAAGCTGGTTCGCGCTCGGCCGACGTCCCGTCCCGACCATGCTCGTTCACCGTCAAAGCGCCGCTTTGGAACACGCAACAACGCCAGCATTATTGTACAAGAAAGGAATTAGCTTGACCAACGCTCGGCCGCTTTCGCATGCTCGCGCGCCAGTGGGGTGGTAGCTGGGAGACATGCTGACAGCGGCGTCGACGTTTACATTTCGCGGGCGCGCCGGCGCCGGTTGACGGGCCTCGCGCCGGCAGGCCGCAACGATCGGCTTCGCGCCGTACCAAAAGCGCCTCGCGCGGCCCCTAAAGTCGCTCCCGACTAAGTGGCGCGCCCTAAAGGAAAGATTCTTTTGAACGCCCGGAACCAGCCAGGGCCGGGCCTCGTTATGGGTGTGGCGCCTATCCACCCACCCGCCCGAAGGCGCCACCGCAGCAAACGGGCCGGGTCCTCAATGGATCCGGCCCACGCGCTGTCAGAGTTCCATGAAATGGCTGGCAAAGCCCGCCTTCGGCGTCCAGGCGTGGAGCATCCACCCAGGACGCTCGCCGGTGCGGGGGGCGACCTGCTGGCCTTTATGCACAGCAAGCCCGTAAATCCAGGAAGTCGAGGGTGCGACCACGGTGGGCGCATGCGCCACCTGTCCCACCGCGACGCGATGATGGTGGCCGCAAATGATGCGAACCACCTGTTTGTGGCGCGCGATCACCCGCGCGAAGAGTTCGCCATTACGCAAGCCAATGTGGTCAAACAGCAGATCGTGGGTCGCAAACGGGGGGTGATGTAGCGAAACGATGGTCGGCTTCTTGCGTTGTTTGGACAAAGTCCGATCCAGCCAATGGGCTTGATCTTTCGTGAACTGGCCGTGGGTTTCGCCAGCCACCGTTGGATCGAGCGCGACCAGCCGCACCGGAAAGTCCTCGACGGCGAAGCAAAGCGGCCCCTTGCGCGGCAAATAGGGGTGTTTGGCTCCGAGCGCTGCAAGCAAGCGGGCGCGGTCGTCGTGATTGCCGGGCATGACAAAGAGCGGCGCCGGCGCGTGTGCGATAGCTTCAGCTAATACGGCGTATTCATCGGCGCGCTCATCATTGACGAGATCGCCGGTGAGCATGATTGCGTGGACGCTATAATCTTTGGCCTGCGCCAAAGCGCGGTGCAATTGACCCGCGGCCGCGCCGTCGTCGTCTGCGCGAACGTGCGTGTCGGAAATCTGCGCCAGGAGAAAGGCGTCAGTCATCAAGGCACACCCCCAAGGCCGCGCCGCGACCTTCCGTGTGCGCACAGTGTGACCGCGGACATGCTCTGTCTGTGCCCCAGGTCACAGGTCATTCGTCGAAAACCGCTGGCGCAAACTCAGTTCAACACCCGCACCACGCGAAGACCGACCCCAGGCAGGCGCGCGGCCGGGGCGGCTGCGCGGCGCGCTGCTGATCGCAAAGCGGCGGCCTGATCGTTATAACCTCCGCCGCGATAAACCCGGCGTCCACAATGCGGCGCCTCAAACGCGGCGCCATCGATAGGCGCATTGGCGTAGCTGGGCGCGTAGCAATCCTGCACCCATTCCGAGACGTTGCCGAACGCGTCAAACAAGCCAAACGCATTGGCGCTGTGAGACCCAATCGCTGTGGTCGCGCTCGCCCGATAAGTCGCCTTTGCAGTAGTCAGAAATGGATGAAAAGCTGAGCCGCCGGCGTCACCGGCGCGTGCGGCGTATTCCCACTCGGCCTCGCTCGCCAATCGATAATGATGACCACTGCTTTGGGTGTTGAGCCAGTCCAGATATTTTTGGGCGTCATTCCAGGAAACGCCGAGCACCGGATGATTGCCGCGTCCCCAGCCGTGATCGGCGGGAGAAAAGCCGCCGCAGCCCCCGCCTGCGAGGCACGCATCCCATTGCTGGAAGGTGACTTCATATTTGCCGATCGCGAACGGCGAGATCGACACTTCATGTTGGGGACCTTCGTCGCGTCCGCGGCCCGCTTCGGTAGTGGGCGAGCCCATCTGGAAGAGCCCGCCGGGGACGATCACCATCTCAGGGCAGCTCGTGCAATCCTGAAGCGTTTGCCCTGGCGTATAAGCCGGCGCCGGCGCGGCAGTCGTGGTTACCGCAGCGGCGCCCGCCGTTGCCGTAGTCGTTGTCGTAATCGTTGTCGTTGCCTGCGCAGTTGAGATGTTGGTTTCACCGACCGGGGTCACGGTCAGGCCCCTCCCGCTCGGCGGCGTCGCCACGTTTGTCGCTGCGCCCTGCGACCCCGGATGTTGGGCGGCGATTTGTTGATACATTTTGAGCGCGGTCGGCGCGACAAACACCACACCCGCCGCTAACAGCACAGCCACGGCCCCCGACATCACCCGGCGCGACATGCGCTCGAACTTCTGCCGCTTCGACAAAATTTCGAACGTTTGCACTTTCTGTTCGATGTTTTCGAGCGGTTGGCGCCCCTTGGCTTGAAAAGCAGCTGTCGGGCTTGATCGCGCCATCGAACGGAATTCGGATGAAACCAGCGCCGTTCCAGGCGCTGCCAGCGCCTGCAGCCGCGCGGCGATATTTACCCCGTGACCTAGCAGATCGTTGGTTGCGGTCACCACGACGTCGCCGACATGGGCGCCAACGCGAATCCTCGGCTCGCCTTTGGCGCGCTTGTCGAGAATATCTTGGATGGCGCCAAGGGCGGCGCCGGCGGAGGAAAACTCCAGCATGAAGCCGTCGCCGGCGGTGTTGAACATGCGCCCGCCATTGGCGGTGGCGACATTCTCCAGGCGCGTGCGCAAGGCTTCGATCTTGCGCGCGGTGTTGCGCTGATCGCGCTCTGACATCGTCGAGAAGCCAACCACATCGATCGCTACGATCGACACAAGCTTAATGGTTCTGTCGTCGCTGCCGACTTGCTCAGCCAAGGCTCAATCCCCACGCGCGTCCCAACGCCGAGGATAATCCTGGCGTTGGAACTTTTCCACCAAGCTTGATGGCGCCGAAAGGCGTGTGCGCAGTAGCAAACTCCTGATTAGCGCGAGCGCGGCGCTCGACTTTCAACCTGCGCGCCCGAGCCCTCGGGCGCCGCGGGCGCCCGCCTCCCCGATTTCGCGAGGGCGAAAGCCTCTTGAATATAACTGACCAGTCAGTTATATTCGCTGCGATGGCCGTCCCAGCTCGGAAATCCAACCCAAAACCGCCCCCGCCGCGCTGGACCCGGCGCGCCCAGGCGCGGCCGGAAGAGATCTTGGAGGCCGCACTCGATGAATTTACCGAGCGCGGTTTTGAGGCGGCCCGCATGGAGGACATTGCGCGCCGCGCGGGGCTCTCGAAGGCTGGGGTTTATCTCTACTTCCCGAGCAAAACCGCGCTCCTGAAGGCCTTGATCGAAGCTAAAGTCGCCCCCCTCGCGCGGGTTGCTCAAGGCATCGCTGAAAACGGCGCCGCCAACCCGCTCGCGGCGTTGCGCATGATGGCTGGCGCTGCGGCGATGAAGATAACCGACGCGCGCACCTTTGGCGTGCCGCGTCTGGTGGTCTCGATTTCCGGACGCTTCCCCGAGATCGCCGATTTTTATCGCAGCCAAATCGTTGAACCCGCGCGTGGCGCGCTCGAAGCGCTTTTAGAAACCGCGATGGCCCAGGGCGCGATCCGCCAGGTCGACGCGCAGGCCGCATCGCGCGCCTTCATTGGACCACTTTTCTTCGAGGCGATGTGGCTGCACGTGCTCAGAGGCGAAAGCGCTCTCGCCGATCCCCAAAAGCTGATCGAACAGCATTTCGATATCCTGCTGAACGGGCTGGAGCCACGCCCATGAGGCGCAGTCTTGTTGCACTTCTCGCCAGCGGGCTTGCCGCCTGCAGCCAGCCGCAATCAAGCGTGCTGCAGGGTTATGGTGAAGCCGACTATGTTTACCTTTCTAGCCAGGACGGGGGCGTTGTCGGCCAGCTCTTTGTCAAGGAAGGCGACAATGTCGCCCAGGGCGCGCCGCTATTCCGCATTGATCCCGAGCGCATGAACTACGAGGCCGCCGGCGCGCAAGCCACCCAATCGGCTGCCGCCGACGCCGTGCGCCAGGCTGAAGCCAACGCCGCGCTGGCGGAACACAATTTCCAACGGGGCGCAGCTCTTGCCGCGCAAGGTTTTTATCCGCGCGCGAGCCTCGACGCCAATCGCGCCGCACGAGACGCGGCCAATGCCGCCCTGTCGCAAGCGCGGCGTCAAACCAGCGCCGCTTCGGCGCAAACTGGGCTTGCCCAAACGCGGGTAAGCGAGGCTGAAAACAAAGCCCCCGCCGCAGGCGCGATCGAACAAATCTTTCATCGTCCCGGCGAAGTGGTCGCCCCCGGCGCCCCAATCGTTTCGCTGTTGCCGCCCGCCAATATGAAGGTGAGATTCTTCGTGCCCCAGAACCGGCTGGCGCAATTTCCGGTGGGCGCCCACATCTTAGTTCATTGCGACGGCTGCGGGCCTGATCGACGAGCCCACGTCAGCTTTGTCGCCACCGAGCCGCAATTCACGCCGCCAGTCATCTATTCCCTCGATGAGCGCGACAAATTGGTGTTCCTGGCGGAAGCTCGCCTCGACGAGGCCAACCAAGTGCGTCCCGGCGCGCCCCTCGATATTCGCCCCGCGCCATGAGCCAGGAGCTGGTCATCGATGTGCGCGGACTTACCAAGACTTATGGCGGGCGCATGGTTGTCGACCATTTCGATTTACAGGTGCCGCGCGGCGCCATTTATGGATTTTTGGGACCAAACGGCTCAGGCAAGACCACCACCATCCGAATGGTGTGCGGTCTGCTGAAACCCGAAGCCGGCGCCGGCACGGTGCTCGGCCTCGACGTCTTGAACGAGAGCCCAAAGATCAAAGAACGCGTCGGCTACATGACGCAGAGATTTTCGCTCTACGAGGATCTCTCCATCCGCGAAAACCTCGACTTCATCGCCCGCCTCTACGCGCTTGATCGGCGCAAAGAACGTGTCGACAAGGCGCTTGCGGATCTGGGGCTTGTTGAACGCCAAGATCAAGTCGCCGGCAAACTTTCCGGCGGTTGGAAACAGCGCCTGGCGCTCGCGGCCTGCATGATCCACGAACCGCAGCTTTTGTTGTTGGATGAACCCACCGCCGGCGTCGATCCCAAAGCGCGGCGCGACTTTTGGGATCAAATCCGGCGCTATGCGGCCCAAGGCGTCACCACGCTTGTGTCAACGCATTATATGGACGAGGCGGTGCAGTGCGATTCCATCGCCTACATCGCTTACGGCAAAAAGCTCCTGGACGCGCCAACCGCCGACATTCCCAAACGCATCAATCTTGCCTGCTGGCGTATCGAGGGGCGTCCCCTGCAAAGCGCCCAAGCCACGCTCGAGAAAACCGTCGGCGTCGAGCTCGTCGCGCGCTTTGGGGCGGAAATCCACGTCTGCGGCCATGATGAGCACAAGCTTGAGGCCGCCGTAAAAGAGGTTCTGCGCCAAGAGCCGCAACTGACCGCCGGCAAGATCGAAGCGGGCTTTGAAGAAATCTTCATCTACCTGATGGCCGAAAGCCGCGACAACTTCCAATGACGCCGCCGCGCTTTCCTATGCTTGCTCACCTCTTCGACCTTTCCTGGTCCCGGGTCATGGCGGTGTTTTTGAAGGAATTGGTGCAAATGCGGCGCGACCGGCCGACGTTTGCAATCATGATCGCCATTCCGATCGTCCAACTCGTGCTCTTCGGCTTTGCCATCAACAACGATCCCCGCCACATGCCCGCCGTCGTCGAAATGCGTGAAGACGGACCGCTGACCCGCTCCTTCCTGGCGTCGCTACGGGCCTCGACCTATGTCGATATCGTGGCGATTGCCCATCGCGACGAAGACGCCGACCAGATGCTGCGCTCGGGCAAGGCGACTTTCCTGATTGCTATTCCCGAGGGTTTTGAGCGAAGGCTCATACGTGGGGAGCGCCCCCAAATGCTGGTCGCCGCCGACGCCAGCGACCCGGTCGCGGCCGGCAGCGCGCTGGGCGCCATTCAACAAATTGCCGCGCAAGCTTTTGCGCCAAATTTCGTCGGACCGCTCGCCTTTCTGGAGCCTAGTCCGGCGCCCTACGAGATCGTCGTGCATCGCCGTTTCAACCCAGCAGGCATTACCGCTTTCAATATCGTGCCGGCGCTATTGGGCGTTATTCTCACCATGACTATGGTGATGATCACCTCGATTGCGCTCACCCGAGAAACTGAACGCGGCACCATGGAAAATCTGCTGGCGACCCCCGTGCGCCCGCTTGAGGTCATGATCGGCAAGACCACGCCCTACGTCTTCGTGGGCGGCGTCCAAGTGGTGATCGTGCTCACCGTCGCAACTTTGCTCTTCCACATTCCCTTCACCGGCTCGCCGCTCGCATTCTTGGCTGGCGTAAGCGTCTTCATTTTCGCCAATCTGATGCTGGGTTATTTGATTTCGACGGTCGCGCGCACGCAAATGCAAGCCATGCAGATGACCTTTTTCATCTTTTTGCCGTCGATACTTTTGTCCGGCTTCATGTTTCCGTTTCGCGCCATGCCGACCTGGGCGCAAGCCATCGGCGAGTGCCTGCCGATTACCCACTTCCTGCGCATCGTTCGCGATGTGGTGCTGAAAGGCGCAGGCCTCGGCGATATTGGTCCCGACCTCGGCGAACTCGCCATTATTCTCGTAGTGCTGTCGACGTTCGCCTTGCTGCGTTTTCGCCGCACTCTTGATTGACTGGCGAGCTGGCTTGCCCGCGCGTTCGCCAAGCGCGGGCCCTCGGTTACGCGCAGGTCAAAGACGCGAGGCGTTCAATTAAGCCCCAGGTCAATCGGGCATCGGGACCTTTTTGTTCCATGCCGCGACTTCGAGCGGCGCATCTAGCGAACCCCCGGCAATATGAAAATCTCCGCCTGCGGCTCTTGTTAAGGCGCAGCCTGCGGCAACATCCCAAATCATCGAACCGGATTCGCGATAGGCTTCCGCGCGCCCGGCGGCGACGTAAGCAAGCGCGCTGGCCGCCGATCCGATCATGCGCACCTTGCGCCAGGTTCTCAGACGACTTTCAAAGCGCGCCATGGTTTCTTCGCCCGCCCGCGCCGGCACGCCGGTCTGCAGGATGCCGCTTGCAGGCGCATCGATGGCGGAAACCGCGATGGGCTGGGCCCAGAGCCATGCCCCCTCGCCGACGATGCCGGAGAAACGTTCTCCAAGCACAAAACAATTGACCACCCCCAACACCGGGGTCTGCTGCGACAATAGCGCAATCGACACCGCACAATGGGGATAGCCGCGGAGATAATTGACGCTGCCATCAAGGGGGTCGACCGCCCAGACATAACCCGCCCGGTCACCGCTATTGACCCATCCAGCCTCCTCCGAAATTACCGGGAAGGGCGCGGCCTCCTTGAGCGCTGTGA
>Ga0075030_100006422_pt1 | contig 10509 bp, 8 predicted proteins | sample LitLauG_LLR_2012_FD_71393 | JGI IMG/M metagenome (GOLD analysis project Ga0075030, IMG submission 71393) | Freshwater sediment microbial communities from Pennsylvania, USA - Little Laurel Run_MetaG_LLR_2012 | ecosystem: Environmental > Aquatic > Freshwater > Creek > Sediment | place: USA...
GCGTCGGTGTCCATCGCAATGACCACTTTGTTGTGGATGTTGTAGTTGTTCAGCACCGTGGCCACTTCCTGGCCAGACTGCGCCTCCAGGCACACGAACGCATCCACCTTGTCTCGCTCCTTCCCGAGAATCTCGGTGGTGGTGTCGAACGCGATGCGCGGATCGCCCTTGATGTCGACCACGCGCACGATCTTGACCTGCGAATTTTCCAGGGCGTCCCGGTAACCCTGCAATCGTTCGGCCAGGTTGTTTTGCTCGGGCATGGTGAACACAACGACATTGCCTTTGCCCTTCAGTTCCTGGGCGAGGCGCTTGCCGCCCATGACTCCGGCTTGATGGTTGTTCGTGCCAATGAAGAAAAGCCGCTTGCTGGCCGGCGAGTCGGAGTCGACCGTGATCACGGGCACGCCGGAAGCGATCGCTTGATCGATGGAATCCTTCATCAGCGCGGCATCGGCGACCGCGATCAGAATCCCCGCCGGTTTCTTCTGCACGATCTCTTCAAACGATTGCTTCTCCGCCTTGGGATCGTACGTGTCAGGGCCGACGAACGCGGCCCGCACCTGTAACTGCGAAGCAGCGCTCGAGAACCCCGCCTGTGCCGTTTCCCAGTAGGGGAGCTTGATGTTGGTCGCAACCATGTAATAGTTTTCGCTGGAATCGTGACGCGAACCGCAAGCGGCCGTCACGATCGGAAGGACAACTACAGCAAACAGCCAGAACCGTCTTTGCGGATGGAACATAGGAGCCTCCTGTCGAGCAGTCGAGACGCCTGCGCTGAAGGTGACCCTGGAGCGAACGGATTCTAAACGAGGCTACCGGGAATTGAAAGGTGGCAGACTGAACGCGAGGGCAAACGGGTTGTTTAGCGTCGGTAGGCCACCACTGCACTGCCTGCGGAAATCCCGCCCATCCCGATCCGCAACCGATGCCTGCCGCCTTGTCATTCCGACGCGCGAGCGCGCAGCTAGTCAGGAGAGCCTGCCCTGAGCGAAGCCGAAGGGCGCGCCGCATCAGCACAAAAATGGAGCCGGCTTCAGCCGCGGTCCCGACCTCTCCCGAACGCCTGCTCTAATGGCAGAATGGGAAAGGCGCGGCTTTACGCCGTGCCACTTCAGGCTCAGGGCATAAGGCTTTAGCCGCTGGGGGAGTTGGCCCCAGAAGTAGGGGGGTGAGACCGTTCCTACACGCCCACCGGGAACGGCTTGGTATGCGCTTCCGCGCTGAGCGAGATGCCCGTGAAACGCCCCTGTAACAGGGACATCAACCCCGTGTACCAGTACCCGACCACAAAGAGCAGGAGGAAGGGTACGGTGATGTAGTTCTCATTTTGCAGGGCGTAGTACACCGTCATGGCAAAGTAAGCACCGATCACCAACTCGACCCAGGGAATCCATCCCAGCCGGCGCCGGTACTTGGTGGCTCCCACTTTGTCTTTCTTATTCTCCACGCGGTATTTCGGAGTGCGCGCAAACGCGCTCTGCTTGCCGATCAACGCTTCGATCACCGCCTTGGTGTTCGTGATCGTCAACCCAATTCCAAGTGCCATCAAGAACGGCAGATACAGCAAAGCTCGCGGCCAGGTCTTGGGGAAAAGCTCCCGTTGCGATACCAGGTAGAAGCTTGAAATCGAAAACGTCGAAGCCATGAACAGCGGCAAATCGATATACAACATCTGGAACCAGCCCTGGTAGAAGCGAATGATCATCGCCGGCAACAACAGCACCGAAAGCACGATCATCAGCGGATAGCTCAGGTTCGCGGTCAGGTGATACCAGGCCTCGATCTTGGTATGCCGCGGCGCGTCGCTTTTCAGCACGCGCGGCAGAATCTTCTTTCCGGTTTGGATCAGACCTTTCGCCCAGCGTGCCTGCTGCGTCTTGAAGGCAGTCATCTCCACCGGAAGCTCCGCCGGACACTCCACATCCTGCAGGTAAATGAATTTCCATCCGGCGAGCTGGGCGCGATAGGAAAGATCGGTATCCTCGGTCAACGTGTCGTGCTGCCAGCCGCCGGCGTCCTCGATCGCGGATGCGCGCCATACGCCCGCTGTCCCATTGAAATTGAAGAACACTCCGCTCTGTGCTCTTCCCGAATGCTCGAGCACGAAATGCCCGTCGAGCAGGATCGCTTCGACCTCGGTAAGGAACGAGTAATGCCGGTTAATGTGCGTCCATCGTGTCTGCACCATTCCGATCTTCGGATCGGTGAAGTGATGAATGGTCTTCAGCAGGAAATCTTCCGGCGGGGTGAAGTCGGCATCGAAAATCGCAACGAACTCACCCTTGGCCGTTTTCATGCCCTCCTGCAGGGCTCCAGCTTTGAAGCCTTCGCGATTGGTGCGGTGATGGTAGGTGATCGGATGGCCCAGCGCAGCATAGCGTTCCACCAGGTCGCGCACCACCTCCACGGTTTCGTCCGTGGAATCGTCGAGCACCTGAATGTCCAGCTTCTCTTTCGGATATTTCAGCTTGCAGATGCAGTCGATCAGTCGCTCCGCCACGTAGCGCTCGTTGAACATCGGTAGTTGCACCGTGACGCGCGGCAGATCCTCAAAACGGGCAGCGGGTTCGGTCGTACGCTTCTTCCGGTTCTTGTAGTAGAGATACACCAGCACGTAGCGATGCAGACCGTAGGAAGCCAGCAGAATCAGCACGATGAAATACGGAACCAGCAGCGCGATGTCGAACGAGTTGGCGTGATACAGCCCCTGGAAAGTCTTGTCGAGAAAGTGCTGTCGGATGTAGGGACCAATGCCCTTCGGCGCCGAGAACGTGCCCAGCACTGCCAGTGGCGGATTAAGGAAAGAGTTCAGCGAGAATACTCCCGTACAGTCGGTTCTTCTCGACCTTCGTAAACTTCCTATTCTACCTGAGGGCCACGCTATATGACGTGGTCCGAGTCGCTTAAGGTTGGTCGGCGGGGGCGGGAATGACCTTCAGGGAAGTGCTTTGATGGCCGTTCTTTTCCAGGTGAATCGCGGTTCCGCGGTCCTCGTAGGATTTCAGATATTCCGGATCGAAAAATTCATCCTCCTCCATCACTTCCCACGCGAACAGTTTGTACTCGCCCGGCCGCAGGCCGCGCATGGAGAAACGTCCGGCCTGATCGGTGGTCACCCTCTGGTAGCGGTTGCCCTGTGTGCGATACTTGGCCTCCGGTACCGCAACCACCACCGCGTTTGCGCTGGGTTCGTTCTTGTCGTTTGCAACGCTTCCTTCCACGGTGCCGCTCTCGAGACTGACCGCCACATCGATTGCGATCGCGCCTCCAGTAACACTCAGTCCGGTGTCGGTCACATCCTTCGTGCCCGCCAATACCGATTCCACGAAGCTGGCGCCCAGCATTTTGGAATCGCCCGTCACCTCGACGGAATAGGTTCCGGGCAATACGTTTTTCAGTTCGAAGCTGCCGTCAGCCTTCACCCGCGCCGTCCCCGGCGACGCCATCGAGCCCTCTGCCGTAAACGTGAGAGCGTCGGAGACATCGTCTTCTCCGTCGCTCCGTTGCAGATGCACATAGAGCAGCGAGGAATCGATCTTCGGCCCCTTACTCCCGACTCGAACTCGCCCGCGCACGGTCGCCATGGTGAGTGGTGTGAGCCGGAGCCCATCAATGTCAGTGTCCGCGACCTCCACCTTTCGGTGAGCGATCTGCGGCGAGTTTCCCATCTCTGTGGTCGCGAGCAGGGTGTAAGCCCCCGGAGCCACAAGCGGGATCTCGAACTTGCCGTCTTTCCCAGCCTCGGCGGCCATGTACATCCCGCGCGAATCTTCGCTACGCAGCATCACCATGGCCTTCACTCCCGGAGCCAGGCCTGCAAACGAGCCTCGGATGTGAACCGTGTGCGTGCGTGTGAGGGAAAAATTCACCGGCATGTCGTCAGCAGCGTGCAGCTCGATCGTCGCCGCCTGGGTTCGCTCCAGGGTGTTTGGGTAGTAGGTGGATACGTAGGCCATGTCAGGTGGGGTGGCCGTGGGATCGTCCGGCCCTTTTTGCGGCGGAATCACGCTCTGAAAAGTGGGCATCGGGCTCGCCACCACATAGTACTTGCCGGCGAGAAGGCCGCCGATGCGGTATTCACCGAGGTCATTGGTCTCCGCCTGTCCGTTCGGTTCGAAACCCAAACGCTCAGCCGCCCACTTACGCCGCAACACGGTGACCTGGACTTTCGGCATTGGGTCGCCGTCCTCGTCGACCACGCGCCCAGCGATGATCGCCGCCGGTAGCATGTGCAGGACTTGATCCTTCAAGTCCTGGCCGGCCTCAAGCGAAATCGCAATTCCTTCTGTACGGCGCCGTTTCTTGTCGACCTCGATGTAGCCGGTGCGTTCGACAAACAGAGAATACCGGCCAGGCTGAATGTCGCTGATCTTGTAGTGTCCTTCCGGATCGGACGTCGCGGTGTAGTTGCCGCCTTCTTCCTGATCGTGGCCGATCAGCTCGATGATGGCCTTTTTGATGGGCTCTCCGCTGGGCTCTTTTACAACGCTGCCTTCGAGCGAGGCCTTGGCTAGCGCTTTTTCGGTGCTGGGAATCTGGCCTGCCACGCCGATCGCGAGCGAGAGCGTGCACACGAGGATGATGGCCAGTTTCATTCGCGTCGAATCCACTGCAGGGAGGGCTTAATTCAGGAAGTACGTTCGGTACAACGTGTCGCGTTGCACGGGCTTGAAGCCGGCGTCGCGGATAATCCGGCGCAGCTCTTCCTCAGTGGTGCAGTTCGTCACGCCCGCCGCGCGCACCACATTTTCCTCCAGCATCACCGAGCCGACATCATTTCCACCGAAGCGCAGCCCCATCTGACAGACCTTCAGGCCCTGCGTTACCCAGCTCGACTGCACATTGATGAAATTCGATAGATACTGCCGCGAAATCGCCAGCACCTTCAGGTACTCGACCGCCGTTGCCTCGTCCCAGTGCCGCCCGCCCAGCGCTGTGTTGGTGGGCTGGAAACTCCACGGGATAAATGCCGTGAACCCACCCGTCTCTTCCTGCAGATCGTACAGGCGCTGGAAGTGGTTGATGCGGTGCTCGTACTTCTCCCCGACACCGAACATCATGGTCGCCGTAGTGCGCATCCCGAGCTGGTGTGCCGTGCGGTGCACGCTGATCCAATCTTCGGTAAGGCACTTGAGCCGCGCAATCTTGTAGCGCACTTCGTCGTCCAGGATCTCGGCGCCACCGCCCGGAATCGAATCCAACCCCGCGTCCCGTAGTCGCGCAATGGTGTCGCGCAGGCTCAGGCTGCTGTACTCGGCAATCGCCAGAATCTCCGACGCCGAGTAACAATGCAGATGAACCTTGGGAAAGCGCTGGCGGATACCGCGCAGCATCTTCTCGTGCCACTCAATTTTCAGGTCAGGATGCAGACCGCCCTGCATCAGAACCCCGGTCCCGCCGAGTTCCACGGTTTCTCGAATCTTGTCGTAAATCGTTTCGAACTCGAGAATGTACCCTTCCTTGGCCGCGGGCCCCTTCAGCGGCCGGTAAAACGCGCAGAAGGTGCAGTATTCCGTGCAGAAATTCGTGTAATTAATGTTGCGGTCGATGATGTAGCTGACCACGCCCTCGGGATGCAGTTTTCGCCGCACGGCATCGGCTTCCATGCCGATCCCGATCAGGTCATCGGAGTGGAACATCTCGAGAGCTTTTTGCTTGGTCAAGGACATAGGGTCGTCGGAGAGCCCAACCGCTTATTTTACCGTCCGATCGGAAGTTTCTCCACCCGGATGTGCGCCGTGCCAGGGAACCAAATCTCCAGTGGGATGGCCTTCGCGATCTTTGCGAACCCTTTGCGTCCTTTGCGGTTAAAAGCTTTGAGAAATCACGGAAAACCCCCAAACCGCAGAGTTCGCCAAGAAGGCCCGCAAAGGACGCAAAGAAGATGGGTCTAGGACACCACCAGAACGGTTATCGCGAAGGCTCTGGACTCTGCTCTGGAGCCGACCGCAGCGCCGAGTACCCCGCCAACGACGCCACAATGACATTGGCGACAATCACCGGCGCTGCGTGCATCAGGAAACCGTACAGCATCCAGCAAACAGCCGCCGAGGCCTGCACCCAGCGCATCGCTGCCTGGTTGCGGACAAAGTACGAGACCCCGAAAATCGCCGTGGCCAGCCACCCAATTGCATCAGACACGGGCGGCCTCCGCTTGCGCCAGCCCGCTGGCCAGGGTCCCCGGCGTGTTATCTCGGATCGTCACCACGTCGGTCGAGACCTTGTCCCACTCCTGGATCACGAAGCCTCGCGTTTCGAGGAACGCCCGGATCTGGGCCCGCTCCCAGCCCACAATCTCCTCCAGGATCGGGATCAGCACGCCGAGCGCATTCGAGCTCAGCACGGTACGCTTCGCAATAGGCGCGAGGTGCTTGTTCTCCGAAACGGCAATCGTGAAGCCGTCACGCCGGTTGATGTGCAGCATCACGTGCACGTCCGAGCTGCCGTCGCCGACATAGACGATGCGGTCGGAACTCACCTGCAGGTCGCTCTGAATGCGGTCGAGCGCTGCTACTTTCCCGTATCCCGCTGTCACGCCTTCAATCGAAACAATCTCACCGCTGGAGTTGTAGCGGAACTGCGTTCCAAAGATGTGATCCTTGGGAACGATGCCCTCCAGCGCCGACTGGATGACTTCCACCGGCGCCGCCGAAATCACGTAAAACTCGAACCGGTGCCCGTCGATTCCGCTTTCCAGAACGCGGTGCAGGAAGTCGATATTCTCCTTCAACCGGATCCGCTTGCCCACCTCGTGCAAGTGCTCGGGGCGCACCCGGTCGTGAAACTCCGGGTCATGTAGGAGCAGGTACGCCAGCTCTCCTCCCTGTTGTACGAGGTTCAGCTTGGCCATGCCCTGGGCTTTGCGTTCGAATTCTCTGGTAGGAATGCCCAGCAACTCGCTCAGAACATACCCCGAGTCGTTGTAGCTCAGGGTCTGGTCGAAATCGCTGGCAAAAATGTAGTGCTTAACAGACTGAAGCTTTTCCATAAGCTATTAGATCGAAGTAAACTGGAAAAGGCTAGTAAATTTGTTGTGAATGTTACGTAAGTAATTGATTCCAGGCAGTTAATCGAAAAATTGCTAGGCCGGATCAGTTTGCATGCTGCTCCTGGGGGCGCAGCGGGACTTCCGCATTCCCTTCGCCCTCGTGACGGTAGCGCAGGTAGGCGACCAGCGCCGCGATTCCGGCCACCAGCGACATTCCGATCAGCACAAAAAGGGTCGGCTTGGTGTACTTGTTGAAGAAACGGAGGAAGTGCCGTCCGTAGTGGACCCCGAGGTACGCCAGAACCCCATAGCGTAGGCTTCTTCCCAGTGTGAGCGCGGCCACAAATTTCTTGCGGGAGTACTGCATCGCGCCCGCAGCCAGGAGAAACGGCACCAGCGGGAACGGGGGCGGCAGAATCGACGGCACCGCGACCGCCCAGAATCCCCAACGCTCGAACCGCCGGTAGAACGCGTCTGCCCCACGATGTCCCAGCCGGTGTTCGAGCGCTGCCTTTCCTCCCTTGCGCGCCAGCCGGTACGTCACGTAGCCGCCGATCACTGCGCCCAGCGTCGCCATCCCCGCGTAATAGAGCCAGTCGCTGTGATGGTGAACCGCGAACCAGATGGTCAGGACGTCCATGCTGCCCGGCAACGGAATCAGCGAGTTGTCCGCCAAGCCGAGCAACAGGAGTCCCGGCCCGCCCAGATGGCGCAGCCAGGTCCACAGCTTGGACGCGAGCACAAGCCCCAAAACCGGCGTCATGCGCGGCTTTCTGTGGGGTCGAGTCGCGCTGGCAGACCGCGCTGTTTAGGTGGCCGCAAACTTAGCGACCTCCGTGAATTGAAGTGCAGGCGCCGGCGGCAGCGCGCCGCACTCGGCAGCGTAGCGGTAGAACAGTTGCAAGCCCTCCAGGCAACCGGGATCCAGTTGGTAGTGAATGTTCTCGGTAAGGTAGGTACGCACTTCATCTTCGGAGAGTCCAACCCGCCCCGCCCAATCCTGCGCGATACGGTCGATGTTTTTCGCCTGCATGCCATGATCGCGGGAGTTCAGGAAAGTCGAAGCTAAGTCGGCCGGGGCATTCGCCAGCGCCGCGCGCCGAATGGCCCAGAACGCGAACACAAACGGCTTTCCCGTAAAACGAATCCACTCTTCCGCCAAGTCCAGCGTAAGGTATTTCGAGCGATCGACTTGCAGTGCGGTATCTCCGATCACCAGGCCGGCGTCGTGATCCCGCAGCATGATTTCCAGGTCGGGCGCTACGTTGCTGAACCTGCGTCCCGCACCGAGCCACCGCTCGAACAGCAGCTTCGTCAGTGCCACTGAGGTCATCGAAGACGTGTCCAGGGCAATCGTATCGATCTTCTCGATAGGCACCTTGCTGACCAGCAGGATCGAACGCACTGGACGCCGGGCCGCGATCGCAACTCCCGGAATAATCGCCAGATTCGCAATCTGCGCGTAGGCCGCAACCGGGATAATTCCAATGTCCGCGGTTCCCGCGTGCAATTGACCCGCGCAGGCGGACGGCACCGTATAAGAAATGTCGAATTGCGCGCCTGCGGCTCCATGTTCGAAGTCCCACATCAAAGGCGCGGTATTCAGGAATGAAATGGCAGAAATGCGAAGCCGACTCATGTTCACTATGTTTGATTCTAACAAAGCGATGTGCGTCGCTCCCTTGACAGGATTTTTTCCAGGCGCATAGATGGGAACATGGAGACTCTTGTGCCTACAGCGACTTCCGTAGCGGATTGGCCCGTTGCCGAGCAGACCCTGCAATGGCTCGCACTGGGACTCACCCCAGGCCTTGGGCCAACGCGCGCACGTCGTCTGGTCGAGCATTTCGGCAACGTGACTGCGGTTTTCCGTGCTTCGCTCACCGAACTCGAAGCGACCGGACTGCTTGCCGTATCGGCGCAGGCGCTGGGCACGGGCAAGTCCATGGAACTGGCACAGGAGGAAATGGGCAAGGCCAAGGCCGCCGGAGTGCAAGTCCTCACGCTCGACGACCCTGCATATCCACCCCACCTCCGCCAAATCTACGACCCCCCGCTCGTGCTCTACGTCCGCGGTGACGTGAATGTTCTGTCGCAGCCGGGGATCGCCGTGGTCGGCACGCGTCATCCCACTCCTTACGGCACGGGAATGGCCGAGCGCTTGTCGATCGACCTTGTCGCGCACGGACTCGCTATCTTCAGCGGCATGGCGCGAGGAGTGGACACCGCCGCGCATCGCGGCGCGATTGCCGCCAAAGGCAAGACGGTCGCTGTGTTTGGCACCGGCGTCGACGTGCTCTACCCGAAAGAGAACAGCCGCCTCTCCGAGCAGATCCTTTCGCTCGGCGGTGCGCTGATCTCAGAATTCGCGCTGGGTACGTTCGCCGCGCCGCAGAATTTTCCGATTCGCAACCGCATCATCAGCGGTATGTCCATCGGCGTGCTGGTCGTCGAGGCAGCCGAATACAGTGGAACGCGCATCACAGCACGGTGCGCTCTCGAACAGAATCGCGACGTCTTTGCCGTTCCCGGGAACGTCACCAACAAAAACTCCTGGGGGCCGAACACGCTGATCAAGCAGGGCGCGAAACTGGTCGCCACATGGGAAGACGTGTGGGAGGAACTCCCTGAAAACATAAGACTTGCGCTGACTCCGGCCCGGACCGATGAATCGCCCACGGGAGAAACCGCATCTCTATTCTCAAGCAACGACCCCCTCAGCCCGCACGAGCGCAGGATCTTCGCGCTGCTCAAGGCGGACGAAGCCACGCACATCGATGAAATCGTGGAGCGGCTGGAGCCGGAACTGTCGTCGTCCGAAATTTTCGCTGCATTGTTCGAGCTGGAGCTGGCGGGAAAGGTGAGGCAGCTGGCGGGGAAGAATTTTGTGAAGGCGTTCTAGCTCTCAGCTGTCAGCTCTCAGCTTTCAGCGCGAATCCCGGAGGCGGCTCATGCAGAGTTTCCGCAACTTAAAGGTATGGGAAAAAGCTCACAATCTAACGCTGGATGTGTACGGGTCGACCAGAGCTTTTCCGCGGGAGGAAGTATACGGGCTGACGAATCAGATGCGTCGAGCTGCCGCATCGATCGGAGCGAACATCGCGGAGGGATGTTGCCGCAAGGGTGATATTGATATGGGCCGGTTCATGCAAATTGCGATGGGATCCGCCAGCGAATTGGAGTACCACTGTCTGTTGGCTCGTGATTTGAGGTTCTTGGAGATCGGAGATTATGACCGTCTCACGGGCGAAGTCGGTGAAGTGAAACGAATGCTTGCATCGTTGATTCGCAAGCTGAGAGCTGACGGCTGAGAGCTGAGGGCTAGATCGGTAACTTGTTCCCGCACTCGAATTCGTGCTAGCTTCAAAACCACAAACCAGCAAAGAGGAAACATTGTCTAAAGGTTTAGTCATCGTCGAGTCGCCGGCCAAGGCGAAAACCATCCAGAAATATCTAGGCAAAGGATTCACGGTCGAGGCCTCGCTCGGCCACGTGAAAGACCTGCCCAAGAGCACGCT
>Ga0075030_100006423_pt1 | contig 10509 bp, 10 predicted proteins | sample LitLauG_LLR_2012_FD_71393 | JGI IMG/M metagenome (GOLD analysis project Ga0075030, IMG submission 71393) | Freshwater sediment microbial communities from Pennsylvania, USA - Little Laurel Run_MetaG_LLR_2012 | ecosystem: Environmental > Aquatic > Freshwater > Creek > Sediment | place: USA...
ATGCACGGGATCGTGAAGCTGTATGCGACGCTGCTGGCCGGCGACCCCTCCGTTCACCCGCACAGCTTACGCGTACGCCACGCACTTGCTGGCCAGCGGGGCCGACCTGCGCGCGATCCAGGAGTTGCTGGGCCACGCGCGGCTCTCCACGACCCAGAAGTACACGCAGGTTTCGCTCACCGACCTGATGGCCGTCTACGACAAGGCGCATCCCAAGGCTTAAGCGATGGCGGACTTGCGTGGGGAATTGCGCCCGATGTGGAGCCTGGCGTGGCCGCTGGCGGTGGCCGAGCTAGGCTGGATGTTGCAGGGCCTGATCGACCTGATCATGGCAGGACCTCTGGGACCGGCGGCCATCGGCGGCGGCACCCTGGGCAACATGCTGTTCTATCCCATCGCCATCTGCGGCACCGGAGTGCTGCTGGGCATGGACACGCTGGTGTCGCAATCGTTCGGCGCCGAGGATCCGTTGGATTGCCGCAAGAGCCTGGTGAACGGCGTTTGGGTGGCGCTCGGGCTCACGCCACCCCTGGTCGGGCTCATGTGGGGGCTGATTCCGCTGATGCGCGCGTTGGGAACCAACCCGCGGGTGCAGCTGCAGTTCGAACCCTATCTGAGGGCGCTGCTCTGGAGCATCCTGCCGCTGCTGCTGTACAGCGCGCTGCGCCGTTACCTGCAAGCCGTGAACCTGGTGAAGCCGGTGACCTTCTCGCTGCTGACCGCCAACATCATCAACGTGGTGGGCAACTGGGTGCTGATGTACGGTCATTGGGGCGCACCGGCCATGGGACTGGAGGGCTCGGGATGGTCTACGGCGATCGCCCGGGTTTACATGGCCGCGATTTTACTGATCACCCTAGTGCTCCACGAGCGCGATACGGGCCGCCTGCTGGGGAAGATTTCGTGGCGCCCGGATTTCGCGCGCCTTCGCCGTCTGATCGCGCTGGGCCTTCCCGCAGCCGGACAGATCGGCATTGAAGGCGGCGTTTTCGCCGTGGCGACGGTTTTGTGCGCCCGGCTGGATGAGGTGTCGCTGGCGGCGCACAGCATCGCCGTCAATGTCGTCAGCACCACCTTCATGGTGCCCCTGGGGATCAGTTCGGCCGCGGCGGTGCGCGTGGGCCAGGCCGTGGGCCGCAAGGACGCGCGGGGGGTGGCGCTCTCCGGCTGGACGGCTGTCCTGCTGGGGGCATTGTTCATGGGTAGTGCCGCTCTGGCATTGTGGCTGATCCCACGCTCGATCCTCCGGATCTTCACTTCCGACCAGGCCGTGATTGCGAGCGGCGGCGTGCTGCTCGAAATCTGTGCCGCCTTCCAACTCTTCGACGGCGTTCAGGTAGTGACCACGGGCGCGCTGCGCGGCCTGGGTGACACCCGCACCCCGATGCTGGCCCACCTGGCGGCCTACTGGGCGATCGGCCTGCCGATCGGCTCCGTGCTGTGCTTCCATTACGGCTGGGGCGCCGCGGGCATTTGGGTGGGCCTGAGCTTGGCTCTGATCCTGATCGGTGTTACGCTGTTTCTGGTTTGGCGCACGCGCGTTCGGCTCGTGAGGATCGAGTAGGGTTTTTCGTTGGGGGCGAGCGGGGAGGTCGTAGGAGAACGGGATGGCAACATACGTTCGCGACGCGAAGGCCGGGTCAAAACGAGTGACGGACAGCGGCACTGCGATCCCCGGCGTAACTGTCCCGGTCCTTCGTTGAGCGGGGTCACCAGTTCGAACCTGCCTCCGGCCATCTTTGCGTTACTATGAAGAGTCCGTCAGATGTCGGGGCGTAGCGCAGCCTGGTAGCGCACCTGCCTTGGGCGCAGGGGGTCGCCAGTTCGAATCTGGCCGCCCCGACCATCCTCGTTGCTCCAGAACCTTCGCGCGTCTACAGGGCTCGGCCATCTGTCTGTCGCTCCAAGGGGGCGGGTGCGCACGGCGTTGAGCCAACGGGGCCAACACGGCCAACGGGGTTTGACAATCAACGGGGTTTGGCTTGACACGTGCCGGCCCGGTATTATAGAATCCGCCCGATAGTCGAAGCAGGGCGTATGACAGGTTTTGCGGCCCTCTGCGCGGGTGCTCCAGGTTTTCGCAGTGTCCCCATCCTTTCGTGATGCCGACTGCGTTCGAGATTTGCGCGGTAGTGGAGGTGTGATGACACATAAGTATGTTGTTCTGTTGTTTGCACTGGCAGCGGTTCTGATCATTTGCACCCCGATCGTCGCGCATCACGGAACAGCAGCATCGTTCGACAATACTCATCGCCTCACGGTGAGAGGGACAGTGACGGAGTTCGTGTGGTCCAATCCCCATTGCCAGCTTTATCTTGACGTTAAGAACGACAAGGACGAAGTCGTAAACTGGGGCATCGAACTGTTGAGTCCGGGCAACCTGGTCAAGATTGGCTGGACCAAGAATACATTCAAGCCGGGAGACGACCTCCTGGTCAGCTTCGTTCCGGCCAAGGGCGACAGACCTTTTGGGATTTGCGCGCGCTACTTCCGGCCTGCCGATGGCTGGAAGTACGGCACCGACTCGTGCGGCTATACAAGGTTGGGTCAGCCCGTCAGCGCGCTGCCGCAAAAGCCGGGCTATACGACGGTGGAAGTACCGATGCCGAAAGATGATAAGTAGATAAGTAAAGGAGCTATCGAATGACACGAAAGCTTGTAAATCGCCTCCCTGTGTTGACACTGGGGTTTCTGACGATCTGTGCCCCTATCATCGCGCATCATGGAACGGCGGGGGTGTATGACTATACTCATCGCATCACAGCGAAGGGGAAGGTAACGCAATACATATGGGCCAATCCCCACGTCCAGATTTATTTCACCTTAAAAAATGATCAGGGCGAAGAGCAGACCTGGGGCGTCGAAACAGCCAGTCCGGGCAACATGCTCGCGAGCGGCTGGACGAAGCGTACATTCAAGGCAGGGGACGAAATCTCGGTGAGCTTCGTTCCGGCCAAGGGCGATAGGCCGTTTGGGATTTGCCCCCGATTCGTGCTTGCGGATGGCACGATTCTAGGCGGCAGCCGGTGTGCCTTGGGCGGAGGCGGCGGAGTGGTCGTAAGCACGCTCCCGATAAAGCCAGGCTATACGACCGTGGAAGTACAGATGCCGAAAGATGACAACAAGAGGCCCCCGTCAGAGCAAGAGCAGTAAAGAAACGCGCCTCCTCGGCCGAGTCCGAACAGTTGTTACCGTTGTCGAAGGAGTCTTGACATGCGAAGTCGCTTGATCGGTGCGATGATTACCGTCACAGTAGCGCTAGGCTCGTCCGTCGCTTTCGCTCAGAACCGCCAGCAAGGATCTCAAAGGGCACAGGCCACGTCGAACCAACCGTTTGACCCCCACGATCTATCTGGATTCTGGGATATCACCAACATCGGGCGGCTTCCTGGCGCCCTGAACGAAACGAGCAATAATCGGCCGCCGATGACGCCGTGGGGTTTGGAGAAGTTTCACAAGGCCAAGACGGGATACGACGGCAAGGCATTAAGCAATGGAGTTTACGAGAACGAAAAAGATTGGAATGATCCTATCCTGTGGTGTGATCCGACGGGTTTCCCACGGATCCTGTGGCACCCTACGCCGCCCGGAATGAGGTTCGCCCAGACTGACGAGGAAGTGATTCAATTCTTCGAGAATAACCGCGTTTGGCGCGACATATGGACAGATGGGCGGAAACTTCCGGGCGACGACGCGGATCCTCGTTGGTACGGATATGCAGTTGGCCATTGGGAGGGAGATACGTTTGTCATCAACTCGAACAACTTTAATGACGCCACGTGGCTCGACCAATATGGCTCCCCGCACAGCGACGAGATGACTGTGGAAGAGCGCTATCGTCGCGTGGACCACGACCATCTGGAGATGATCCTGAATATCACCGACCCCAAGACGTATACCGGCACTTGGAAAGGCGATAAGAAGATCTTTCAATTGGTAGGAAAGCCCGCCCGCTCGCCGTACAACGATCTCCGTGAGGACATCTGTGTATGGTCGGAGGCGAAGTCCTTCTTCGACCGCATGGAGCTGAAAGGCCGGGGCGGTCTACAGATTCACCCGTAGCTTTGAAGGGAGTCTCTATATGACATATCGTTTCCAGGGCTCGCTCGTTGCTGTTGCGGCTACCTTGGCATTCACACCGAGCGTTTTTGCGCAGAACAGTCCACAGACGCAGAAAGCGCCGGCGGCAAAGGCTCAACCCTTTGATCGGCATGACATCTCCGGCATTTGGAAGAACCCCGGGGGGTTCGATCCCTTTTTAAGCAACGATCGTCCTGCCATGACGGCTTGGGGAAAGGAGAAGTGGAGCAAGACAAGGGCGTCCGCCAGAAGGACGCCGCTGGCCTTTGGATTCTATCAAGACCAGAAAGATTGGAACGACCCGCTGTTCCAGTGCGACCCTTCCGGTTACCCGCGCAACACGGACTATAGTAACTTCCGATTCGTGAAGCTTCCTAACGAATTCGTAGAGTTCTTCGAACGGGACCACGTATGGCGCGACCTTTGGACGGACGGGCGCAAGCTCCCGGGCGAGGACGCAGAGCCACGGTGGTACGGATATGCGACTGCGCATTGGGATGGAGACACTCTTGTGGTGGAATCCTCTGGTTACGATGACCGGACCTGGATCGATCCCTACGGCTCGATCCACAGCGACCAGATGCGCATCGAGGAGCGTTACAAGCGCTTGGACCATGATCATTTAGAGGTCAGCATGGCGCTTACCGACCCGAAGGCGTACGTTGGGACCTGGAGTGGCAAAAGTAAAGTGTTGAATCTGATGAACAGCTCGCAGCAGATCCAAAAGGGTCTCTGGGGGAAAAGGCCGGATGGAACGCCATACGGAGACATCCGGGAAGAATATTGTGTCTATTCAATTGAGCGCCAGTTCTGGCAAGGACGGCCCCTGGAGGGAATTGGTGGGGACGACAAGAAGTAACGCACGCTGCTCGGAAACGCCGAAACTGAGGCGCGACCGTCAGGGAGCGGTGGTGGCCACGATTGCTTTCTGCCTGCTGAGTCTTGCACCAGCATACGGTCAAACTGCGCCGGCAAGGCCGCTTATGTCGGAACAGGCGTTCAAGAACGTTACCGTGCTCAAGGGAATCCCGGTGGATGAATTCATGGAGACGATGGGTTTCATCGCCGCATCCACTAACTATAACTGTGCGGATTGCCATGTTGAGCCGAAAGAGGAGGGCGATTGGAGTGCCTATGCCCAAGAGACGCCCCGCAAAGCGACAGCGCGCCGAATGATTCTGATGGTGCAGGCCCTCAATAAGACCAATTTCGGGGGAGCACGGGTAGTGACCTGCTACACATGCCATCGCAATATCCAAGGCGTCCCCAAGGTCACGCCGAGCTTGCGGGAGCAGTACTCCGAACCGCCCGATCCCGATCCCAATGAAGTCGAGATAAGACAGCAAGCACCTGAGGCGCCTTCCGCCGATCGGATTCTTGATCAGTATCTCCAGGCGGTCGGTGGAGCGCAGAAGGCAGCCGCCATCACCAGCATCGTCTTTAAGGGCACATACCAAGGGTATGCAGAAGAGAAGGCGCCTGTGGAAATTTTTGTCAAGGCTCCCAATCAGCGCACCATGATCGTGCATACGAGCGGCGGAGACCGGACCACGACTTTTGATGGCAGCAACGGATGGATGGCGGCGCCGGCCACGGATAAACCATTTCCGGTGATCCGGTATACAAGCGGAGACCTGGATGGCATCCGGCTGGACGCAATGCTCTCCTTTCCGGCGGGAACCAGGCAGGCGATCACGAAACCGGTAGTAGGTTCGAGCAGCATTGACGATAAGGATGTAGCCGTCGTGCAGGGGACGGCCAACGGCGGGCGCTCGTCCGTGAAGCTTTACTTCGATAAGCAGTCCGGCCTGCTGGTGCGGCAAGTGCGCTACGCCGAAACAATCATCGGGCGGGTGCCGATACAGGTGGATTACAGTGATTACCGCGATGTCGCAGGAGTCGGAGTCAAGCTGCCGTTTCACATCGTTACGACATGGACGGACGGACGGTCGGACGTACTACTGACCTCGGCGCAAACGAATTTGGCGATTGACGCTGCGAAATTCAATCAGCCGCCCCCGCCGGCGCCACCCAAATAATCAACCAATAGAGCGTGCGAGCGCGATTTGTTCCTGGGAACAGATAGAGCGCTGGAGCACAGGAGGACCAGCGTGGCAGTGCGGCTTGGATAGAATCAGATAGATGACGTTCCGTTGCCTCCTGTGGCTGACCATGGTTTGCCTGGCGCTCGCGCAACCGAAGCAACCGCAAACCGACGGCAAGTTCACCGCGTTCGATCTGCCGAGCCCAAATAGCGGCCCCTCAAGCTTGGCTCTGGCGCCGGATGGAACCGTGTGGTTCACCGAACAGACAGGCAATCGCATCGGCCGGATGAATCCGGATGGCACCGGGCTTAAAGAATACCCGCTGCCCGTCGCGGACAGCGGTCCGCGCGTCATCACCATCGGTCCGGATAAGAATTTCTGGTTCAGCGAGCATAATCACGGGTACATCGGCCGCATCGGCCCGGAGGGCATCCTGAGCGAATTCCCCATTCCCACCCGCGATTCCCATCCGCGGGCGATTGCGCTCGGCAAAGATGGGAATATTTATTTCGGCGAGTTTACCGGCAATGGCATCGGCCGCATTTCGGCCAAAGCGATGTTCACCGAGTTCCCCATACCCACACCCAATAGTGGGCCGCGCGCGCTGGCGGCGGGCGCCGATGGCAACATCTGGTTCTCCGAGTTCAATGCCGATAAGATCGGTCGGCTCACGCCGGAGGGCAGGATCACGGAATTTTCCTTGCCGCGCCCGAATAGCGGGCCGGGCGACATCACCGCGGGCGCCGACGGCAACCTGTGGTTCCTGGAATTGAACGGGCGCATGGACGGGCGCGTGGTGGAAGGAAACCGCGTCGCGCGCATCACGACCGAAGGGAAGATTACGGAGTTTCCGATTCCGACTGCCAGTGCTTCGCCGATCAACATCGCAGTGGGGCCCGATGGCAATATCTGGTTTACGGAAGCGGGAAAGCTGGGCCGGGTCACGCCGGATGGGATGATTACCGAATTTGTGGTTCCCGGGGCGAACGCCCGGCCGACGGGGCTGACGGCGGGGAGCGACCGGCGGCCGCCGGATTCTCTGACCAACAAATTATGGTACGCGGATGCCGGGGGGAACAAGATCGGATTCTTGAGCTTTCGATAGCCGGGCGGGTTACCGGCAGGCGAAGTTAGCGGCCTCCTCGATGCTACCGGTTCCTTTGTAGCGCGCTTGCTGGGGATACGCGCAGAGCGGGCGGGTCCTCCCGGGCCAGGGTGTATTGGGTCCGGCGGCTGCGACCAACTGAGTGGGAGCGGCGCCCTTCTCTACCCAATTCACCAGCGCCGTGAAGGCGTCAAACCGGTCGGTGGCGGGGCCTCCCGCACAATGGTTCATCCCCGGCACCGCGAAGAGGCGCACGAAATCCGCGGCGTTGCCCTGGTTCACCAGGTTCACGTCGTTCCACCAATGGATCGTGTCCTTGATGGAAAAGATCGGGTCGCTCACGCCATGGACGAGCAGCAGCTTGCCGCCGCGATTCCGGAACGCGGCCAGGTCGGTCGAACTCGCCAGCATGAAATCCCAGGCTGATTTCGTGTAGATACCCGACTCGGCGTACAGCTTGGCGGCATCACGGTCGAAGTCGATCCCCAGCAGAAAGGCCAGGGGCGCGCCGTTGGAAGTAGGGACAGGGGTGGGGGGTGTGGTGAAGAGGGCCGAAACCGCTCCGGCTCCGAGAGTGGTGCTGATGCTGGCGTTCTGCGGGGTATCATAGGCGCCTAACTTCCACGCGCGCCAACCTTGCGCGTAAGCGTCGCCCACTCTGCCGCCAATGCCCCGGTCCCAGGCCCAGTCGGCGTACAATAGCTCGCCCTTGGAATTGTTGGCGCCATCGAAAACTTTCTCGAGTGCGTTGACTTGCGCAGCCGCGAGACAGGCCGTGCGTTTCGGGCCTTTGCATGTGATGGCGGCCAGTTTCGGGCCGACCACGCCGGTGGTGCAGCCGGGGAAATTGTCGACGATGCCGTCCTCCAGCCCGTCCAGCCGGTCACAGGCACTCAGAATCGCCTGCACCGCCAGGTCCAGATCCTCGTCGGTGAATGTCTTGTTCAAGAGCGGCTGGCCGAAGCGGTCATACATTCCGAAAGTCTTGGCCAGGGCGGCGTAGGTTTGGGTGTCTGCTACTTCTCCGAACAAGGCCGCCTTGGGAAGTTGGAAGCCGGGCGAACAGGCCAGGATGCCGTCGTAGTAAGCGGAAAACCGCTGCGACATCATCATGCCCTCGCGGCCGCCTTCGGAGCAGCCGACATAATAGGAGCGCTCCGGCGCGCGCCCGTAGTAAGTCTGGATCAGGGCTTTGGCCGCCTGGGTCACCAGGTCGTAGGAGTTGTAGCCGAAATCGAGGCGGGCCTGCGGATCGAAGCCGAAAGTTTGCGCGCCATTGCGATTGGGATCGTTGTTGACGGCGTTGTCGTGGCCTGAATCCTGCGAAACCACGGCGTACCCCAGCGTCAGCGCGTTGGAACGCTGCTGACCCTGCAAATTGCCATAAGCGTTGCCCAGGTTGCCGTTGGAGCCGCCGCCGCCCTCGAAAAAGAAGCGGCCGTTCCAGGCAGCCGGCAGGCGCAGGTGAAACCGGATGGCGTAGGGCTGCGAGTTCACGCCGACGCGCTCGTTCATTTTGCCCAGGACCTCGCAGTGCTCGGGCAGGGCGGGCGTATTGCCCTGCGCGGCGCTCGCGGCATTCAGGCGAGCGGCGGTGATCGCCGTAGCCGAACCGGGCACAAGCTTTGCGTTCACCGCGGCGAGCGCCATGCATTTGGGAGAGAGGTCCTGTCCGGCGGCGGTGCGAATCAGCAGAAGGAGACCGGCGCTGAGCAGATACAGCGTTCTGGGTGCCATGTGACTAAGATAACTGATGTGCTCCTCGAACCGTTCGAAGTCTTCGCGATACGTTACGCGCACCACGGGAACCGGCATCCCGGCGAGAATTTCCTGCTAGCCGACCCGCACGAATTCGCTTCCGATCTGGACTACTTTGTCTGGGTACTGCGGCGCAGCGATTGCAGTTTCGTGGTAGATACCGGTTTTGCGGAAGAAGCGGCCATACGGCGCGGGCGCGAGCTGCTGCGGTCCCCGGCGGACGCGCTGCGGCTTCTCCGAATGGATGCGAACCAGGTGACGGACGTGATCCTCACGCACCTGCACTACGACCACGCGGGCAACCTCGACCAGTTCCCGCGCGCGCGTTTTCATTTACAGGACCGTGAGATGGCGTACGCCACAGGCCGGTGCATGTGCCACGGGCCGCTGCGGGGACCGTTCGACCTGGAGATCGTGCTGCACATGGTGCGGCACGTGTTCGCCGGCCGCGCGGTGTTTCACGAAGGCGATTCGGAAATCGTGCCGGGGCTCAGTTTGCACCGGGTCGGCGGGCACTCGGCCGGACTGCAGGTGCTGCGCGTGTGGACCCGGCGCGGCTGGGTGGTGGTGGCCTCCGACGCCTCGCATTTATACGCGCAGTTTCGCGAAGGCCGTGTTTTTCCCGTGGTGTACAACGTCGGGGATATGCTGGAGGGGTACCGGCTGCTGTACAAGCTGGCCGATTCACCCGATCACATCGTGCCGGGGCACGACCCGTTGGTGATGAAATACTATCCGGCGGCAAGTCTGGAGGTACAGGGGATCGTGGTGCGGCTGGATGTGCCGCCGGTGCTGGATTAGCGTTCCCCACGGGGGATGTACGGAAACTTGCGTGAGCCCTGTCGCCTTTTCGCGGCGGATCTCGCTTATCGAATTGTAGGCCACCAAACCGGCCTTCAACGACAAGAATGGAGATCTCCCATGCATCATGCAATTTCCGCAAGTGCTCCGGCTGCCCCGCGGTGGCCCAGTTTCAAAGGCAAATCTCACTTCGTGGGCGCCAGCCCCAGCGGGCGTGTGGCTGTCTACGTCGATCCGAAACTCGGCGCTGCCGGTCTTAAGAACGCGCAGGATCTCATCCATGACGCCGACCGCGTGGTGGCGGCGAATGACGCCATCTTCGGCACGACTGGGGGGCCGGTGCGGGTCATCGTTTTCGCTCTCGGAGGCCGCACGGACGGCAGCGGCGGCGCCGACCACATGGGGTGCGATTACACGACCGGCGCAGAAATCGAAGTGTGCGCCTCCTTCGGCAACTCCGCCCGGGTGTCGGCCCTGTTCGAGGCGGAACTCAGCGAGTGTTCGATGAACGGAAACCTATGCGGCTTGAGCACGGGAGAAGCCCTCTCCCGCTGGTGCGCGGCCGAGATCGGCCATTACGCCTTGTCCGACTTTGCGACCGCCCCGCAATGGGCACAGGACGGAATGCCCGACTTCGTGAATCGGACCGACCCGACCGACGGAAGCGCAGACAGCACGGGATGCGGCATGGCTTTCCTCTCCTGGCTGATCGGTCAAGGC
>Ga0075030_100006426_pt1 | contig 10506 bp, 6 predicted proteins | sample LitLauG_LLR_2012_FD_71393 | JGI IMG/M metagenome (GOLD analysis project Ga0075030, IMG submission 71393) | Freshwater sediment microbial communities from Pennsylvania, USA - Little Laurel Run_MetaG_LLR_2012 | ecosystem: Environmental > Aquatic > Freshwater > Creek > Sediment | place: USA...
GGCACACGCTGGGCAAACTCGCCGCGATGATTGGAGACGACTTCCCAGCGCGCGTGCTTGTCCTGCAGGCGCCGCAGTTTGACCGTAACGCCATAGACCGGTCGCCCGTCGGGACTCCACACCGTGCCGAAGATCAGGGCGTAGGGGTCTTTGGGTTTGAGTTTGTCGCCGGGGCCCGTAGGGCGCGCGGCCAGCGCAGAGGAGGAAGTGCAGGAGTGCAGACCGGAGACCAGCAGCAGAAGCAGAAAGGCCCGCCAGAAATTCGAGCCCGAGCGCCTACGCATCGCCGTCTTCGTCTTCCGCTTCTTCCTCTTCGTCTTCCTCGTAGCCTTCCTCGACGGCCTTCAGTTCGAGCGGCTCCGTGGTCACGACTTCGAACTCGGTGCCGCACTCCGGGCAGGAGACAGTTTCTCCTTCATCCACCTCGTCCGCTGCCACGTCGAGATCGGTGTCGCATTCGGGACACAAAACCATGCTTTCCTCCGGGGGGATTGGCCCACTGTTAATATTTAGAATCTCCGGGGCCGCAGGTCAAGGGTTGCCGCGAAATGGGTCCCCCCTACCGGCATTCTAATTGCCACAGCGCAGGGGAGCGCGTCAAGGGGCGACCGGAGAAAGAAAATGACGAAAGGTCTGGGCAGATGCGCACTGGTTAATTTTCTGGCAATGTTTGCGCTGGCAGGCTGGGCGCTTTCCAGTCCGGTGGCGCGTGCACAGGATGCATCCACGCCAGCGCCTGATCCTCGCATTGCGGCTGCGCTCCAGCAGGTTTCGGCTGCGAACGTCCAGGCCACGATCGCCAAACTGGCCAGTTTCGGCACGCGATTGACGATCTCCGCGCAGGACCCGGCGGCGGTGCGCTCCGGGCGCGGCATTGGCGCGGCTCGGGAATGGATTCGCGCCGAACTTGAGCGCTACGCGAAAGACTGTGGCGGGTGCCTGGAGGTGCGCACGGATTCGTTCCTGGCTCCGGCCGGCGAGCGCATTCCACGTCCCACGCAAATCACCAATGTTTATGCGGTGCTGCGGGGCACTTCGCCGGCGGGCGCAAACCGCATCGTGCTGGTGACGGGCCACTACGATTCCCGCAACAGCGATACGCAGGATGTGCTCGGCGACGCGCCCGGCGCCAACGACGACGCCAGCGGCACAGCCGTCAGTCTCGAGTGCGCGCGCGTTCTGAGCACGTTGAAGTTTCCGGCGACGATAATTTTTCTCACTGTGGCCGGAGAGGAGCAGGGCCTGAACGGCAGCGAGCATTTTGCCCGAATGGCGCGCGAACAAGGCTGGAGGATCGAGGCGGCGCTGAACAACGACATTGTTGGCGGCGACAAAAGCGACGGACAGGACCCTTCCACGGTGCGCGTGTTTTCCGAGGGGCTGCCGATTAACGCAAAGGACCCGCAGACCGGAAAGTTGCGCGCCGTGGGCGGCGAGAGCGATTCGGCCTCGCGCCAGTTGGCCCGCTACATTTCTTCCGTGAGCCGGATTTATGACGCTGGCGTCCGGGCAGCGCTGATTTTTCGGCCTGACCGCTACCTACGCGGCGGCGACCATCTGTCGTTCAACGAGGCCGGCTTCGCCGCAGTGCGCTTCACGGAGTGGCGGGAGAACTTCAACCACCAGCATCAGAACGTGCGACTGGCGAGCGATGTGCAGTATGGCGACTTGCCGCAGTTCGTGGACTATGAATACGTTGCGCGCGTGGCCCGCCTGAATGCCGCGGTACTGGCCGAGTTGGCGTCTGCGCCGGCGGCGCCGGGCAACGTCGAACTGGCGGCCAAGCAACTAGAAAACGATTCCACGCTGATCTGGACCGGCTCGGACGGCGCTACGGGATACGAAGTGCTGTGGCGATCCACCACCAGCCCGGATTGGGAACACGTCCAGAAGTTTGGCGATATAACCCGCGCCACCCTGCCAATTTCGAAGGATAATGTCATCTTCGGCGTGCGCGCGATGGATGGCGCAGGCCATCGCAGTCTGGTCGCGGTTCCCTAGCGGACCGCGAGGAATACCGGACGATTCCGCACCTGATAAGATCGAGCAAGACACCGAGTTTCGTTCAAAACCGCACTTTCCTCATGACTCCCCGAAGCATGTCGCTGAGCTTTCCGCCGTTCACGCGCTGGGTGAAGCGGCTGATCATTATTTGCGCGGCGATATTTTTCGTCCAGGTTGCGCTCGGTCGCGTCGCGCCTCAAATCGAACGCTACGTGGAGGTTTATTTAGGGCTGGTGCCGGCCTTGGTGGTGCACAATGCTTTCCTGTGGCAGCTCATCACCTATTCCTTCCTGCATGCAAGCTTGAGTCATGTACTGCTGAACATGCTGACCCTGTGGATGTTCGGCGCGCAGGAGGAGCAGGACTGGGGCTCGCGCAAGTTTCTTGAGTTTTACTTCTTCTGCGTGGCCGGCGCGGCGCTGGTGACGGTGGCAGTAGCCTACACCGGGTTGGCGGGTGCTTCGCCACTGGTTCCCACGATTGGAGCTTCGGGAGGAATTTACGGACTGCTGATCGCCTTCGGCATGTTGTATGGCGACCGCGAAGTGTTCCTGTTCCCGTTTCCCTTCTCGATCAAGGCGAAATATCTTGTGGGCATCATCATCTTTATTGTGGTGATCGCGACATTTCAGCCTTCGCAGGGCGGGGTGGCGAATTTCGCCCACCTGGGCGGATTGCTGTTCGGGTTTCTCTATATTCGATTTGTGCCCAGCCGCGGTCTGCTGTTCGCCGGAACCGAACAATATTTCGGCGTGCGCAACGCTTATCATCGCTGGAAACGCCGGCGCGCGGCAAAGAAGTTTGAAGTCTACATGTCGAAGCACGACCGCGACGTGCATTTCGATGAGCACGGCAACTACATACCTCCGGACGACGACAACAATCGCAAGTCCGGCGGCCGCTGGGTGAACTAAGTCACCGGTAGTTCACCGTTCTGAGTCCACCGCCGCAGCTCGAATAGCCTTCCTAGAGCGGCGTTTCAGCAACTCAGCAGAAACGTCTGCACCGCGGCTTCCACTTTTCGCATCATCGCCTCGGCGGCGGCTTTCGCTTTGGGAAGAAGTTCGTGGCCCGCGCCTTCGATGGCCAGCAGTCGGGTGGGCGCTGGAATCAGTTGGAGGGCCGCCTCCATTTCTCCGATCGAGCCGAAAGGATCGCGGGTGCCGTGGACAAACAGCGCCTTCGTTTGCAGGCGCGGGAAGTGCTGGGTGCGCAGCTGCTCGGGCTTGCGCGGCGGATGCAGCGGATAAGAGAACAGCAGTAAGCCGGAGGCGAGTTGCGCATCTTCTTTCGCGAGCTCAGCGCAGAGCATGGTCGCCTGGCGGCCGCCGTAGGAATGACCTCCGAGAAAGATCCTTCCGGTCGCGATGTTCTTCATCGCGGCCACCGCATTTTTCAGTCCCACGCGGTCGCGCGCTGCGTCGCCGGGACCGGGCGGGCCATGAGGACGCGTCTGCCGGAACGGCAGGTCGCAGCGAAGCGCTGCGATGCCGCTTCGTGCGAGCGCGTCGGCGACAGCGATTAGGATTGGAGAATTGTGGTTGGAGCCAGCGCCGTGCGCGAGCACGATGCCGTCACTAAAAGGGGCGACGGGGCGATGGAGCACACCGCGGACCGGCGGGTCGCAGGACGCGTCCGAAAATGGCTGTGGCGTCATGGCGCGGTGCGGGCGCGTGTTGCATGCTTGCGCGGCGTGGGCCAGCGGGATGCGGCGATGGCCGCCTCTTCCGGGGTGACCAGGTGCAGGCGCAGCAGGTTGGTGGAACCGGCGGTCTGCTGCGTCCCCGCGACCACACCCAGCACGTCGCCAGCTTTCAGCACTCCCTGCTTCAAAAGTTCCTGGCCCGCGAGTTTCACCATCTGCTCGGCCGAGCGCGCATGCACGCAGCGAGTGGGGCGCACTCCCCAGAACAGGTTCATGCGCTGCACCACGGGAACGATGTGAGTAAAGCCATAGATGGGCGTCTTTGGGCGGTGCTTGGAAATCATGCGCGTGGTGTTGCCGGTTTCGGTGAACACGGCGATCGCGCCCATGGGCAGGTCTTCCGCCGCATGCGCGATGGCTTCGCAGATGGCCTCGGGGACGGTGATGTTGCCGCGGTCGCTGCGACGGCGCTGCTGATAGTCGTTCATGTTGGCTTCCGCTTCCGAGACGATGCGCGCCATCATTGCGACGGTCTCGCGCGGATACTTGCCGCTGGCGGTTTCGGCGGAGAGCATCACGGAGTCGGTGCCGTCGAAAACCGCGTTGGCCACATCGCTGGCCTCGGCACGCGTGGGGCGCGGGTTCTCGATCATGGACTCGAGCATCTGGGTCGCGGTGATGACCGGCTTGCGCCAGGCCGAGGCGCGGCGGATGACATGTTTCTGAATGACCGGGACTTTTTCCGGAGCCAGCTCGACTCCCAGGTCGCCGCGCGCCACCATGACGCCGTCGGCAGCTTCCAAAATTTCTTCGAGGCGATCGATGGCCTGCGGCTTTTCTAGTTTTGCGATGACGAAGACGTCTCGGTTTGCGCGCGAGATCATCTGGCGGACCGCGCGCAGGTCGGAGGCCGATCGCACAAAGGAGAGCGCGACCGCGTCGACGCCGTGATTGAGTCCGAAGGCGAGGTCTTTTCTATCTTTCCCGGTCAGCGCGGGGATGGAGAGCGCGACGCCCGGCAGATTGATGCCCTTGTGTTCGCCGAGCAAACCGCCGTTGATGACTTCGCAAGTGACGTCGCGGCCGTGAGTGCTCAGCACACGCAGTTCGATCAGGCCGTCGGAGAGCAGGATCCGCGAGCCTGGCTCGAGTTCTTTGGCGAGATCGGGGAATGTGGTCGCGATGCGCGACGCGTTGCCGGGCACATCGTGCGGCGTGATAGTGAGGGTCGCGCCAGTCTGCAGCGTCACCGGCTCGTGCCGCTCCAGGCGCCCAGTGCGGATTTTGGGGCCTTGCAGGTCCTGCAGAATGCAGAGAGTGCGGCCTTCTTTGGCTGCGGCACGGCGCAGCCGAATGATGTTGCGGGCGTGGTCTTCGTGCGTGCCGTGCGAAAAGTTCAGCCGGGCCACGTCCATGCCCAGGCGCACCAGGTCGCGCATTACGGCCTCGGTATGGCAGGAGGGCCCGATGGTGCAGATGATTTTTGCGCGGCGGCGAGTGCCGGGAGCGGGATTTGCGGCGGTGGATGATTCCGGCATAGCTTGAATACTATCGGCCCTCGTGCGTGAAACTTGCAGACCGCCTGGAAACGCTTCCGTCTTTTGTCGTTCCGCTCAGCTTTCCAGCGCCTTCGGTGCCGGCATTTCGCGCAGTTCTTTCCCCAGAAACGCCCGCGGGAACAGCAGCGCGTTGAACTCCGCGCCGATCAGCACCACCAGCGACACCAGGTACATCCAGACCAGCAACGCGATGGCCACGCCCAGCGACCCGTAGAGCAAGCCGTAGTCCACGTAGTGGGTCACATACCAGCCGAACAGCGCCGTGGCGCTGAACCACATCGCCGTCGCGAGGGTCGCGCCAGGAATGACGCTGTGCCAGGGCTGGGTGCGCGGCACGGCATTGTGATAGATCAGCGCCAGCACCGCAATGCTGGTCAGCGTGGCGATCAGCCAGCGGATAGCGCCCCACATCAGCAGCACATAGGGACTGAATTCCTTGCCGAGCAGCAGCAGGGCGTGGGTCTCCACGCGGCTGCCGAGCGCAACTAGCAGCGTGGCAAACGTCATGGGCACGCCGGCCAGCACCACGAGCGAAAAGGAGATCAGGCGTTCCTGCACCAGTCCCCAGGCCTTGGGCAACTGGTAACAGCGGCGAAAGCCTTCCATCCACGAAATCATGACGCCGGAGGCGGTCCACAGGGTGAAAGCGGAAGTGGTGGTGAGCAGGCCGACGGGATGTTTGGCCGCGCCATGCAGATAGCCGAGTGCGGTGTTGGCGCCGGCGGGAAGGATGCTGCCGAGCGCGAAGGAAATCTCGCGCATATACGCTTCGCCGCGATGAATGCTGGCGAGAATCGAACCCAGGATGAGCAGCGCGGGGAAGAACGAAAGGATGCTGGAAAAAGCGGCTGCCTTGGCGGTGGCGAAGGCATCGTGCTGGAAGGCACGCCACACCGCGGTGCGGAAGAGGCGAAGGAAGCGCATCGTGTGCTGCCCCAGAGTAGTGCCTTGGGGCACGGGATGCAACGACGGGAGCGGAAGAGGCTCCGGGGACGGCAGACGCTGGGGGTTTGCGTGCATGGTTGAACAGTAGCTGGAAAAACCGCCGGGGGCGGTTGCCCGCCCCCGATGATGTTTTTCTCCGGCACGGTTACTCCGCCGCCAGCTCCTCGGTTTCGCCTTCCTGGCGCATCATTTCGAGCGCCCGTTCGGCTTCTTCGTAGGCGGCCGAAACCTCGGCCTGCACCTTGGCGGCAGCCTCTTCCATTTCCGGCGAGAGGCGTACGTTGCGGTAGTATTCCATGCCGGTACCGGCAGGAATCAGGCGGCCGACGATCACGTTTTCCTTCAGGCCGCGCAGGTGGTCCACCTTGCCGTTGATCGAGGCTTCAGTGAGCACGCGCGTGGTTTCCTGGAACGACGCCGCCGAAATGAACGAATCGGTCGACAGCGAAGCCTTGGTGATGCCCAGCAGCTGCGGACGCTGCGTGGCCGGCTTGCCGCCTTCCTTGATGATGCGTTCGTTTTCTTCGCGGAAGGCGAACTTGTCGACCTGCTCGTCGAGCAGGAACTTGGTGTCGCCCGCGTCCTCCACTTTTACCCAGCGCATCATCTGCCGCACGATCACTTCGATGTGCTTGTCGGAAATGTTGACGCCCTGCAACCGGTAGACTTCCTGGATTTCGTTGACCAGGTAGGCCTGCAGCTGCTTTTCGCCGAGGACGGCAAGAATGTCGTGCGGGTTGAGCGGGCCGTCCATCAGCGGTTCGCCCGCCTTGACGCGCTCGCCTTCCTGCACGTTGATGTGAACGCCGCGCGGCACGGAGTATTCCTTTTCCGAGCCGTTGTCGGCGACCACATAGATCTTGCGCTGTCCCTTGGCCACTTCGCCGAACTTGACCGTGCCATCGATTTCGCTGATGACCGCGGTTTCATGCGGCTTGCGCGCTTCGAACAGTTCCACCACACGCGGCAGACCGCCGGTGATGTCTTTCGTCTTGGTGGTCTCGCGCGGGATTTTCGCCAGCACGTCGCCAGGGTGAACGGTGTCGCCGTCCTGCACCATCAAGTGCGCGCGGGATGGCATGAGGTAGCGCTTGCTCGCCTTGCCCTTGATGACCAGGGCGGGCTGGCGCTTCTCATCGGGCGAATCGCCGACCACGTGACGCGACAGGCCGGTGACTTCGTCCACTTCTTCATGCAGCGTGACGCCTTCCTGCAGGTCCTTGAACTGCACCGCGCCGCCGATTTCGGTGACGATCGAGAAGGTGTAGGGGTCCCACTCGACCATGACCTGGCCAAGCTGCACCGCATCGCCGTCGTTGACCTTCACTTTGGCGCCGTAGACCACCGAATAGCGCTCGCGCTCGCGGCCCTTTTCGTCGACCACGGCGATCGAACCGCTGCGGTTCATGACGACCAGGTCGCCCGATTTCGCCTTCACGGTTTGCAGGCCGATGAAGCGGACCATGCCGTTGTTCTTGGCATCGAGCCGCGACTGTTCGGAAACCCGCGACGCCGTGCCGCCGATGTGGAACGTACGCATCGTCAACTGGGTGCCGGGTTCGCCGATGGACTGCGCCGCGATGACGCCGGTCGCTTCGCCGAGTTCCACGAGGCGTCCGGAAGCCAGGTTGCGGCCGTAGCACATCACGCAGACGCCGCGTTTCGATTCGCAGGTCAGCACGGAGCGGATTTTCACGCGCTCAATGCCGGCCGCCTGAATCGAGCTGGCCAGGTCTTCGGTGATTTCCTGATTGATCTCGACGATGACTTTGCCGTCGTAGTCTTTCAGTTTTTCCAGCGAAACGCGGCCCACGATGCGGTCGCGCAACGGCTCGATGATTTCGCCGGCTTCCACGATGCCCTGCACGTAGATGCCGTCAACCGTGCCGCAGTCATATTCGCTGATGATCACGTCCTGCGCCACGTCGACCAGACGCCGCGTCAGGTAGCCCGAATCGGCCGTCTTCAGCGCCGTGTCGGCCAGTCCCTTGCGGGCGCCGTGGGTCGAGATGAAGTACTCGAGCACGGTCAGCCCTTCACGGAAGTTGGCCGTGATCGGGGTCTCGATGATTTCGCCCGAAGGCTTGGCCATCAGACCGCGCATGCCGGAGAGCTGGCGGATCTGCTGTTTCGATCCACGAGCGCCGGAGTCGGCCATGACGTAGATGGGGTTGATGTCGCCCTCTTTGTCATGCTGCTGCATCTGGCCGAACATTTCATCGGCTACTTTTTCCGTGATCGCCGACCAGATTTCGATGACCTTGTTGTAGCGCTCGCCGTTGGTGATGGCACCGTCCAGATACTGCTGCTGGACGCTCACTGCCTGCTTCTCGGCGTCGCGCACCAGGGTCTTCTTGTTGTCCGGGATCACCATGTCGTCGATGCCGATGGACAATCCGGCCTTGGTCGCAAAGTTGAAGCCCAGCGACTTGACCTCGTCGAGCATCTTGACCGTGGTTTCCAGCCCGAAGCGCAGGTAGCAATAGTTCACCAGCGCGCCGATGCCCTTCTTCTTCAGCAGGCCGTTGATGAACGGCATGCCGTCGGGCAACTGGTCGTTGAGGATGGCGCGGCCGACGGTCGTGTTGACGAAGGCGCGTTCCACATGGACCGGTTCGGTGTGAATGATGTCCTGATCGTCGTAAGCGGTGGTCAGGTCAATCAGTTCCCCGGTATAGCGCAGCCGGATCGGGGAGAGAGTTTCCAGCTCGCCGGCATGCAGCGCCAGCAGAACTTCTTCGATGTTGGCGAAGGCGCGGCCCTCGCCCTTGGCGCCGGGCTTGGACTTGGTCAGGTAATAAAGGCCGAGGACCATGTCCTGCGTGGGCACGGTGATCGGGTGTCCGGAGGCCGGCGACAGGATGTTGTGCGACGAGAGCATCAGCACGCTGGCTTCGACCTGCGCTTCCGGAGACAGCGGAATGTGTACCGCCATCTGGTCGCCGTCAAAGTCGGCGTTGAATGCGGTGCAGACCAGCGGATGGATCTTGATGGCCTTGCCTTCCACGAGCACGGGTTCAAACGCCTGAATGCCCAGGCGGTGCAGTGTGGGAGCGCGGTTCAGCAGCACGGGATGGTCTTTGATGACCTCTTCCAGGATGTCCCAAACGATGGGTTCCTGCTGCTCGACCATTTCCTTCGCCTGCTTGATGGTGGTGACGTTGCCCGTTTGCTCGAGCCGGTGATAGATGAAGGGCTTGAACAGTTCGAGCGCCATCTTCTTGGGCAGGCCGCACTGGTGCAGCTTGAGTTCGGGGCCGACCACGATGACGGAACGTCCCGAGTAGTCGACGCGCTTGCCCAGCAGGTTCTGGCGGAAGCGGCCCTGCTTGCCTTTCAGCGTGTCGGAAAGCGATTTCAGCGGGCGGTTGTTGGCGCCTCGCAGCACGCGGCCACGGCGTCCGTTGTCAAACAGCGCGTCCACGGCTTCCTGCAGCATGCGCTTTTCGTTGCGCACGATGACTTCGGGAGCGTGCAGGTCCATCAGCTTCTTCAAACGGTTGTTGCGGTTGATGACGCGGCGATAGAGATCGTTCAGATCGGACGTGGCAAAGCGGCCGCCGTCGAGTGGAACCAGCGGGCGCAGCTCCGGCGGAATCACCGGGATCACGTCGAGGATCATCCAGTGCGGCTTGTTGCCGCTCTTGCGGAAGGCCTCGACCACTTTCAGGCGCTTGGTGTGCTTGAGCCGCTTCTGCAGCGAGCTCTCATGGTTCATTTTGTCGCGCAGTTCGACCGAGAGGCCCTCGATGTCGACGCGCTTGAGCAGTTCTTTGATCGCTTCCGCGCCCATCATGGCCTTGAAGCCGGCAGGACGATATTGCTGGTCGAGCTCGCGGAACTTGGCTTCGTCCTTGATGACTTCGCGTTCTTTCACCGGCGCGTCTCCCGGCTCGACCACGACGTAGGCTTCGAAGTAGAGGACGGCTTCGAGGTCGCGCAGTGAAATGTCGAGCAGATGGCCGATGCGGCTGGGCAGTCCCTTGAAGAACCACACGTGCGAGCACGGCGAAGCCAGCTCGATGTGCGCCAGGCGTTCGCGGCGGACTTTGGAAAGAGTGACTTCCACGCCGCACTTGTCGCAGATGACGCCGCGGTGCTTCATCCGCTTGTATTTGCCGCACAGACACTCCCAGTCCTGGGTGGGCCCGAAGATGCGGGCGCAGAACAGTCCGTCCCGCTCCGGTTTGAAGGTGCGGTAGTTGATGGTCTCAGGCTTGGTAACTTCGCCGTGCGACCAGCTGCGAATTTTTTCCGGCGACGCCAGGCTGATGCGGATCGCATCAAACTCCGGCAGGGAGTTGGTCATTTCGAACGGGCTCGAACGAAACAAGGTGTTCCTCCGCTTCCTGC
>Ga0075030_100006427_pt1 | contig 10504 bp, 9 predicted proteins | sample LitLauG_LLR_2012_FD_71393 | JGI IMG/M metagenome (GOLD analysis project Ga0075030, IMG submission 71393) | Freshwater sediment microbial communities from Pennsylvania, USA - Little Laurel Run_MetaG_LLR_2012 | ecosystem: Environmental > Aquatic > Freshwater > Creek > Sediment | place: USA...
GAGTGTGGAGTGGGGACGGGGTTCCCACTGTTGCTGTGAGAGGCGGCAGGAGTGGATCCAAACCGGCTCTGCAATGAGCCCGGTGGCGAGAGCCACCGGAGACAAGAAGGCCGGGCTGGTTGGCCCGGCTTTCCTCTTATGAAACTGGTTGTCGGTCTTAGTTATGATCGGCTGGCCAGAGTGTAAGTACTTCGCGCTCCCGTTAGTCACTCTCTGAGTCTTTTTCAGCCCAGCGCAGCGTGTTCTCACGCTCGCTGAATTCCCATTTTGCACCAAGCGGGGTCACCGGCCCGCGTGGCTTCTTACATCACCATCGCCAGATTCTCCAACTCGTGCTGCAGCACCGGCAGGGCGCACCCCGCCATCTCGACGCGTCCTGCCGCGTCCAAAGCTGCTTTGGGCGAAACCCCATACCCACGGCCCATCAGGAACACCTGGAGCAACTCGGCCGCTTCGTAGGAATCAATCATCCCACCCTGCAGCAGGTCGTTCCTGAGCGCTGCCAACTCGGTCAGCGTGAATCGATCCTTGTCGTTCATCACTTTGTCGTTCATGGCCGTCATCACCTCCGATTTCGACCTTCGATCCCATTGCCGTATTAGACTCATCGGCAGCTATGGAAGTTGCATGCAATTCGGCTGCCGCAATGTGTCCTTTTGTGCTAGTACGTTCCCCAAACCCTTCTGGATTCATTAACCCTTGTGAATATCGAAAGTTGCGGGCAACCTCTGGAGCGATTCCAGCCTCGCTGGGTTCCTTTGGTACCTGACAGTAATCTCCAAACTGACACAATGTGTCGTTTTCGAACCAGAGCTGCCCAAAATCCGGGAATCCTCTCCCCTTTCCCGGCCGGGGCCGGAGAACTTGCCCGATGCCTTGAATGGTCGCGAAACAAAAGTGGGAAGGGTAGAATGGCGGCGGCGTGGCGGAGTCCAATCGGCAACTCGGAATACTCCAGCCCGCCTTTTCCGCACGCTATAGGAGTGAACCCAGCGTGAGAGTTTTGAAGGTGCTTCTTTTGGCCGGGTTGTTGCTGGTCATCGCGGCTGCCGCTTGCGGCTTCGTGCTGATTCGGCGGGGTTTCCGCGCAACTGCGACACCTTCCCCGTGGGAAGGCGCGCTGGCCCGGAGGGTGCGGAATCTGGCCATTCCCCCACCAGAGCGCGACCGGAAGAATCCTTTCGAAGCAACCTCGGATGCCGCCAGCCAGGGCCGGGAATTCTTTCTGACTCAATGCGCCGCCTGTCACGGAATCGACGGCAGTGGCACGACGCCGATGGGCCGGAACCTCTATCCGCGAGTCCCCGATCTGCGCGCGGCTGCCACGCAGAGTCTGACCGACGGGGAAATGCACTACATCATTGAGAACGGTGTCCAACTTACGGGAATGCCTGCCTGGGGCAATCCGCACCTGGAATCGTCGGCCGACAGTTGGAAGCTGGTGTTGTTCGTGCGGAATCTCCGCCCGCTGACGGTACAGGAAGTGTCGCAACAGGCGACGCTTGTCGCGACAGGTCATTACGTCGGATCACAAGCCTGCCAGAAGTGCCACTCCGAAATCTACGAGCGCTGGAAGAAGACTCCCATGGCGAACGTGGTTCGCGATCCGTACACAAACCCTGACGCCATCATCCCCGATCTGTCGACGAATACAGTCGCGAAATTTACGCGGCAGCAGGTTGCGTTCGTCTACGGCAGTCTCTGGAAGCAGCGCTACTTCACCAGAATTGGCGATGATTATTTCCCCTTGTCGGCGCAATGGGCCGTAGGGAAACGCCAGTGGCGTCCGTATATGGTTCCGGCCAATGGCGGGGATTGGTGGGCGGCGTTTTATCCCCCAGACAATCTGCAGCGTCCGACGGGACCAACCTGCGATGGCTGCCACTCGGTGGGCTACGACATCCACACCAAACAGGTGGCCGAGTGGAACGTTGGCTGCGAGCGCTGCCACGGGCCGGGGAGCGATCACGTGGTGCATCCCACGCGCGGGAACATTCTCAATCCCGCCGCGATGGATCCCGTGGCCGCCAATGACACTTGCATCCAGTGTCATTCACAAGGGCGACCCGTGACCAGCCCGATCGAAGGGAAGTACTACGACTGGCCGGTCGGCTACAACGTGGGGCTGAGACTCCAGGACTTCTGGAGGCTCGAAGACTGTACTCTGGGACAGACGAACTTCCTATACTACCCCGACTGCACCGCACACAAGAACCGCATGCAAGGCAACGACTTCGTGCAGAGCGTCATGTACCGGCACGGGATCACGTGCTCATCGTGTCACGATGTGCATGGCACCACGAACTACGCGCAGTTAAGAAAGCCCGCGAACCAGCTCTGCCTGGATTGTCACGGCCCGACCTCGCCAAATGGCCCGCACACGGCTACGCTGGAAGAGCATACTCACCACAAAGCGGGCAGCGCGGGAAGCCAGTGCGTGGCGTGCCACATGCCAAGAATCGAAACCGAGGGAGTTCCAGACACGTTCGTCCGTGCCCACACCTTCCGCTTCATTTCGCCGGCCATGACCGATCAGTATCAGATCCCCAACCCGTGCACGTCCTGCCATCAGGACAAGTCCACCGCATGGGCGAAAGATGCCATGAGCCGCTGGGCGGAGTTCTCCCCCTGGCGGGCGCGCTAGCCCTGAAAGTCGGCACGGTCTTTTATTCTCTCTCGGGAGTGTCATCCTGAGCGCAGCCGTTTTTAAGGCGGAGCGAAGGATCTCGCACCGGCATCCGGCAGTCCGCGAGATCCCTCGCCCCGCTGGTAAGAACGCGGGTCTTCGGGATGACTCCGCAAAGAGGGCGAGATTTCAAACTGAGGCACTGCCGAAATTTTCTTCTGGAAGTGACACACTTTCGAGCTAAGGCTCGATCGTTGCCTCGTCGATGAGCATGTTGGGGATGTCGTCCTTCACCACATAGACGCGATGACACTGCTTGCACTTCAAACTCTCCGGGTTCTGGCGGTATTCGAGCTCTTGCTTGCACGCCGGACAAACCAGGATTTCGAGAAGATCTTTGGCGATCATGACGAGACATTGTACGACACCGCAACGCTACTTCCCGATTGGGAGTCCTTATCAAGAGATTTGTCATCCTGAGCGGCGTCTTTTGCCGCGAAGAGCTTGCCCTGAGCGAAACCGAAGGGACCTATGCAACTGGCCGGGAGTAAACAGGTCCTTCGCTTCGCTCAGGATGACAAAGAGCGAGGCCAGGCCTCAATCGCAAGTCTCCCTCGCTCCTGCTGCGATAGAATCAAGCCGAATGCCAGCGACCATCCTTGACGGAACCAAGATTGCCCAAGATATCCGGGCGGAAGTGGCCGCGGAGGCCAAATCCATGGCCGCCGCCGGAGTGCGCCCCGGACTGGCGGTGATGCTTGTGGGACACAACCCGGCGTCCGAGATTTACGTCCGCGGTAAGGTCAAAGCCTGCGAAGAGGTTGGCATCTACAGCGAAAAGTTGGCTCCGCCGGAATCGGCGACCACGGACGAGTTGCTCGCCCTGATCGAAGATCTCAACCGCCGTGACGAGATTGACGGTATCCTGGTGCAACTGCCGCTGCCGGCGCACGTGGACGCGAAAAAAGTGCTGCTGGCGGTTGACCCGGCCAAAGACGTTGACGGATTTCATCCCATGAACGTCGGATTCCTTTCGACGCAGCGGCCCGGGTTGGTGCCGTGCACGCCCGCCGGAGTCATGGAAATCCTGAAGCGCAGCCATATCCCAATCGCCGGACGGGACGCCGTAGTGGTCGGTCGCAGCGACATCGTGGGCAAGCCCGCCGCCATGCTGCTGATCAACGCCAACGCCACGGTAACCGTATGCCACTCAAAAACTCACGATTTGCCCGGAGTGTGCCGTCGGGCCGACATTCTGGTGGCTGCCATCGGACGCGCCGGCATGATTACCCGCGACTTCGTCAAGCCCGGAGCAACCGTGATCGACGTCGGCATGAACACGGTGACCGATGCGTCCGAGTTTCAGCGTTTTTTTGCCGGCAACGCCAAGAGGGAAGAGACGTTCCGCAAAAAAGGCTCAACGCTGATCGGCGACGTGCACCCCGAAGTTGCTGAGGTTGCCGGAGCCATCACGCCCGTCCCCGGCGGCGTAGGCCCGCTGACCATCGCAATGCTGATGTTCAACACGGTCAAGGCCGCGAAGATGCGGCGGGGAAGCCGCGTGCCGGAGCTGTCGAAGGTGTAGAGTTTCGCCGCCGAGATCGCAGAGAGCGCCGAGAAAACGATCTTTTTCAAGTTGTTTCTCGGAGCTCTCCGCGACCTCGGCGGTGAATGGTTAGAATCCGCGCTGGAGAATGAATGCTAAAAGTCGGCCTCACCGGAGGCATTGCTACCGGCAAATCGGTGGTGGGAAAGATGTTTGTGGCCCTCGGGGCGTATCTGGTCGAGGCGGACCACATTGCCCACTCGCTCATGCAACCCGGTGAAGCCGTCTACAACGAAGTCGTCCGCCATTTCGGCCGCGAGATTCTCAACCCCGATGGCGGCGTCAATCGGTCCAAACTGGCCGAGGTTGCGTTCGGCCGGGCGACTGACGCCCCTGGCCAGCGCGCGTCACGCATCGAAGAACTCAACCGCATCGTACATCCCGCGGTGATTCGCAGCCAGGAAGAGTGGATGGAGCAGGTAGGCGTCCAGGATCGGCACGCCGTGGCCATCGTAGAGGCCGCGCTGATTCTCGAGGCCGGAGCAGGCAAGCGCTTCGACCGACTGGTGGTCGTGACCTGCAACGCCGACGAGCGCGTGGCCCGCTTCGCCGCCCGCCAGAAGATCAACCTCGAAATCGCGCGCAAAGAAGTCGCGCGCCGCATGGCCGCGCAACTTTCTGACGAAGAAAAGGTCAAAGCCGCCGACTATGTGATCGACAACTCCGGCTCCCTCGATCAAACCCGTGAACGGGTACGCCAAGTGTGGGAGAAGTTGCGCACCGAGGCCTAAGGCGAAATTCGCGGATAGAAGCACTACCTTAGGATTTCTTGCAGGTCAGCAATTCCAGAACTCAACCTTGACCATGTGGGGACCGTTCTGCGGCGCGGACGGACCGAAATCGGCAAAATAGTGATGTCCACCCTCGAAGAGGCCTTGCGTTCCGTCCCAAAGAGTGAAGTGCCCACGTGCATCGCTCCACCCGTCAATGAGCCACGCGATGATGCCTTTACCAGTGAAGGCGTCAGGTTTCATGGCAGTACCCGTTTTGATAAGATCAGGCTCCCGGTATTGGGTGTGCAGATAGTTGATGAACTCGATGACCCGGATGGCGTAATTCTTTTTGTCACCGCCCTTCAAGGTCAACAATCCTGTCGATGACTTTGGAATCTCATGATCTTTGCCGGCGTAATTGAAGGCTTTCGACATTCGCATCACGCAGGTGTTAGAACCAACCCAGGATTGGGTCAGCTCGCCACCTAGCTGCTGAATCACTTTGCTGCTATCGGGATCGGTCGGGTAGTTTGCCGCTAGTAATGAGAAAGCGGGAAGGTTGCTCACTGATGTTTTCTCCCCTGACACCTGGGTAGCGTAGTTTCCAGGTCGGAACTATACAGGAATTCAGACAAGTCGGTTGCGGTTTCCCAGTCGGGCGGGGCGGAACTCGGCGACCGTTTGCGAAGAAACACGATCAGATCAGTGTGAAGAAACTCGCTGCTGTAACTGTCCCCTTCTCGAAACGACGCATACGAGATTACGTCACCTGGCTTGAACGAACCGCGATAGCAGCGGCTGACGCGGAAGTTGGCAACCGTGACTCCTGGACGAGGTGCATTCGACGTTTCAATAGTGCCCTTTACAATCACGGACGCCTTCTTGAGGTTCTCGCGTATGAGCGATTTTGGTGGAGCGTCGGTAGCACTCGCCAGGAGAACTGCAATGCCCAAGATCGCCAATAACTTCGAAAACATGCAGGGGATTATACGCTGGTGTAGAGCCACGTTGTGAAGACGCTCTGCTGCCGGAAGTTGAAGCGCGGAGAGCGACACTTCCTCGTCAACGGCAGCTACGGCGAATCACCCTGGTCTAGATTCACGGGTGGGTAGTTGCTCTGTACCGGACTGGATAAGAAACTGCGCGGTTGCATCGAGTTGATCGTGTAGTCGCGACGCGTCGGAGCTGTCTGGTCGGGGAACGTAAATGATCATTCCCTGTCGTGCACGAGTAAGCAAGACTCGATAGCCGTTCACCCGATACTTATGTTTCTGAGCGTCTGTGTTTGCCTTCCATGTCTTTCCGTTGAAATTACGACTGCGCCACTCCGTTTCGCTCCAGAGTAGATCCTCGCTCCAGCAGATACCAATCCAATCGAGCTCCAATCCTTGAATCTCGAACTGAGTAGCCGCCACCTCAAGCTTGGAGGAGGCTCGCACATCGTTGCAATATTTATGGTCGCAGTCTGCCTCTTCGCACGAGTGGCGATCGAGAAACCATCTCCCCCAGTCGAAGCGCTGGTGAAAGTCAAAAGAGAGCTCGAGTCCGTCTGCCCTCAGCCTATCTGCTCGGGAGCTCGCGACTAAGCCAGCCCTAGTCAGACCTCTACGCTTTTCTCGCAGCCATTGGCGGGCAATGGATATCTCTCGCGACATCACGGGAGGACTGGACATCTTGTCAGCAATGTCCTTTGCTGTCGAGCGATCTCCGCACAGAACTGCATCGACCCAATTGGACATTTGCGTTGCTCTTATGGAGCGGTTGCTGACTCTCAAATGAAAATCCTCAATCGGCGTAATCCGATCTGGTTTGGGATCGTCGTCTGAGAACAAGGAGAACGAACCAGCGGACCTGTCGTTTAGAACTTCGGGCGATGCGTAGACTTTCCAGTCTTCAAAGCCTCGAAGAGCGACGCCCCATTCCGACAGACCAGCTTCACCGCGATTTATTTCTTGGCCGCCTCCGACTAAGCAAACCAGCGCGGACCATCCAGCATGACGATTCATTACGTCCATCATCATGTGGGCTTCTGATACTGGCGGCCGCTTGGCACGCTTATTCTGTTTCGCATCCCAAGCCCTCTGGGCTTCATCGAAGATGATGACTCTTTGTGCGGGTGACGGTGGAGTGTGGTCTTTGTAGTGATCGTCCGCAAAACGATGCACGCTTTGGATAAATGCGTGTACCGCTATTTCGGCTGCTCTTCGAGTTCTTCGTTTTCCAGCATGCTGCGACCGACGAATGTCGTCACGGATCAATGCCTCTCGCAAGATCTTTACCAAGGGTCCATTCCCAGATAAGAACGAAGCGGCTGCTCTTATATCCGGATGGTGGACGGCATTCAGTCCGACAAGAGTCTTGCCCGAGCCGGGAACCCCGGTAATGAAACAAATGGACTTTTCGCCGCTCTCGCGAGCCCTACGCACTATGGTCGTGAGAGATGAGATCGCTCTGTCGAGATCCTCTCTAGCCGCGCAGGCGTGCCCAATTTCGAAGACTTCGTTCTCAGAATAGAGTCTGACCGCCGCGTCAATGATCGGAGGAATTGGGTGGAATGCGCCATTGTCCCACGCCGCCGGATTAATAGGTGGCAAGCCGGAATTGCATTCCTCCCGAGCGATGCTGACGAGCGCATCGCCAACGGTCCCAATGGTGGCGCGGCGACAAGGGCGAACAACATCGTCAGCAAATGGCCGAGCACCAGCTGTCGCTACGTGCCCATTGGAGATGACCATAGGCACAATCGCCCGTTTGGCACTAGGCTCGTGAAAGCAAGCCAGATGGATTGCATAGTCATCAACTTGCCGCTCGGCTATAGTGGCGTCAAGACCCGTCTTGGTTTCAATGGCAACAATTACATCATGCATTAGGAGCACCGCGTCAATGCGCTTGCCAACGCGAGGGATCGGATACTCCAACAGAATTTCGAACTCCGAAGCTTCCGGCAGTTCCAAAATAAGGTGCTGACATCCGGATACCAAGGGAGGAAGCTGTAGTTCCCAAGCTTCAACGGCCTCGGGCGCGAGCGGGAACCGCGCCTTGCGATTAGCCACGGTAAGGATTCCAATAATCGAATTGGCGGTGTCAGTTACGAACGTCCCGAGTGGTGCTCGGTAGTAGGCGGGCATCGCAAGCCAGGATGCCAGGTTCCCCGGCTACGGTCCAGTTCGAAGTTGGAACTCTGCAGCAAGAACATGGCTGTAGTTGACGAAGAATCGCCATGACGCTCATTGATGGCCGGACGGGTGTTTATGAGATGAGTTGTACACTCACGTTCTGCTCAATCGCCAAGCCTCTTCGTGGTTCTGCAGCCGGAGTTGCAGCTTGTCAATCCGTCCCGCCCCGCAGGTTATTCTTAGAGACAGGCCAATCCTGACCATATCCATGAAAGAAATTGAATTTGATGAAGACCGCAACGATCGGCATCGATTTTGGTACCACGAATAGCTCGATCGCTCTCGCGAACAGTTCCGGGCACGTTGAACTCGCCCATTTTTCCGAGATGGGAACGCCAACGGACTCGTACCGTTCGCTGTTGTACCTGGAGCAAGTAAAAGAGCGCGGGGTCAATACGCTCAAATCCTGGAGTGGACCAGACGGCATCGAACACTACCTTTCGGCAGAGGGCAACGGCCGCTTGATGCAATCGTTGAAGTCGTTCTTGAGCAGTCGAAGCCTGCAGACCACCGAAGTATTTGGCCGGCGTCACACTCTCATATCGCTCATCGCCCGAATTCTTCAAGACCTGCGGCAGAATGCTGAAGCTCAATTCGGCGTCAAAATCAACGCCGCTGTGGTGGGCCGGCCAGTGCAGTTCGTGGCCGCCGAGAATGAGGATGACAACAAGTACGCCGAGAATCGGCTTGCGGAAGCGCTCCGCGCGGCTGGCTTCGAATCGGTGGAGTTCGAGTTGGAACCGGTCGCGGCCGCTCTCTACTACGAATCCACGCTCGACCGCGACCAGCTCATCCTGATCGGCGATTTCGGCGGGGGCACAAGCGACTTTTCTCTGCTTCGGGTCGGTCCAACCATTCGGCGCAGGGGCCGGACCGCTGCCGACCTTTTGGGCAACGCCGGCATCGGTCTCGCCGGAGACGCCTTCGATGCCAAGATTGTTCGGCATCTGGTTGCTCCAGCTTTAGGAGCGGGTTCGCAAATGCGATCGCTGAATAAGCTCCTTTCCGTTCCAGGCTGGGTCTATTCCAAACTTGAACGCTGGCACCATCTCTCCTTCTTGAAGGCCAGAGACACCATGGAGATGCTTCGCGGCGTGCGGGGACACGCGGTGGAGCCGGAAAAGATAAAAGCTCTGATCCATCTGATCAAAGAAGATCTCGGGTTTCGTTTGCATCGTTCTGTGCAAGCGGTGAAATGCGAGTTGTCTTATAAGCCCAAGGCTACTTTCAAATTCTCAGATGGAGTCGTCGACATTGAGGCGACGCTGGAGCGCAGTGTCTTCGAAGTGTGGATCGCGGAAGAGCTAGATCAAATTCAAACCTGTGTCGACTTGCTGCTAAGTCGCTCTGGTGGGCGGTGCGAGGACGTCGACGCCGTCTTCTTGACGGGCGGCTCGTCCTTTGTCCCCGCGGTCCGGCGCATTTTCGAAGCACGCTTCGGATCGAACAAGATTCGAACAGGCAACGAATTTACCTCGGTAGCTCACGGCCTGGCGCTAAAAAGCAGCTACAGCGCAGGTTCTTCAATGAAGTCATCCGGCGGAAGGAAAAGCCTGGGAAACTAGTGTGGATCGTAGATCAACTCCAGAGTCACCCCGCCCCAGGCTTCGGTGTCCAGGTATACGGCTCGGCCTTTCCCCTTCTTGGTATTCCATGCTGCCATTTGTGAGGGCGCGGCCCCGCGAGTTGTCATCACTTTGATGGCCTCGTCCATATCGTTCACCATCACACCCAGGTGGTGGAAACCTTCGCCGTGCTTCCTCGCGTACTCCACGTAGACGTCTGGGCCGGTAATTTGCTGCACCCATTCGAAGGGTGCGTCCCCGGTTCGATTCCAGCCTAGCCACATCTCGTAGCTGCCAGGCTGGCCGCGATAGACGCGATCCAGGCTGACGTTGTGGTCGATGGCGGAAAGAGGTTTGAAACCGAGGCTGGCATAGTAGGCGTCGATCTTTCTCACATCATTCACGACCCACGCGAAATGGATGATCTTGTCGAGTGGATACTCGTTGGTGGTGCTGCCTGCCGCTCCCATACGAGATCGGGCGTCTGGGTCATCGATCAGCCCGAGCATGGTTCCCCCGCCCTCGGTAGCCGTGTCGAGATATGCCATCCGCCCCCTGCCCGCTGTACCCCGCCAGCTGTCCTGAACGACCACACCGACACCTTTTGAGGCGAAGTATTTGATCTGGTCGTCGAACTGCTGGGGCGAGACGTCGTAGCTGAGAACCTTAATGCCATCACCGTGATCACTCAGTTCGCCGCGCCAGAATTTGCCTCCGCGCAATGGTTGCACCCATTTGATCTGCAGCTGGTCAATGTTGGCGGTAACCTGCTTCGCGCTTGCCGGATCGGGCTTGCCCCGATACGTCAGCCCGGGGAA
>Ga0075030_100006430_pt1 | contig 10503 bp, 6 predicted proteins | sample LitLauG_LLR_2012_FD_71393 | JGI IMG/M metagenome (GOLD analysis project Ga0075030, IMG submission 71393) | Freshwater sediment microbial communities from Pennsylvania, USA - Little Laurel Run_MetaG_LLR_2012 | ecosystem: Environmental > Aquatic > Freshwater > Creek > Sediment | place: USA...
CCCCGCCATCCCTACAGCGAGGCGCTCCTCACCTCGATGCCCCAGCTCGGCCGGCCCGGCGAGGCGCTCCCGGTCATTCCGGGCCAGGTCCCGCTTCCGGGCCAGATCCCGCTCGGCTGCCGCTTCCGGCCCCGCTGTGCCCATGCCGTCGGACGGTGCGCCGAACCGGACGTGCCGTTGACCCTTGCGGGGACCGCGCAACCGGCCGCGGCGGCCTCCGCGGTGGCGGCCGTCGCCCGCTGCGTCCGCCAGGTCGAGATCACGCTCAGCGGCTCGCGGTGGACGCCGGTCGAGCCGGCGGACGCGGATGCCGACGCCCCGGCTGCGTCTGGAGCGCCCCTGCTCGAGCTGCGGGGCTTGACCAAGGAGTTCCCGGTCAACAGCGGCGTCCTCCGGCGTGTGATCGGACACGTGCGCGCGGTCGACAGCGTCGACCTCATTGTGGCGCCGGGCGAGACCGTGGGGCTCGTCGGCGAGAGCGGGTCGGGCAAGTCCACCGTCGCCCGTCTCGCCATCCGCCTGATCGAGGCGTCGGCCGGCTCGATCCTGCTCGACGGTGTCGACATCACGACGCTCGGGGGTGACGAGCTCCGCCGGCACCGTCGCAGCATGCAGATCGTGTTCCAGGACCCCTACTCGTCGCTCGACCCGAAGGCGACGATCGCCGAGACGGTGGGAGAGCCACTCGAGGTGCACGAGGGCCTGCGGGGCGCGCAGCGCGACCAGCGCGTCGCCGAGCTCCTGCGCCAGGTGGGCCTCGGGCCCCATCTGCTGCGCCGGTACCCGCATGAGTTCTCGGGCGGGCAGCGCCAACGCATCGCCGTCGCGCGCGCCCTGGCCCTGCGGCCCCGGCTGCTCATCTGCGACGAGCCCGTCAGCTCGCTCGACGTGTCGACACAGTCGCAGGTCATCAACCTGCTCATCGACCTCCAGAAGGAGCTCGGGCTGGCGTACCTGTTCATCGCCCACGACCTCTCGGTCGTGCGGCACATCAGCGACCGCATCGCCGTGATGTACCTGGGGCGGATCATGGAGGTCGGGGAGGCCGAGCAGGTCTACACCCGCCCCCGCCACCCCTACACGGAGGCGCTGCTTTCGGCGATACCGGTGCCGGACCCGGTGCAGCAACGGGCCCGCCACCGCATCGTGTTGCACGGTGACGTTCCGAGCCCGCTCGACCCACCGCCGGGCTGCCGCTTCCAGACCAGATGCGCGTACGCCATGGACATCTGTAGGGAGGTGGCACCCGCGCCGTTCGTCACGTCAGACGGCACCACGGTCGCGTGCCATCTCCACACCGAGGGACCGAGGCTGGCCGGCGAGCCGGTCACCTCGCTCTCCATCAGCAGCACCAAAGGCAGAGACTCATGACCAACCGAGGGGGAACCCAGATGAAGAAAGCCCTGACCATGGTGGGATGCGTGGCGGTCGCCGCGCTCCTCGCGAGCGCGTGCAGCAGCAGCAAGAAGAGCTCGTCGACAGCGACGACCGCCGCGGCGGCCGCGACGACGGCCGCTCCGGCGACGACGGCGGCACCGGCGACGACGGCGGCACCGGCCACGACCGCCGCACCGGACACGTCCACGTCGGCCGCGCCGGCGCAGACGGTCACGATCACCCCGGACACGGGGCTCACCGACGGCCAGATGGTGACCATCGTCGGCAAGGGCTACACCGCCGGCAAGACCTACGGGCTGACCGAGTGCGCTGACAAGGGCAACGCGACCGGTGCCGGCGACTGCAACCTGCGCGGGATCAAGGTGGCAACCGCCGACTCGACGGGCACCGTCACGTCGCAGTACCCCGTCGCCAAGGGCCCCTTCGGGTCGAACAACATCGTCTGCAGTGCCGCCCAGGCCTGCATCGTGTCGGTCGCGAACGCCGGCTCGGCGAACCCGACCGAGGTGGCGACCGGGAGCATCACCTTCGCCCCGTAGTCCGCTGCTCGGGATCGGCTGGGCGGATCGCACGCGGTCCGCCCAGCGGTCCCCCCAGCCGGTCCCCGGCGTAGCGGCTACCCTGCGTCCGGGCTGTTCGCGACGGTGTCGCGCACAACGGGGGGGAATCATGGTTCGTTCGCGCCGGGCGTCGATGGTCGTTGTGCTGATCGTGATCGGGTCATCGCTGGCCGCCTGTTCGAGCTCCTCGAAGAAGGCTGTCGTGCCGACCACCGCCGGGGCGACGGGCTCCACCGTGTCGACGGCGTCGTCGGGGTCGTCCGCCAGCTCGGTGCCGTTGACCGCGTCGTTCCGGGGCGTGACCGCCACCGCGATCAAGGTCGGGATCGTGACGATCGACTACAGCTGCATCAAGCAGTTTGTCGACTACAACTTCGGCGACCAGCCCGCCATCGACAAGGTCTTCATCGACGATCTCAACGCCCACGGGGGGATCCTCGGTCGCACGATCGACCCCGTCTACAAGAGCTACTGCCCGATCGGCAACACCCAGGCGCTGGCGCTGTGCACGTCGTTCACCGAGGACGCCAAGGTCTTCGCCGTCCTCGGGGTCTTCATCGACTTCACCGGTGACGCCCAGCTGTGCTTGAGCCGCGACCACCAGACGATCCACATCGGCCACGAGCTCCAGCAGTCATGGATCGGCCAGGCACCGCCCGCCCTCATGATGACCACGGACATCAGCGCCGAGCGCCGATCGACCGTGCTCCTCAACCTGCTCAAGGCCCAGGGCACGCTGACGGGCAAGAAGGTCGCCACCCTCGCCGACCAGGATTCGGCCTCGTCGGTCACCAAGGCGATCAAGCCCGCCCTCGACGCCATGGGCGTCCAGCAGGGATCCGCGGCCGTGGTCACCGTGACCGGGACGGACACCTCCGCCGGCCAGTCCCAGCTCGACAGCTTCATCGAGAAGTGGAAGGGCGAGGGCGTCAACGCCGTCATCCTCGCCGGTTTGCTGATGGCCTCCAAGCAGTGGGTCGAGAAGATCAAGTCCCAGATGCCCAACGTGCTGCTCATCACCGACGGAGTGTCGGCTGCCCAGCAGGCCGGCCAGGACGAGACCACTGCGGGAAAGAAGCCCAACCCCTACGACGGGATGCTGACGGCGAACGGCCTGAGCGACTCCGAGCAGTGGCAGAGCGCCGGCCTGAAGAAGTGCGTGGCGACGTACGAGGCGGCGGGCGGTCCGACGGTCATCGGTCCCGACGACCTCAAGCCCGGGCCCGACGGGAAGCGGGTGCTGACATGGGCCGCGGTGCGCGACTTCTGCGGCGAGCTCGAGATGTTCTCGCAGATCGCCACGAAGGCCGGGCCCAACCTGACCAACGACACGTGGACGCAGGCGGCCAACAACTTCGGCGAGATCTCGCTCGCGGCCGCGGCGTTCGCCTCGATCCACACCGGCAAGTACGACGCCGATGACGGCTTCCGACTGGTGGCGTTCGACTCCACCACGGGGTCGAAGGGCGACTTCAAGCCGGTCACCCCCATCCAGGACGCCTCGAAGTAACCGCCTCGGGCTACGGGACGATCGTGTTGCTGCGCTGCACGGTCCGCTCGTCGGTCCCGAGGTAGGAGGCGATGACCCGCGGGTCGGCGCGGACCTCCGCCGGTGCCCCTTGGGCGATGACCCGTCCGGTTTCGAGGCAGTAGACGCGGTCGCTGATCGCGAGGATCAGCGGCAGGTCGTGCTCGACGACGACCAACGTGGCGTCGAGCTCGCGTTGGATGCGCTTGATGAGCGGCCCGAACGCCTCGGCCTCGCGCTGCGCGACCCCGGCGGTCGGCTCGTCGAGGCAGATGACGCGCGGTGCGACGGCCAGGACTGCGGCCAACTCGACGATTCGGCGGGTGCCGGTCGACAGCTCCGCGACGTAGCGGTCGGCGTAGCGGCCCAGTCCGAGGAAGTCGATGAGCTCGGAGGCTTCGGCCCGGCGCTTGCGCTCGAGGCGGGTCGAGGAGGGGAGGAACAGCGCCGTGCTCCAGAACGGCGTGCGCCCCCGGGCCTCGAGCGCGAGCTGGACCGCCTCCCGGATGGTGAGCTCGGGGAACAGCGTCGCCGCCTGGAACGTCCGGCCCAGCCCGGCCCGGGCCCGTTGGTGGGCGCGGAGATCCGAGACGTCCTGGCCGAGCAGCTCCACCCGGCCGTTGGACCGGACGTAGCCGCCGATGGCGTTGAGCAAGGTGGACTTTCCCGCGCCGTTCGCACCGATCAGCCCGACGACCTCCCCGGGGAGGGCCATGAGGTCCACGTCATCGACCGCGGTCAGCCCACCGAAACGCACCGTCAAGGCGGTCGTGGCCAAGGCCGCGCCGTCGGCGTTGGTGCCGCGATGGGTCGGCGATGCGGCGAGGGCCAACGATGCTGGTGGCTCGACGGACGCTTTCGGCGGAGGTGCGGGAAGCCTGCGCTCCACCCACCGGAAGAGCGAGTCGCGGCACCAGTAGGAGATCTGGGTGAACCCGCCCGGGATGTACAACAAGATGAGGAGAAGGCCGAGGCTCGAGGTGAACAGCGGCACGATGTTGTTGCTCGGCCAGAACGCCGGAAGGCCGACCACCCACGCTGCGCCGATCACCGCGCCGGCAAGGCTGCCCAGACCGCCGATCACCGCGATCGACACCAGGGCCAGCGAGTCTTCGACCCGGAAGAACCGCTCGCTGTAGCCGATCGTCACCACGAGACCGCCGAGGAGTGCCCCGCCCAGTCCAGCGATGAATCCACCCATCGCGTACGCCGTGAGCTTGGCCCGCGTCGGGGACACGCTGAGGGCCGAGGCACCGTTCTCGTTCTCCCGGACCCCGATGATCGACCGGCCGATGCCACTGCGACGCAGGCGGGCGAGCACGAGGAGGAACACGGTCAAGACGATGAGGACGAGGTAGTAGTAGCCGCGGTTGTTCACCGTGATGTCGAACGGGCCGATGCGGGACCGCTGCAGGCGCACCGTGGACTGGCCGAGCGACAGGATCGGCCGGCGGAAGATGTAGGCCTGCGCGGCGATGGCGAACGCGAGCGTGCTGGCGGCGAGCAGGAGTCCCTTCACCCGCAACGCGCCGAGGCCGACCAGCGTGGCGATCACGCAGGCGACCACCGAGCCGAGGAGGATGGCCCATACGAAGGGCAGGCGTGGCATGGAGCCCTTCAGGATGCGGGTGGCGTGCCAGCCGATATCGACGGAGACGCCGCGCCGGAAGGCGGCGGCGCTGAGCGCGCCGATCCCGGCGAACGCCATCTGTCCGAGCGAGAGTTGGCCGCACCATCCGGTGAGCACGGTGACCGACGTCGCGCACAGGGCGAAGGCGAGGACCTCGGTGTAGGTGAAGTGATGGGCGGACCCTTTGACGAGAAAGGGGAGCGCCGCGGCGCACAGGAGCGCGAGGCCCGCGACCAGCTGCGGCAACCGCCGCACCCACCAGACCTGGCGAAGCCGCTCCGACACGGCATGCACCCTCGGGGCGAACTGGAAGCTCTCGCTCCCTGCGCCGTCGCGGCGGCTCACGGTGGCAACGAGGATCACGACGACGACGAACAGCACGAACTGGAGAAGGCCGGTCGAGCTGGTGAAGTTGAAGAAGAGGACCTGGTCGAGGATGCCGATGCACACGGCCGCGATGACGGCCTTCGGGAACGAGACCATCCGGCCGATGAGAGCGGCGGCGAGACCGCGCAGGAGTGTGTCGGGGCCGATGGCGACGAGGTCCGACGACGTGGAGTCGGTCGCGATGAGGATGACGGCAATGGCGGAGAGGAAGCCGGCGATGCTCCACACCGCGGTCGACACCATCTTCGGGTTGATGCCGGTCAGCCGGGCGAGGTCGGGGTTGGCGACCGAGGCTCGGACCGCTTCGCCGAACGTGGTGTGACCAAGGAGCCACCACATGCCGACCGTGATCAGCGGGACGATGATGACGGCGAGGAGCTGTGCCCCGCTCACGGTCACGCCGGCGCCAGGGTGCCACTCGCTGTGAATCGGGCTCGGGAAGGTCGTCTGCAGCGAGCCTGTGCGGTAGTTGGGGAGCGACCGGGTGACGGCCTGCGCCAGCTCGGCCACCCCGATCGTGGCGACGAGAACGATGACCCGCGGCGCGCGAAACAGCCGTCGGATCACGGCCAGCTCCACCACCGTGCCCGAGAGCGTTCCGACGACGACGGCGGTGATCAGCGCCGGCCAGTAGGGCCAATGGTGCTTGCCCGCCATCAGGGCGAGGAGAGCGGCGGCGGGCACGCCGAGGTCGCCGACCGCGAAGTTGATGACGCGGCTCGAGCGGTACACGAGGACGAGCCCCATCGCGATGAGGGCGATGATCAACCCGCGGACCATCCCGATGAACAGCAGGTTCGTCGTCAGAATCGCGGCGATCGGCACGCTCAGCCGCCCTCCGCGCCGAAGAACACGGCGCGGACCAGGTCGCCCCGCTCGAGCAGATCTCCCGAGGCGCCGGCGAAGCGCACCTGGCCCTTCTCGAGGAAGATCGCCCGGTCGGCGACGGACAGCGCGACGTTCAGTGACTGCTCGACGATGATCATCGTCTGACCCTCGGCCTTGAGACGCTCGACGACGCCGAGCAGGCGTTCGACGACGAGGGGGGCCAGGCCGAGCGAGAGCTCGTCGATCAGCAGGATCTCCGGGTCGTGGATCAGGACGCGGCCGAGCGCGAGCATCTGCTGCTGGCCGCCGGAGAGGCTCGCGGCGGTCTTGTCGCGCACGATCGCGAGTTCGGGGAACAGGTCGTAGATGCGCTTGACCCGCGCGGCGACGTCGGCGGGACCCTGCGAGTTGAGGCGGGCGCTGATCGCCAGGTTCTGCCCGATGGTCAGCGACGGGAACGTGCCCTTCCCGCCCGGGAGTTGCATGATCCCGAGCCGGGCGCGGCCCTCGGGTGTGACGTAGGTGATGTTCTGGCCGTTCAGGCGTACGACGCCGCGCTCGGGGACCTCGAGGCCGCTGACCACACGCAGAATGGTCGACTTGCCGGCGCCGTTGGTGCCGAGGAGGGCGAGCGTCTCGCCACGCTGCACCTCGAATCCCACGTCGAAGAGGACCTGGACCGGGCCGTACGAGAAGTCGATGTTGGCGACCTGCAGCACGGGTGGAGGGGCGTCGGAGTCCGCCCGTTTGCGGTACTCCTCCTGCTCCTCGAGGAGCTCCTCGACGACGAGGGAGAGGTCGTTTCGGATGTACCGCGCGCCGTTCAACAGGAGCAGCCCACCGATCGCGCTCGTCGGCACGCCGAGGAGGATGACCGTGCCCCGAGTGCCGATCGCGTTGGTGAAGAACGCGGCGACGATCCCGCCGAGGAAGCCCCCGATGAAGAAGATGTACATCGTGCTGAGTGCGCTGCCCATGCCCCGCAGGCGGTACGGCATCACCGCGTAGATGACCGGTCCGACCATCGCGAATGCAGAGGTGGTGAGGACGGCTTGTGGTGTCCCGAGGATCACGAACCACACCCGGCTGTGCACGGAGAACTGCACAGGGGTGAACAGCGCCGACGGCAGGATCATCAACCCGACGGTGGCGAGGGCCCGGGCAGGGTTGCGGCGGTAGACGCGATCGAAATGGCGGGCGACGAACGGCAGCAGGGGAAGTGCGGCGACCTGGCTGAGGCTGAGAAGGATTCCGCGGTCGAGCGCGTTCGTCACATGGAGGTGCTTGTCCAGGTAGAGCGACGACAGCGTGCCCTGGCTGAACAGCCCGAAGCCGATGGCGCAGAAGGCGACCAGCACGGTGCGGATGGTCGCGACCCGCTTGAGGCGGGCGAACGCCGCCTCCATGGAGATCGGGGCCGGATGCGCCTCCTCGACCACCTCGTGGAGCACATGCTCCTTCTCGAACTGCCCGCGGGGGGGCTCCTTCATGAAGAAGGCGGCGACGGCGACGACGGCCACGGGCAGGCCGAGGAGATACCAGACCCACCGCCATCCGTCCGGGCCTCCAGCGGCCTGGGCGATGAGGGCGGCGAGCACCGGGCTGCTCGTCTGCCCGACGGCGCGGGCACCGCCCGAGCCGATGGCCGACACCCGGGCGCGGACGCCGATCGGGTAGTTGTCGGCGATGAGCGAGCCGTGGACCGGGATCGTGTTGGCCTTGGTGATTCCGGTCGCGAACCGGGTCCAAAAGAGCATGAACGCGTTGACGGCGAACCCCGATGCCACGACGCACGCGCCGAAGGCCATGCTGGCAACTCCGACGAGCGGCACCCGCCTGACGCGGTCGGCGAGCCAGCCCATCGGCACGGCGCCGAGCACGAAGAAGGCGGACGATGCCGTGCCGATGAAGACCATGGCGCCTTCGCTGATGTGGAAGGTGTGACGGATCTCCGGGGCGAGGACGATGACGGCGGCCTCTTCGAGCTCTGACAGCAGCACGATCGTGGTGAGAACCACGAACATCAACCAGCCGCCGATCCGCAGCCCCTCGCGCAGCGTCATCGGCGGTGCGTTCACGCCCGGGAGCAGATCGTCGGCGAAGATCACCTGCTCGCGCGCGCGCTCCTGCGCCGCCTGGCGGGTCGCTTCCTCGTCGAGCACGGTCGCCGCGAGCGTGGCCGCGGCGACATCTGCTGCTGCGCTGCCCGTATCCAGAGCGGCCCACCCCCCCCAACTCGGGCCGCATCGTAACCGTACGGTCCTCCTACCGGCCCACCGGCGCTGGTCCGCCCCGCGCAGAGGGTGTGACGGTCACGCTCGAGGGTGCCCGCCGTGCTCCTGCTTCACCTCACTGCGGACCCCGACGCCTACACTGGGCCGCTGGAGAGGTGCGAGAGCGGCCGAATCGGGCTCACTGCTAATGAGTTGATCTCCGAAAGGGGATCCGAGGGTTCAAATCCCTCCCTCTCCGCGCTCAGCCGGCCCGTGCCCGGACCGTCGAGTGTCGCATCGCCCCCAGGCCCGGTGCGGGCGTGGGGGCGATGCGTACGACTCAGCGCTTGCGGGCCGCCGCGGCGCGCACCGGCGCCTTGGCGGGGGCCTTCTTGGCGGGGACCTTCCTGGCGGGAGCCTTGGCCGGTGCCCGCTTGGCGGGAGCCTTGGCCGCGGCGCGCGCTGGCGCCTTGGCGGGGGCCTTCTTGGCAGGGGCCTTGGCCGGTGCCCGCTTGGCGGGAGCCTTCTTCGCCGCGGCGGGCTCGGGCGGCCAGACGCCCTTGGCCAGCTTCGGTGCGAGCGCCGGCGTCAACAGGGCATCCTTGAAGCCCTTGAGGGGCGTGATGCGGGCCCTCTTGCGGGCAGGGATCTTCACGGGTTCGCCGGTCGCCGGGTTGCGTCCGATGCGGGCCTTGGACTCGACACGCGCGAACTTCGCGAACCCGGAGATGGCCACCGCTTCCCCTTTGGCCGCCACCCCCATGATGACGTCGGTCAGGCCTTTGAGCGTGGCGTCGACGGTCTTGGCTTCCTGGCCAACATGCGCGGCCACCGCCTTCACCAGTTGGGAACGGTTCAACACATCCTCCTGTCGTCTGGGGACCCGTTGAGTGTCGCGTCACCGGGCCCCGCGACCGCGGATACCCCTGATCGCGAAGGGCTTTCGAGCCCCGCGAGGTCTCGTCGCAATGCTACTTGAATACCCAGCGTGTCGGCGTCCCGGTGAAATCGGCGTCGTCGAGGCCGAGCACCCGCTCCGGTTGGACCCGGAAGCAGGCGTTGGCCAGGTAGAACGCGGGCCCGTAGGACGTCTCGTACTTCAGGTCTGAGACCTCGGCGAAGGACGTCACGGTGGCCGGGTCGGCGACCGGCACCGATCTTCCCTCGAGCACGACCGGCTCGTGGGGGTCGGCGGTGGCGATGGTGCAGCGCGGCTCGCCGCCGAGGTCGGGCCTTGCGGCTCTCGCGGCTGCAGCTGAACCACAGGGCCCCGTCCATCCACACACCCCAGACCGGGGTCAGGTGTGCCCGGCCGTCGCCACCGACCGTCGCGACCCAGTACTCGTGCGACGCCCGCAACCGTTCCTCCGCCCAGGCCCACGGCAGCAGGCCGCGGCCCTCGTCGGCAGCGACGATGCCGTAGCCGGGCATGTACGGCCGTGACGCGGTCGGTTCCGTCACAACGGCATCTTCGCGCCCGCCGTCGCGCGGCAGCTCGGGACCGCGGTCAGGAGGTGCGCTGGATGAGCGCCGTGAACAGCGGGGCGACGGGGACGGCGCTTGTCCATGCCGGGTTGGCGGCGGTCGCGTCGGCGTCGGAGGCGTAGGGCCTGGTGATGTACGTGCCCGCAGGGTTGTTGGCATCCGGCGCGGCCTGGGCGACGCCGACGCAATACGTGGTGGCCGGCGCCAGGCCGGTGAGCGAGACGACGAGCTGACCTGTCGTCACGGCCATGACCGTGCGCTGCATCGGCGTGGCAAAGGTTGGCGACGCAGCCGTCTCGTCGTAGAAGACGCCACCTGGGCATGGTGCGATGGTCCACTGGATCGAGAGTTGCGTCCACGGCGTGTGACCCCCCGCGCCGTTGACGAGGTCGGGTTCGTTCGTCGAGAACACGTTCAGGTCGAAGGTGGCGCCACCTGGATACGCGAGTCCGGTCCGAGCGTCGACGGCCGGGA
>Ga0075030_100006432_pt1 | contig 10501 bp, 10 predicted proteins | sample LitLauG_LLR_2012_FD_71393 | JGI IMG/M metagenome (GOLD analysis project Ga0075030, IMG submission 71393) | Freshwater sediment microbial communities from Pennsylvania, USA - Little Laurel Run_MetaG_LLR_2012 | ecosystem: Environmental > Aquatic > Freshwater > Creek > Sediment | place: USA...
GTTCGGCTGCGTGTGTGCGCATCGTAGGCCTCGGCCACGATGCGCACACACGCAGCCGAACCCAGCATTCCCAATTTCCAAGCATCAGCGCCGATATCGCTCATGACGGCGACGATTTGCCCACGCACGATCTCAGCAGGCACTTCATGCACTGCGCTCACCCCAAGCGTATTCTGCACCGTAACCGCGGTGATCGCGCCCGCCGCGTAACCGCCAAGGGCGGTCACCGTCTTGATGTCGCCCTGAACGCCCGCGCCGCCGCTGCAATCTGATCCAGCGATGATGAGCACGCGGCCTTTGGGATGTGCCATGCCGCCGAGATAGGCTAGGCTTGCGCGGCGCGCCAGAGTTTCAGCGCTTGCACGGTCTCGGCGACGTCGTGCACCCGCAAGGTCGCGGCCCCGTGCTGGACGGCCAAGAGCGCAACCGCGATCGAACCGCCGAGGCGGCCAGAGCTGGCGTCCGCCCCAGGGTCGAGCTTGGCGATGAAGCCCTTGCGCGATGCCCCCACCACGACCGGCCTGCCAGTTTCGCTGGCGATCCGTCCAATGGACTTCAACAGCGTCAGATTGTGCGTCAAGGTTTTGCCAAAGCCGATGCCAGGATCGACCCAAATATCGGCGACGCCGCGCCCCTGGGCCGCCGCCACGCGCTCTTTTAGAAACCCAATCACCTCGCCAACCACATCTTCATAGCGGGGATCGTCCTGCATGGTGCGCGGCTCGCCCTGCATGTGCATCACCACAACGGGGCGCTGCAACGACGCGGCTGTGTCTAGCGCGCCTGGGGCGCGCAAGGCGTTCACATCGTTCCACATGCTGGCGCCAGCGGCGATCGCGGCGTTGGCGACGGCGGGCTTCATGGTGTCGATGGAGATCGGGGCCTTGGTGGCGGCTCTGAGCGCGGCAATCACGGGCACAACGCGCGCGATTTCCTCGCCCTGGGGAACCGACTGTGCGCCCGGGCGGGTAGACTCGCCGCCAATATCGATGATGTCAGCGCCTGCCTCCAACATCGCCAGCGCATGCGGCGTGGCCGCGCCTTGGCCCCATTTGCCGCCGTCGGAGAAAGAATCCGGCGTCAGGTTCAGCACGCCCATAATATAGGGGCCGCCGGACAATTTCGGCGGCGGTATCGGAATGTTCATGGACGGCGCGGATGACAACTTGATGACGGCCCCGCAAGCGGCTTATGCAGTTCAAGGTGCGCCTGCGCGCCGCGCTCACGAATGCGCGAACAACAAACACAAGCACTTGCGCCCGGGCGCACTTACATTTGTGCATGAGGGCAAACCGGATTTGCACGGATCAACCAGCAAATGACAAGCTGGCGCCTACGCCTTTCGCCCGTGCTGACGCCGCTTTTTCGCACCTGGTGGCGCTTTCGCCGCTCGATGACTTTGGGTGTTCGCACGCTAGTGACCGACGCCTCGGGGCGGGTGCTGTTGGTGCGCCATTCCTATTCACCGGGCTGGCATTTTCCCGGCGGCGGGGTCGAACACGGCGAAAACGCCGAGTTAGCGGCGCGGCGCGAACTCATGGAAGAAGCCGGCGTGGAGCCGACCGCGCCGCTCAAGCTCATCGGCTTTTACGCCAACCACCAGAACTTCCCCAACGATCATATCGCGCTCTATCGGGCTGAGAGCTGGCGAGCATGTTCTCCCGCCCCCGACGGCGAAATTGTCGAACGTGGGTTCTTTGCGCTGGACGCCTTGCCAGATGGCCTGCGCGCCGGCACACGCCGCCGGATTGCCGAATTTTTTGAGGGCGCGCCGAGCGGCGCTGAGTGGTAAATTTCAGCACAACGAGGCTTCCCATGCGCTACCTGCACACCATGATCCGCGTCGCCAATCTGGACGCTGCGCTCGACTTCTTTTGCAACAAGCTGGGGCTGGTTGAGATCAGCCGCATCGACAACGACAAAGGCCGCTTCAGCCTCATCTTTCTTGCCGCGCCCGACGATGCTGAAATGGCCCGCGCCGCCAAGGCGCCAATGGTCGAACTCACTTATAATTGGGATGAGCATGAATATAGCGGCGGCCGCAATTTCGGCCACCTCGCCTATCGTGTGAAAGACATCTACGCGGCCTGCGAAAAGCTGATGGCGGGCGGTGTTGTCATCAATCGTCCCCCGCGCGATGGGCATATGGCCTTTGTTCGCTCGCCCGACGGCATCTCGATTGAACTTTTGCAAGAGGGCGGCGCATTGGCGCCGCAAGAACCATGGGCCTCGATGCCCAATAGCGGCGCTTGGTGATCTGCCTTAGTGCATTTCGAATTGCGAATTGTCGTCGTGCGGCGGCGGGGCGCCTTCGGTGACCTGAAGCAAAGCGTCCGGGGCGCCGCTCTCCGGCGAATAAACGCCGATGAATATCTGGTAGCGTCCGCTCGCGGGGACTTGCACGCGCACCAAGGGATTGTGATCGCCGAAACTATCGTCGTCACACAACCATCTGCCGTCGGGCGTATGCACCGCCAGGGTGGTGTCTTCTGGCGAGGAGACGGCAAAGAAAAGCGGTTGCTGGCCGGCGGTAAAGTCGACCGAGTAGACAGCCCGATCGGAGATGATGCCGACGCAACCGTCGCCCAAGCCGTTAGCGGAGACGCTGCCGCCGGCCGGCACGCTAATCTTGTATGGTCCCGCAAAACCGCTGTTCAGCACCACATGGCCGTAAGAGCCCCCGACGCTCAGGTTGATTTCCTGCGCCAACGCCGGCGTCGCCGCCAACGCCGCAACCAATGCAATCCAAGCTGCTAAACGCACTTTTGCCCCCTCACCGGCGCCCGAATAGCTTTTCAATGTCGGCGAGCTTCAGCTCCACATAGGTCGGGCGACCATGATTGCATTGCCCTGAAAACGGGGTCGCTTCCATATGGCGTAGCAGCGCATTCATTTCTTGGGCGGTGAGCCGCCGCCCTGCCCGCACCGACCCATGGCAAGCCATGGAGGCGCAGACCTCCTCCAGCCGCTCTTTCAGAGCATGCGCCTCGCCCAGTTCAGCTACGTCATCGGCCAAATCGCGCAGCAGGCCGCCGGCGTCGATATGGCCAAGCATAGAAGGGGTTTCGCGGACCAAGACCGCATTGCCGCCAAACGGCTCGATGATGAGCCCGAGCTGGCTGAGTTCGTCGGCGCGCGCCAACAGGCTTTCGGCTTCGTCGCCATCAAGTTCGACCACTTCGGGGATGAGCAGAGCCTGACGGCGCACGCCCCCGTTGGCGAGCATGACCTTCATACGCTCGTAGACAAGCCGCTCGTGTGCGGCGTGCTGATCGACGATGACAATGCCGTCCTCGGTTTGCGCGACGATGTAAGTCTCATGGATTTGGGCGCGGGCGGCGCCCAGCGGGAAGAACTGAGCGTCTTGGTTGTGCGGCTCGGGCGCATCTGCGCTGGGCGCGGCCAGCGCCGATGCCCCCAAGTCCTCATGGAGCGACGGCGGCGCGCTTTGAGGCTCGCTGTCTTCGACGCGTGCGCTGGGAATGATGAACTCGCTCTGCGCAACCCCGCTCTCTGCAGCGCTCCAGGCGCGCAGCTGCGCCTGCGGGGCGATTTGGGGACGAAAGGCGCCAAGCGCTGATTGAGCCGCGCCAGTGCTCGCGCGATGACCTGCGCTCGCCAGAGCATGGGAAAGCGCCCCAACGATAAGCCCGCGCACGAGAGCGGCGTCTCGGAAGCGCACTTCGGTCTTGGCGGGGTGAACGTTCACGTCGACGTCGCTCGGCGGCAAATCGAGAAACAACGCCGCCACTGGATGACGGTCGCGCGCCAACAAATCTTGATAGGCTGCACGCACCGCCCCGATGATCAACTTGTCCCTTACCGGGCGTCCGTTGACGAATAGGTGCTGGTGCTCACGCGTGCCCCTATTGAAGGTGGGAAGGCCCGCAAACCCCGATAGCCTCACTCCCGCGCGCGTCTGGTCAAGCGCCAGGCAATTGGGCGCGAAGTCCGACCCCAGAATCGCTGCAAGCCGCGCTCGGCGGCCTTCATGGCAGGGATCGGCTTCCGCACTCAAACGCAGCGTCACGCGCTGGTCATGCTCAAGCGTGAACGCCACGTCGGGACGCGCCATCGCCAAGCGCTTTAAGACGTCCGACACCGCCATCATCTCCGCGCGCTCTGACTTCATGAATTTCAAGCGCGCCGGCGTTGCATAGAAAAGGTCACGCACTTCTACGCGGGCGCCGCTTTCGCCAAGCCCCGCCCATGGCGACGGCGCCACCGGTGAAAGCGCCCCGCCTTCCACCCCAATGCGCCAGGCCTCGCGCGCGCCCGCCGCCCTCGATGCGATGCTCAGTCGCGCCACCGCCCCGATCGAGGGCAACGCCTCGCCGCGGAACCCCATCGTGTGGATGTTCAGCAAATCGACATCGCCAGCCGCGCCTGCGCTCAGCTTCGAAGTCGCATGCCGCTCAACCGCGAGCGGCAATTCCTCGCGCGGGATGCCAGCGCCGTCATCCTCAACCGAAATAAGCCCAAGCCCGCCGCGTTCGATGCGCACGCTGATGCGCTGCGCGCCGGCGTCCAAAGCATTCTCCACCAGCTCTTTCACCGCAGCAGCGGGCCTCTCGATCACCTCGCCGGCGGCGATGCGATTGACGGCTTCGGGGGGCAAGCGGCGGATGGGCATTGCGATTCGCGGTGTCGAAGCCGACCATAGCAGGATGACGAGCGACGATACCCCCTCAAATGCTGCGCAAAAGGCCTCGCCCTCCTACCGCTTGGCGGCCCTCGACCAAGATTTTCTGCTGGGCGAATCCATGCGCGGGGCGCGGTTTATGCTGGAGTATGAAAAGGCCGACCAGGTCTTAAAACGTCTGCAAATCAAGTCGACAATCGTGGTGTTCGGCAGCGCCCGCACGCGCGAGGACGGGCCGGGCAAAGAGGCTTTCTGGTACCGCCAAGCGCGCAGCTTCGGACGCATCGCCTCCGAGCTCGGCGGGGCATTGCACGACGAAGGCGGCGCCCACCGCAACGTCATCGCCACCGGCGGCGGCCCCGGCACGATGGGCGCGGCCAATCGCGGCGCCCGCGACGCGGGCGCGCTGACCATAGGTTTTAACATTCGTTTGCCCCACGAGCAGGACCCTAACCCATATTCGACGCCGGAACTCACCTTTCAGTTTCACTATTTTGCGATGCGCAAAATGCATTTCGCCATGCGCGCCAACGCGCTTGTTGTATTTCCCGGCGGCTTCGGCACGTTCGATGAGTTATTTGAAATCCTGACGCTTCGACAAACCGGCAAATCGAGCCAGATGCCGATTGTATTGTTCGACGAGGCCTATTGGCGCGGCGTGGTGAATTTCGAAAAACTCGTCGAATACGGCATGATTTCCAAAGCCGACCTCGATCTCTTCCGGTTCGCCGACACTGCTGAAGCCGCCTGGGAGGCGCTCGTACAACAGGGGCTCGAACACCCAAGCGGGGCGTGCGTTCCTGGCAAAGACATCTAGTTTGGCCGTCCGCCGGCATGCGAGCGTCGATCTCTCGAAAGTCTAAGATGTCGGTTTTTTCAGTGTGCAAAAGCGCAAATCATGTGTTAGACGCGCCGTCCTTCGGAGACGTGTCGTGAAAACGCTGAATGCCTGCCCCCGGCGCCTGACGCCCGTCGCTTATCGCGGCGAGCGCCCGGACAGCTTTGCGCGGAGGAGTTTCAGCGTCTGACGTCTTCGGACTATGGAGCATGAAAACCCCTCCAAGGCGCGGCCTGGAGGGGTTTTTCGTATGCGCTCCAGGCCGCTTTACAACTCCTGCTAAGGAGAATGATGCGTGCTGTTTCAACAATGTAGATTTCGCCGCGGCAGCGAGCGCACGGTGGCGTGGATCAAAGCGCGCTACGCAAAGGCCGGCGCGCGCGTGGAACTTAAGACTCTGGACAATCTGGGCGCCTGGATTGTCGAGGCCGCCCTCGGCGTCCCGCACGAAGCAAAAGCCCTGGAAGCGATGCAGCGACAGAACCGCAAATCGTTATCCAGCGTCATGAACACAATTGTTTAAAGGAGGCCGGCGATGCCCGGTTACGAAATCATCGAAGGCGCCCGAACGCCGATCAAAGCATGGACCAAGGGCGTGCCAGTTGAGCATGAGGCGCAAAACCAATTGCGCAACATTGCCGCCCTGCCGTTCATTCATAGCCATATCGCCGTGATGCCTGACGTGCATCTGGGCGTCGGCGCGACCGTGGGTTCGGTAATCGCGACCAACGGCGCGATCATTCCAGCAGCAGTTGGCGTTGACATCGGCTGCGGCATGATGGCGGTGCGCACCTCGCTTTGCGCCACGATCTGCCGGACGGGCTCTCGCGTCTGCGCAGCGCGATTGAACGCAACGTGCCCCACGGCAACGGCCCCAACGGCAATCATCGCGACATCCCCTCCTCAGTGGAAACCGCCTACCGCAACGCCGCTTTGGCCGAGCGTTACGAGACGATCATCGACAAACATCCGCGAGCCTCCGCCAAGGCGCAAACCGCGCAATTGGCGACCTTGGGAGGCGGCAACCACTTCATCGAGGTCTGCCTCGACGAAGCCGATCGCGTCTGGGTGATGCTGCACTCGGGTTCGCGGGGTTCGGGCAATCGCATCGGCCAATATTTCATCGAGCGCGCGCGCGAAGTGCTGCTTCGCCGCGAACTCGGTTGCCACGTGCCCGACAAAGACCTCGCCTTCTTCATGCAAGGCGAGGAATTGTTCGACGATTATGTGGAGGCGGTCGCCTGGGCCCAAGACTATGCGCGCATCAACCGCGAGGTGATGATGCAACGCACGCTGCGAGCGCTGCGCGACACTGTGGGGAGCTTCAAGCTCGACAAGCAAGCCGTGAATTGTCACCACAATTATGTGGCCCGGGAGCGCCATTTCGGCGCTGACGTGTGGGTGACCCGCAAGGGCGCAGTGCGCGCCGGCGTCGGCGAGTTGGGGATCATCCCGGGCTCGATGGGCGCAAAGTCGTTCATCGTCTCTGGCAAGGGCAATGCCGACGCGTTCTGCACCTGCTCGCATGGCGCCGGGCGCGTTATGTCGCGCACCGCCGCCAAACAGCGCTTTACGCTCGAGGATCACCGCAAGGCGACCGAAGGCGTAGAGTGCTGCAAGGATGCAGGCGTCATCGACGAAACGCCGATGGCCTATAAAGACATCGACGCCGTCATGGCGGCGCAGTCGGATTTGGTCGATATCGTGCACACCCTGCGCCAGGTGGTGTGCGTGAAAGGCTAAGGCCAAAAGTGGGCCAAATCCCGTGCATGGCGGGGTCCTTGAGCCGCAGCGAGGCTCAGCTCTTCTTGGGTCGCGCCCCGCAGGCAAGGGCGGCCCCCATTCCCAGTCTACAACAGGAGGCTAATTTGAGACGCCATCGCAACCGAGACGACCAACCTTGCTTTCGAGCCTTCTTCCAAGCGGCGCAGAGGTTTTCCATCTGAGACGCATGTAAAACGCGGCGCACGCATGGTGCGCGGGCGATGTGGAGCTGATCGAGAAACTGGGCAGAAACGATCTCTGCCCCTGCGGCTCGCGGAGGTTGTTTCAAACGTTGTTGCTTGAAGCGGGGTCGCTATGAGGGCGGCGAACGCAACTATTATGTTCGCGAGGACTAGCCTTCAGCGAGGTTGACGGCTTTTGTTCGTCTGACCGCCGTCGGGCCGGCTTGGCTCGACCAAGCCCCGCCCACGCCCTTGACGTGGCGTGTGGCTTGCTCCGCGGCGCGTCACGGCGCAATTTCTGTCGACCGCTTCCAAACGATTAGGGGACGCAAATGTCAGCGCCAACGCCATTATTGTGGGAACATCCGCTCAGCCCCTATGCGCAAAAAGTAAAGATCGCGCTCCGCGAAAAAGGCGCAGCTTTCGAAGTGCGTGTGCCGACCGGCATCGGCGCCGGGGTTGGCGACGACGCGTTTTTTGACGCGAGCCCGCGCCACGAGGTGCCGGCGCTCGAGCACGATGGCCAAACCATATTCGATAGCCGCATCATCACCGATTACATCGAAGAAACCTGGCCTTCGCCGTCGATCTTGCCAGCGACGCCGGCCGCGCGCGCGCGCGCCCGCATGATCGAGGAAGCTGTCGACACCCAACTCGAAGCGATCGGGTGGGGCTTGATGGAATTGCGCGTGTTCAAACGCGGCCACGATAGGCTGCGCGCCAGCCTCGAAGCCCAGGCGCAGCGCCAAATCGGCCAGGCTCACGCTTGGCTCGAACGTCAACTTGGCGACGGGCAATATTTTGGCGGCGCGCAATTTTTGCGCGCCGACATGGCCGTCATCCCGCACCTTGCGGGCGCCTCGCGACCAGCGGCGGACACCAAACTTGGACGCTGGTTTGCCCGCTGCCTTGCGCGCGAGAGCGTTTCAAGAACGCTGGAGGAGGCGCAAAGCTCGCTTGCCGGCATGGCCAACGTCGATAAGGCGGTGAAGGCGGGGCTCTTTAAGCGCCAGTACCGCGATCATCGACTGGAATGGATGATGCGATCGGGCGGCGTCGACATCGTGCTCGATGGCCTCAAGGCCAACACCATCCGCTTCTCGACGGAATTCCAATGAGCGGCGTGATCCTTCACCAATATCCAACTTCGCCCTACGGCGAGATGGTGCGCGTAGCGCTCGGCATAAAGCGCCTCGCCTGGTCGCGGGTCGAGCAGCCAAACATCATGCCGCGGCCCTTCCTAACCCCCCTCACCGGCGGATATCGCCGCATTCCGGTGATGCAGATCGGCGCCGATATCTATTGCGACACCGGGCTCATCCTGCGCGAGCTCGATCGCCGCTTTGCCGCCCCTCCTCTCGCGCCCAAAGCTGGGGCGGGCGTCGGCTGGGCCATGCGCAACTGGGCCGAGCGCGCCTGGTTTGGCGCAAGTGTCGCGGTGGTGTTCGGCGCCCGCGCCGACCAGACGCCGGAGCAATTTATCAAGGACCGTGAAGCGCTCACCGGTCGCCCCTTTGACACCCAGGCTATGAAGCAGGCAGCCCCGTTGATGGGCGATCAATGGCGCGCCAACGCCGACTTGCTCAACACCCAATTGGCAGAAGGGGGGCCGTGGGTGCTGGGCGCGGGGCCCACCGCTGCTGATCTTGCGGCCTACCTCAACATCTGGTTCTTGCGCTCCGGCCATCCCAGCGCCTTCGCGCGGCTCACTTCCGGCATGAGCGCGCTCAAAAACTGGGTTCTAGGCATGGATGCGATTGGTCACGGCGCGCCAACCGATTTGGACGCGGAAGCCGCGTTTAAGGTTGCGGCCGCATCCGAACCTGAGCCGCCACGTCCCTCACAGGACGGAGAACCCCAAGCCATCGCGCCGGGGACCGCCGTTTCGGTGATGCCCGACGATTACGGACGCAATCCGGTCACCGGAATTGTCACCTATGTTTCGGCGCAGGAAATCGCCATTCGTCGTCAAGCCGAAGGCGCAGGCGATGTGGTGGTGCACTTCCCACGAGCCGGGTTCTTGGTGATGAAGACGTAAAGCGCCGGCTAACGTCCAGCGCCCTCCTCGAAAGGGCTCGCTTTCGCGCCCGGTCGCCGCCATCAGAGCCTCGCGCTTTGAAAATCAAAGCCGCAGCGCCCTAGCGCCTAGAATCCGGTCAAGCTTGCGTAACGATCGCGGTGGAACGCAACGCTGCCATAGAGCGCTTCCAACACCCGCGCCCGCTTCAAATAAAGCCCGGCATCATGGGCGTCGGTCATGCCGATGCCGCCCATCATCTGCACGAATTCGTTTGAGGCCAAATGCAAGGTGTCGCCCGCGCGCGCTTTGGCCAAGCTTGCATATTCAGCAACGGAATTGGAGTTTCGGTCGACCGCATCAAGGGCGGCGTAAACGCAAGAGCGGGTTAGCTCGATGTCAGTGAAAAGTTTCGCCGCCCGATGTTGCAGCGCCTGAAAGCCGCCGATCACTTGTCCGAATTGCTTGCGGGTCTTGAGATATTCAGTGGTCTGCTCGAACGCAGCTTGCGCTTGACCGATCATCTCTGCTGCAAGGCCGATGCGGGCGCGATCCAAGACCTCATCGCGCGCGGCAGCGCCCCCCGACAACGCCTCCGCTGCGACGTTGTCAAAGGCGACGTCGGCCGCGCCGCGACTATCGACGGTGGCGAGTTCACGGCGCGTCACGCCCTTTGCGTCTGCCCGCACAAGAAAAAGGCCCTCGCCGCCGGCGACGATGAAGAGGTCAGCGAGATGACCGTCGGCAACAAACTTCTTGTGGCCGCTCAGTTTTGCGCCGTTGGCTTTCAGCGTGGACTTTTCGGGCGCGTGGTGGGCAGCCTCGTCCACCGCCAACGCGACGATCACCTGTCCCGCGGCGATCTTTGGCAGCCATTCCTGCTTCTGGGCGTCAGAGCCTGCGATAACCAAAGCGCTGGCGCCGATTAGTGCTGTGGAATGCAGCGGCGAGGCCGCCAGCGTGCGACCGGCTTGCTCAAGCACCGCCCCAAGCGCCACGTAGCCCAAATCCGAGCCGCCGTAAGCCTCGGGAACGATCACGCCGGCCCAGCCCAGTTG
>Ga0075030_100006433_pt1 | contig 10500 bp, 15 predicted proteins | sample LitLauG_LLR_2012_FD_71393 | JGI IMG/M metagenome (GOLD analysis project Ga0075030, IMG submission 71393) | Freshwater sediment microbial communities from Pennsylvania, USA - Little Laurel Run_MetaG_LLR_2012 | ecosystem: Environmental > Aquatic > Freshwater > Creek > Sediment | place: USA...
GAGATCGACGATTGCTGGGGGCTGTCAGAAGGGATCTACGCCTTTTCCTGCCCGGCCGGAACGGGTATGCATCTGCCAGACGACCTCATCATCGTGGAACCCGTCGATGTCGATGGACATCCAGTGCAATCGGGCGAACCAGCCGCCAAGGTGTACATCACCAATCTCTACAATCACACCCAGCCACTCATCCGCTTCGAAGTGACCGATGCCCTGACCGTTGTCGAGGGACCGTGTGTTTGCGGATCCGCCCACCGTCGAATCGAAGCGCTCATCGGCCGGAACGACGTGGTCTTCGATTACGGAGACGGGGTCCGCGTCTACCCAATCGTCCTAGCCTTCGCGATCGGGGACGAGCGGGGCCTCATCGAATACCAGGTGGAGCAAACCGCTCGGGGTGTGATTGTCCGAGCGGCGGTAGAGGTAACCTTCGATACCCGACGACTGGTCGATCGGACCGGAAGCGTGTTGCGTCACGCCGGACTCGCCAATCCGGTGGTAACCGTGGAGCTGGTCGACCACATCGACCGCCTCCCGTCGGGCAAGCTCCGTCAGTTCATCGCTAGAGACGGGGCCGGGTACTCCTAGTCGCAGGACGATGCTGATCTGGCAGGTCACGGACAGCGACCGAGGTTGACCGGGGCAACGGTAATGGTTCCTCAAGAAGGGAGATTGTGTGCCAGATGGAGTGACATCACTTCAAGATTCTCGCGCCGAGCTTGATGCACTAGACGTGACACTCGTTCAGGTGCTTGCCCGGAGATCCAAGGTGATACTGGATGTGATCCGATACAAGCGTGCCAACTCGATGGCCGTAGTCGATCGGGACCGAGAGGATCGAATGCTCGCGGGCATTGAACAGATCGCCATCTCAGAAGGTCTCGATCCCAGGATCGCCAGACAGGTGTTGCGATCCGTCATCGACGCATTCACGCTCCTTGAAGTCGAGGCGCTTGGACCGGATCCTTCCTGACCTTCATGCCGACGTTCCCGCTGACTTGACCGGGCATCAGCAGAGGTGGTTCGCCCGCAGTACGCTTCGAACTGCACAGCATCCTTCTATCCGGTCAAGGGGTCCGATGAGATTACATCCGACGGTGCGTTCGAGCCTTGTCGGATTCGCTGCAGCCGGTACCGCCGCCATCCTTCTAGCCGCATGCAGTTCATCCCCCTCCACCTCGTCGAGCTCGGCACCGACGACCAGCCCGTCGACGACGGGTACCCCGACCTCGTCAACCACGGTCGTGTCGACGACAACAACTTCCGGCTCGACAGCCAACTTCAACTCCTGCTCAGTGGTTACCCAGGCCGAGGCGGCCAGTGCTCTCGGGCAGTCGGTGACACCGGGAGTCCTCGGCAACGCCACCGTTGAAGGGGGCCTCGCCTGCGTCTTCTATGGGCCGTCCTCGCCCCCTCCCACCACTCCGAACGTGGCTCAGCCCGACACCGTCCGGGTCGTGGTGGTCAAGGGTCCCGATGCCTTGACTTGGTACAACAACTACAAGTCCTCACCACAGGTCCGCGCCCAGCCGATCACTGGGTACGGCGATCAGGCCTTCTATGACGGGGGCGCCTCGCTGAGCGTCCTCAAGGGTGGCTCGTATCTCCGGGTCGCCGTCGCCCCTGCTGGCGCCCCGCCGTCCCTTTCCGCCGAGGAGCAACTGGCCGCCGCGATCCTGCCGAAGTTGTAGTCCGGCCTGGATCGGGGAAGGCCGGGATCCCGCCGCCTCGACCACTCAAGGATCGCCGGGGAGGATCTTCTCCATGTAGATCCGCCGATAACCATCCTCCGTTCGTCGGCCTACCTCATGGAAGCCGAGGTGTTCGTAGAGAGAGAGGTTTTCGGTCATCGCTTCGTTGGTATAGAGAGCGAGGCGGTCCAGGCCATAGTCAGTGGCCACAACTTCAGCAAAGTCCATGAGTTCGCGTCCCCGGCCAGACCCCTGAGTCGTCGGATGCACCGCGACGTTTTCGATCAGCAGGACAGCTTCAGGCGTGGTGATCAGCGAGATCAGACCTTGGACGGGTTTCCCGACAACCCAGATCTCTCGATTCTCTATTGCCTCCGCATAGTCTCGTTCCATCGGTGCGGGCGGTTTGTCCATGCGGCGCAGGTACTTCTCGTACGAGGCGGTCACCACTTCCTCGATCTCGGACAGTTCCTGTGGCTTCGCCAACCGAGGGCGATCATGGTCCATCGAAGAAGTCTGTCATCGCCTCCCCGCCGTCTGAAGCGCCGATGTCTCACCGTCCCGGCGATCCGAGGCATGCTGGCTTCTGTGGATTCCAGCGAGGAATGCGACCGTCAGGGAGCGCGACCTCTGGCCCAGGAACGTTCGCGGTTGTTCGACCAGCAAGCCGAGGCCTACGACCGGTTCCGACCGACCTATCCCGAGGCGGTGATCGACGAGCTGCTCGGGCCGAGACCTGCGGGCCTGGACGTTCTCGACGTGGGTTGTGGCACCGGCATCGCGTCAAGGCAGATGGCTCAGCGCGGCGCCAAGGTGCTGGGGGTGGAACTCGCTCCACGCATGGCGGAGATCGCCCGCGGCCATGGGATCGACGTGGAGATTGCTGCATTCGAAGGCTGGGATGCTGCTGGTCGCACGTTCGACAGGGTGACTTCTGCGCAGGCCTGGCACTGGCTCGACCTGCCTATCGCCACCGCGAAGGCGGCCTCTGTGCTGCGGCCGGGGGGCAAGCTTGGTCTTATCTGGAACGCGGGTTGTCAGCCCGATGATCTGGCCGATGCTCTCGAGGTGGTGTACGCCACTGTCGTGCCGCGCGGCCGCCACCGCCTGTTCCGTGGGTATGCGGCCAATCGGTCGTCCGACGTGAAGACCGGCCTCGGCTCGGAGATCGAGGCCGTCTCAGCGGTGCCCGACCTCGGTGCGCCGACAGAGGAATGGTTTCCGTGGACTCGGGCCTACCGGCGGGATGAGTGGCTGGACCAGCTTGTCTCACGGAGCGACCACGCCGCCCTCGACCCAGCGGTCCGAGACCGCCTGTTCGAAGCCATCGGCGCGGCCATCGACGATCAGGGCGGCTCGTTCGTCATGAATTTCGAGACCGTCCTTATCACCGCGACTCGGCTGCGGTAGCCCCGGGACAGGGGGTGAGCGGCGCTATGACGCTGTTCCGGCGTTCGGTCCCCCGTAGTCACAACCTGGCCGTAACCGGCCTCGGGGATCGGTATCAGGCGCCAGACGGTCGGAACGCCGGATTGGCTATTCTTCGACGAGAATCACCAACGTTTCGGGCAGAACACCATCGTGCTCCATGGCCTCGGCGGCAGCCCCTGACTGCATGGTGGACGCAAATGCATCCATGTCAGGAACGTCCATGAGGAGCGCCACCTTTGTCGGGTCGTCGGGGTTCACGAACGTCCGGATGTTGGTGACGCCGAGCTTGCCAAAGATCTCCGCGCGCTTGGGCGAGTTCAGCCAGAGATCCTTGCCTTTCGAAATGTCGTGGTGTCCGATGATGGTCGGCATGCTGTCGTCTCCTCATGGTCGGCGGTCGGGGGCGTTCATCTACGGTGCGCGACGGCCGGAGAAAGTCGCCGCCGAACGCCGTTTGGTCAACGTACTCGTGATCCCCCTCCTTTGCTCGAGGAGCAGCGGCAGCCTCTGTTGCGCCTGCGGCGGCGCGGCGCGGCGCGGCGCGGTCTCCTCCCGTCGGCACTCACTGCGCCTCGCTTCCGATGCTCTCGGACACGTAGAGCGGATCTGGGGCAGCATGGATCCATGGCACACGATCGCAAGTTCCGCTTCGCCGCACAGCTGAGCAAGGCGCCCGACGGCACGGCCAAGAGCTGGGCCGAGCAGGCACGCAAGGCCGAGGACCTCGGTTACAGCACGCTGCTCATGCCCGACCACTTCGGCGACCAACTGGCGCCCATCCCGGCATTGGCCGCTGTGGCCGCGGCGACGACAACCCTGCGTATGGGTTCGCTCGTCTTCTGCAACGACTACCGCCACCCCTTCGTCCTGGCCAAGGAGGCGGCCACGCTGGATGTGCTCAGCGAAGGGCGCCTTGAACTCAGCCTGGGCGCCGGCTGGATGCGAACCGACTATGACGAAGCCGGTCTGACCTATGACCTTCCAGCCGTTCGGGTGGACCGGTTCGAGGAGGCGGTCACGGTGGTCAACGGGCTGTTGCGCACCGACGGCCCGTTCGACTTCCACGGCGAGTACTACGAGGTACGGGGCCACACTCTGACGCCGCGACCGGTACAGCGACCCGGACCACCGCTCATCATCGGGGGCGGCGGCAAACGTGTGCTCTCCTTTGCCGCGCAACACGCCGACATCGTCAGCATCAACGCCAACCTGCGCGATGGAACGGGTGGCGTGGAGACGGCGGCCGATATGACACCCGATCGAACCCGTCGGAAGGTGGCCTGGGTGAAAGAGGCGGCAGGCGACCGATTCGAGGATCTCGAGTTGAATGCTCTCATCGGCTTCGCCATCGTCACCGATGACGCAGTGGGCCTCGCCGCCCAGATGGCGCCGGCCTTCGGCATCGACCCGGCAGACGCCCTACACGTACCGGTGGCCTTGGCGGGAACGCTCGACGAGATGGCCGATGAACTGCGGTGGCGACGTGAGGAGTACGGGATTTCGTACTGGTCGATCGAGTCCGACGCCTGGGAGACGTTGGGGCCGGTGGTGTCCGCACTGGCCGGTCAGTGAGCCAGCGGGCATCGTTGCCCGGGCCGACCGGCCCTGGAATGCCAAAGGTGGTCGATGCCCCGGCCCTGGTCGTCGCAAGCGTGGCTCGGGGCTATCCGCAAAGTACCCGTCGGGGCGGTTGCCCGGTCGCCTGGCGCGTGCGGGCGACAACCGCCGGCGATTCGGCGATCGGGCACACTCGGTCGACTGCTGACATGGACTTTGAGAGACTTGGGCCGGCGAACTTCGCCAGCGACACCAAGGTGAAGATCAGCTGACTCGAAACGGAGTACACACGAGCAGTATCTCCGGGTGCGACGGCCACCGATTTCAGTGACCGGCTCAGAGAAAGGGACGGGGACCTTCGGCTCCGTCCCTTTCTCGCGGGGCAGGCGGAGTGTGACCATCTCCCGGCGGCAGGGGTCACCCTGGGATCAAGGCAAGGCGTGAGCCCAGCCGGTAAAAATTGGCATGGTGGAGCTCGACGACAAGGTCATTCTCAGCACCTGGCGCCCGGAGTGGCCCGCCGACTTCGATGTGCTGGCTGAGAGGCTCAAGGTAGCTCTGGGAGTACTCGCTTTGCGGATCGACCACATCGGATCTACCTCAGTTCCCACACTTCCAGCGAAAGACATCATTGACGCACAGGTAATCGTGGCTCGACTTGATCGTGGTTTGATCATCGGAACCTTGACGGACGCGGGATTCATTCATCGAAACCACTCGTGGAATCTGCGGGACCACGTGCCCGCCGGTTGGTCAGGTGATCCCGACGAGTGGACGAAGTTGGTGTTCGCGGTGCCACCCGACGCACGCGACGGCAACGTTCACATCAGGATCGCGGGATCGCCCAACGAGCGGTACGCCCTCCTGTTCCGTGACTTCTTGTGGGCGGACGCGTTGGCTCGCAAGGCCTGGGGTCGATTCAAGACCGAACTTGCCAAGAGCACTCAGAACCTGGCCGGCTACGGAGCAGTCAAAGATCCAGCGACTGACGTGCTTCTCGGTCTGGCTGAGCGATGGGCTGCGGAAACAGCTTGGAGGGTTCCGGAAGGCTGACCTTGTCCCGCTGTCGTTGGGCAGGCGAAACGCAGGGACTTAGTATCAGTACCCAGGCGACGGAAGGTGACTGAGAATGGCGGATACTCGGTTGGAGCCGACTACGTCGGGCTGGGTCATTGAACTGTGGTGGCGGCCCCCGAGACGCGCAGTGGAAGAGAAGCCGATCTATTGGAACGGACCTTCCGCGCCTTACAGAGCCTCCGGTCTGACTGGGACCGTAGCCGTCTTCAGCAGCGAGTCCGAGGCCACAAGGACTTTCGAGACCCTCGGTATTTCGCTGCCGGAAGGCATGTCCCGGTGGAACCCAGTCAGCCTTCAAACGGCCCGGTCTCGGATTCCCCAGGTACTGGCTATCGTCTCCTGGAGCGTCGGAGCGCTGGCTCCTCGGGCCGACTGACCCGAGATGAGGGCACTCCGATGAGCACCGTACCGCCCAACCCAATGTCGTCAATCGTTCAACCCACTGAAGTGATCACAACGAAGGGGCCTCGATGCCATCCCAGCCGGGGGAGCCATCGGAAATCCAGGTACCGATGACTTCTTCACACGGCACCACAAGGCCGGAGATGTTGGGGTAGCCCGCATACGGAGCGAGCATGATCAGTGATTCCCGCAGCTCGTCAGGGGTCAGTTCACCCCGCTTGAGCGCGGCGCGGGCTTGGATCTTCCAAGTATCAACCTGGCCGTTGGCGGCGATCACTCCCATGAGGAGAAGCCTCCGGGAACGCACATCCAGCACGCCGCGCCGCCACACCTGGTCGAACAGGGTCTGCACCATGACATCGTTGAATGCCATGGTTCCTTCAGGAAGTGTGACCACATCACCGGCATAGACATCCCGAAGGACTTCGAGGCCGCGTTCATAGGGTGCAGGAGAGGCGTCAGGCATGTCGTGGTCCCTTCGTAGAGGTGTTGGCAATCTATATCTGACCCACCAGAATCCTTGAGTAGGTCACTCGGATTCTGGCGACTCGGGCTTTGGATCGGCGACGAAGAGAATCCGTACTGGACCCGCTGATGACCTTGCCCGGTCAATGGCGTCCGCAAGGTCGTCCAGCCGTACGATCTCACCGATCAGGGGGGATGGATCCAAACTGCCGTTGGCTACGAGGTCCAAGGTCTCATACCAGTCCTCCACCGCAGGACCCCCACCGAACTGAATGTTGACGCCCTTCAAGTTGGCCGCCGCCGACGGAATGGTGTCACTGGAGGCGCCTCCGGCACTGAGTAGGCGAGCCTGTTGCCCGCAGTTCTCCAAGATGTCGGCGATCACACCCGAGACTCCTACGCACTCGTAGATGACTTGAGTCGGCTTGCCCATCAGAGCGATGCGATCGTGCACCTCGTCGGGCGCACCCCAGGCGACAGATCGCCAGGCCGCCCAAGGTGACTCGTTACCCGGATCGACAACCACATCGGCGCCCATTTCCATCGCCAACTGGCGACGGGACTCGGAGTAGTCCGCGGCGACGATCGGTCCTATTCCACGATGCTTCAGGGCGGCAACGACCGACAATCCGATTGCGCCGAGTCCGACGACCAGCGGCACGGAGTTGGTGGCTCCTTCACCGGCGATGCCGACCCTGGTGTAGTACCAGCCGACAGCCATCGCATCGATGAGTGCGAGGCGCTCCGCCGGAAGATTGTCGGGCAGTGGCCTAGCGAGTCCTTCGGAGAGAAGGAAGAACTCCCCGAAACCTCCGGGAGCATCGGGTGCCATGCCAATGATCCGCATGCCATCCGACGTGAAGAGTGCAGGTGGCGACGTGACGCGGCTACCGATGGGCCAGTGCTGTGCGGTGTCCGGTCCGTAGCCAACCACTTCGGCACAGAACTCGTGACCCATCACGACATCGGCTTGAGGCGCCTCCACGCGCATGCCCGATCGGTCGTTGCGTGCCACTTCCGGATGATCCATGTAGTGGTGATCGGATGCACAGACCGCACAAGCGAGCGTGCGCACCAGGATCTGGCCGGAGCCGGGCACCGGCGTGGAGACCTCACGCAATGCGAGCTTTCCCTCCTTCAGGCTTACGGCAAGCACGGTCAGGCTCCTTCCGTGAATCGCAACCCGAGGGCGGCATAGCTGGGGTCGTTCACATCACGGGAACCATCGGTCGGGTAGCCAGTACTGCCTGGGCGTTGGGTGCTGTCCATGCCGTGGACATATCTCCGATGGACGATTCGCCAACCTTCATCGCTCCGTCGCCACTCATCGATGTATCGCCCGGAGTTCACCGAATCGTTCAACGTGCCGTCAATCCCTCTGGACCTCAGCAAGACAAGCACATAGGCCTCGCTCCCGGCCCGCTCGCCGTCGACGGTGATCCTGATGTTGCTCACGTGATGGCTGTGCGTCTCCATCGCTGGATGCACCAGTCCGATGAAGTCGGCGAACTCATCTCTCGTACCGGCAAACATTGCGCCGTAGTCGAGTTGGGCTTCTGGATCGAAGACCGAGCAGATCAACTCGCGGTCGATGCGATCCACCCCCCGGGCATAGTCGAGCAGTCGCTCAGTGATCGATTGCCTGTCGAGAAGCTTTTGAAGCGCCTGGTCGGTCATCCGACCACTCTCACACTGATCCGATCCGTGGACAATCTCGATGCGGTGTGTCCTCCATCGCCGGGAGCGGGGCCGTTATCGGCGCTTCCCTCGTGTTCGGATGTGCTGCATCCGTGCGTGCCGCCGTGAGCGGGGGATGTCTACGGTTTCGGCCAGACTGCTACTTGTGGTGGGCTTCCTCCTAACCGTGACCTTCGCGTGCGGCGTACTCATAGCTGTCGCCCATGTCGTGAATCAGCGATTCATCGCCCCCGTCTACGACGTCGTGGCAAATCTTACGGCCTTCGGATGTGCCGTAGGGGCGTCTGTACTGCTCGGTCACCCGGTTCCCGCGATCCTGTCCGGAATGGCCATCGTGTGCTGGCTTGTTCTCGCAAGGCGGACGTTCCACGATCGCCGCAAGCGACGCGGAAGAGAATCGCGCGACTAACCCAAAGACTCGTCGCCGCTGACTCGCCGGGAGGCGGCGCAATCGACAGGGTTCGACCCGTTGGGGGTATCACATCCCGCCGGGACAGTAGTGACTGACGCTCAGTAAGCGGGCACTCGTTCTGGCCGCTCTTGCTCGAACACCGCCCGATCGCACGGTTTCCGCTGGTGGAGAGTTCGGACCCGAGGCGGGGTGCCCCTATCGCCGGGAGCGGGTCACGTTTTCCGAAGCCAGCGGGACAGTCCCGGAATGTTCGGTTGTCAGACCTTGACGATCGTTGCCGCAAGCGCGGTCCGATGATCCTTCGACCATGGCGGACCCAACATCTTCCTGGGTCCGTGGAGCACCTCCTCCGCTCGAGGTCCGAGGATGGCGGCTGCTTCGGATTCGACTGTCTTCGCGTCGTAAGTGCGGACGCCCCAGCCACGTTCTTCAGCGACTTCCGCAAGCGCTTGGCAGTACATGACCGAATCGGCCCGGCTTTCGAAGGGCGGCCGGCGCTGAGTGGCGATGTCTTCTGGAAAGTCTGGCGGCCATCCGCGAATTGCAAGCGACGTGACCGGTGCAGGGAGACCAGCCACCAGCTCGTCCAAAGAAGCGGCCGCCATTCTGAGTACCGACTTACGCACCTTCGCAACCAACGCCGCCAGACTTTCGTCGTCAAGCGGTCTGCCTGAACTGTGCATGTCGTGGGTACCACCCTCATGGTGGATCGGCGCCGCCGGCAGCCCCGGCTCAATCAGCTCAATCCTCCTACGGTCGACTACCTCGAAGTCTGGCGAAGCCGTGACTGCCACGGCCCAACCAAAGTGGTGAGCGATGCCGACTCGCATGGCTCAGATCTTGCCACTCGAGGAAGCTTGGAGATGTCCCTACCACCTCAATGGAGCACGATTACTGCAGGGCGAAAGTCAGCCGCCTGGCGGACGGTACGTCGCCTTCTTGACGGCTGCCACGGACTCATCGACCTCCGCAGCCGTCAGCAGCGCCACCGTACGTGCTGTCGCCCCACCTCCAATGTTCACTGCCAGCGCCCCAGCGGCGGCCGAGCTGTTATTCGGGAGGTCGATCACGAGATAAGCATCCGTATCACCCAAGGCGAAATAGAACGATTCGACCTTGCCGCCGAGACTCTCGACGAGTGTGGTGGCAGCGGCCACACGGGCGGAACCGCCTTCGGCGCCGAGTCCCTTAGCACCATCGAGGGTGTAGCTCACTTCGAGCAGGTACTTCGGCATGAAGCCTCCTTGAGGGGATGAGGTCTCGACGGTACTCGCAAAGGCTCAGGATCGCTCGGGGTTCCCCCGAACACGCACCGGTTGGGTGGGGCACTACAGCAGTGATTCAAGCCTGGTTGCCATCTCTCTGTAGCGATTCACTGGAATCAGATGGACGCCGTCAAATGCCCCTGACTCGAAGATGGCCTTGATGTGCTCGCAAGCGATATCGACGCCGGACCCACGATCTCGGTCGAGCTGGTCGATGATCGCATCCGGGACCGCCAACTGGGGTACATCCGCTGAGAGCTTGCGCGCCATCGTGGGACTCGGGAGCACCATGACTCCTGCATAGATCGGACCGTCGAACGTGATGGATGAACGCCACCGGAGCAACGCATCGGTCGAATACGTGACTTGGGCCAGAAGGAAGTCAACCTCCTGCTTCCAGCTTGGAACAGGTCGAAGGCCCGTCGCTGCGCCGAGCCGGAGCGAGCCGATCATCTCGGTACGCTCAGCGAAGGCCCGTGCCTCAGCGATCATCGATCTGACG